>Ga0137407_10002175_pt1 | contig 12917 bp, 9 predicted proteins | sample CZOMad2_2_16fung_FD_108410 | JGI IMG/M metagenome (GOLD analysis project Ga0137407, IMG submission 108410) | Vadose zone soil fungal communities from Angelo Coast Range Reserve, California, USA - CZOMad2_2_16fungal (Illumina Assembly) | ecosystem: Environmental > Terrestrial > Soil > Vadose zone...
CGCCGCCGTCTCCGGCGTCGTGCCCAGGTAGAGCACGAGCACGCCCGGCTCCTTCACGGGCTCGTACAACGCCGTGGCCGTGTACGCGAGCGCGCGCTTGTCGCGCAGCTCGACGAAGAGCCGGCCGGCCATGCCGCCGCCCAGCACGCTCGCCAGCACCTTCACCGCCGCGTGATCCTGATGGTCGAGCGGTGGCGCCAGCCCGCCCACGAGGATCTGCGTCTGCTGCGCGGCCTGCTCGATGACGCTGCGGCGCGCGGCGACGACCGGCGGCGGGATCGGCGCGTCCAGCGCCGCCGAGCTGCCGGGCGGCAGCGCGCCGAAGCGCCGCTGGACCTCGGCGAACACCTCGTCGACGGGCACCTGGCCGCTCACGGCCAGGACCATGCGGTCCGGACGGTAGAACGCGCGATAGCGCTCGACCACGGCGGCGTGGTCGAAGCGCGCGAGCGAGGCGGAGGTCCCCAGGACGGGGATCGAGTACGGATGCCGGCCGTACAGCAGCGCGTAGAACTCGTCGAAGGCGCGCGAGGGCGCGTTGTCGCGACGACGCTGCAGACGCGAGAGCAGGAAGTCGCGCTCGCGGTCGACCTCCTCGGGCGCCAGCTTCGGCTCGAGCGCCAGCTCGGCGGTGAGACCCAGCAGCTCGCGCCAGAAGCGCGACAGCGCCGAGGCGCGGATCTCGGAGTAGTCCGCCTCGCCGGAGGCGCTGAGCTTGCCACCCAGCCCGGCCACCGCTTCCGCCAGATCGGAGCCGCTGCGCCGAGCCGTGCCCTTCACCATCACCGCGTGGACGAAGTTCGAGAGCCCGGCGGTCTCGGGCGTCTCCCAGCGCGTGCCCATCCGGATCAACAGCGACACCGCCACCACCGGCGCCACGTCGCTCTGGCGCACGATCACGGTGAGCCCGTTCGGCAGCCGCGTCCGCCGGACGTCGTCGCGCGGCTGCGCGGGCGCCAGCGCCGGCGCCGCCGCCAGCGCCACGAGCAGGGCCGCCACGAGGCGGCGCCGGCTCACCGGACACTCTCCGGCAGGAAGCGGACGCGCACGTAGTTGTCGTCCCCGAGATAGGTCCGCGCCGCGTTCTTGATCTGCTCGGCGGTCACCTGGCGCAGCCGCTTCAGGTACTCGACCTCGTCTCGAAGGCTCCACGTCGTCTCGGCCTGACCGTAGTTCTTGGCCAGCCCCTCGGCCGTCTCGATGTCGAAGGCGTAGGTCGACTCGGCCGTGATGATGGCGCGCTCGCGCTCGGCCGGCGTCACGCCCTGCTCGCGCACGCGGCGCACGACCTCGCGCACGGCGGCCTCGGCGGCGTCGAGGTTCTTCGCATCGAGACGCGCGGTGACCGACACCAGCCCGGACTGCTGGCGCGGGATGTACGAGGCCTCGATCGTCTGCACGAGGCCGCGCTGCTCGCGCAGCACCTGGTTGAGGCGGCTCGAGGGGCCGTCGCCGAGGATGTAGGTCAGCAGGTCCACCGCGTAGATGTCCGTGTTGCCCGTCGGCGCGGCGTGCCACGCGAGGCCGAGATAGGCCTGCTGCTCGGAGCGCCGCACGTCCTCGCCGGCGCCGCCCGCGAGGGGCCGGGGCGGCGGCGCGGCCGGGCGCGCGGGCGCCGGTCCGGTCAGCCGGCCGAACGTCTCGGCGGCCACCGCGCGCACCTGGTCCGGCGTCACGGCGCCGACCACGACGAGGACCATGTTGGCTGGCACGTACTGCTTCTTGTAGTAGGCGTTCAGCGTGTCGCGCGTGAGCGCTCCCACGAGCTCGCGCGTGCCAAGGATGGGCCGGCCGTACGGATGCGCCGCGTACGCGGCCTCGGTGAGTCGCCGGGCGAGGAAGCGCTCGGGATCGTCCTCGGTGAGGCTCATCTCCTCGAAGACGACTTTCTTCTCGCTCTCCAGCTCGGTGGGCACGAAGGCGGCGTTGACGGCGATGTCGGCGAGCAGCTCGGCGGCGGCGCGCAGCCCCGACACGGGCACCACGACGTCGTAGTGCGTGAAGTCGTACGAGGTGAACGCGTTGCTGTTGCCCCCGAGCCCCTCGAGCTCCGTGTCGATCGAGCCGGGCGGCCGCGTCGGCGTCCCCTTGAAGAGCATGTGCTCGAGGTAGTGCGAGAGCCCGAGCTCGGCCGGTGCCTCGTCGCGCCCGCCCACGCGCATCCAGAGCTGCAGCGCCACGACGTCGCTCGCGCGGTGCGCCTGCGAGATGAGCACGATGCCGTTGGGCAGGACCTGGCGCGTGGGCCCGGCGGTCGCGGCGCCACCGCCGTCGGCGCCCGGGGCGACGCCGGCACACCCGGCGAGCAGGACGAGGACCAGCAGGATCAGCGGGGCCGAGAAGAAGCCTACGGGCCGCGTGCGCCCGCTCCTGGTCGCGTCACTGCGAGCTCGACTCATCGTCCCCCTGGTAGCCCCGAGCCTCGTGGCGAGCACATGATAGTTCCGTATCCGCCTCACTGCGTCCTCTCCCGCGTCAGGTCGCCCCGTACAGTAGCAGCGAGAAGTACGGAGACGTCCCCCGCAATTGAACGCCGCGCCCGCTCAGCAGCCGGAGCGCCACCACTCCAGCGTCGTCGGCCGAGAGCAGGTGGCTCAGGTCCAGGACCACCGGACCGACGACCCTTCCGACCGTGTTCTGCAAATCGTGCACGCCCTGGACGGCAAGCCGGCCATCCACGTGCACCACGGTTGCCTCATCCTCCCGGCTCACGCTCAGGCGAAGGTCCATTGTGTCCCTGCCTCGCTCGCCGTGGCCCCCAGGTGGGCTGTCATCTCCTTCGCACGGCTAGTCGAGAATCTCAACGCGGCGGTCACCGCAAGATCGGCGCCACGCGCGTCTCACCACTCATGACCCGCAGAAACAAGCGAAGTTACGGAGGGATCACTCTCTCCCCGTTGCTCTGGGCAGCCGACTCTCGGACCACGCCCTGCCACCACTATTAGCGATCGGCACCGCATGTGGCGCCCCACCAGGTCGACCGAACCCGCCCGCAGAAAGGCGCTGTCCGTGGGACGAAGGTCCGATACCGGACCCACCTCGCAGCGGGTACGGTTCCGGTCATGTTCCTGCGGGATAGCAAACTGAGACCCTATCAGCATTTGCGCCCCGTCATGACAAACGCTATTCGCGAACCCGCGACAGCGGAGGACTTCTACCAGACCGTCGCCCGGATCTCCCGGACCTTCGTTGATCTGCCCGCTCCGGCCGTCGATGACAGGATCGAGGAGGCAGTCGGTCGGGTGGCCGAACTGATCGGTGCGGATCGGGTCACCGTGACCCAGGTGTCGCCGGAGGGCAACAGTAGTCGTCGCACTCATCAGTGGTTCCGTCCAGGGATCGCCCAGATGGCGGGCGACGACTCGGTCGACCCCTTCCCATGGCTGGCCGAGCAGATCGTGCGCGGCCGCCGTCCGGTCGTCATCCCGCGCCTGGACGAGTTGCCGCCCGACGCCACCAGCGATCGGCAATCCTTCCAGGAGCGCTCGATCAAGTCGCTCGCCGTCTACCCGCTGGTCGTCGGGGGATCGGTGATCGGCGGGCTGTCCTTCGCCGCGCTCACTCGCGAGCACGAGTGGCCCACCGTCGTCCAGGATGGGCTCCGGCTGGTGAGCGAGATCGTCAGCAGTGCGCTGGCTCGCAAGCTCGCGCATCTCCGGCTGCAGGAAGTGGTGGCCTTCGAGCGTCTGATCGCCGAGCTCTCGGCGACCTTCCTCGATCTTCCCCCCGAAGGGTTCGACGACCACGTGCGCCTCCTGCTCGCCCGGGTCGCGGACGTGCTCGATCTGGACCGCAGCGATGTGTTCCAGCGGAGACTGGACGATGGGCAACTTCGTGTCACCCATCAGTGGGTACGTGAGGGGTTCCAGCCGGTGCCCTCGCTGGCGCTCGAGCAGGACGTACCCTGGCTCGTGAGCCGGCTTCTCGGCGGCAACGCCGTGATCTTCTCGAGTCCGGCCGAGCTCCCGCCCGAGGCCTCTCGTGAGCGTGAGCGCAACGAGCGCTACGGTCCGAAATCGATGGCGCTCCTGCCCATGACGGTCGGGGGCGCCGTGGTCGGGGGAATCTCCTTCGGCTGCTTGCGTCGCCCGCGCCAATGGGATGCCGACACGATCGGCCGCCTGCGACTCGTCACCCAGATCGTCAGTAGCGCCCTGGCCCGCAAGCGAGCGGACCTGGAGCTGCGCGCCGCCCTGAAGGACAACGAGCGCCTGCGCCAGCGCCTCGAGGCCGAGAACGTCTACCTCCAGGCCGCGGTCAACAAGGCCGGTGACTACGTCGACATCGTGGGCCGCAGCCCCGCCCTGCGCGCCGTGCTCCACAAGGTGGATCAGGTGGCCGCCACCGACGTGCCGGTGCTGCTGCTGGGTGAGACGGGCACCGGCAAGGAGCTGATCGCTCGCGCCGTTCACGCCGGGAGCGCCCGGAGCACCCGGCCGCTGATCGCCGTGAACTGTGCCGCGCTGCCTCCGAGCCTGATCGAGAGCGAGCTGTTCGGACACGAGAAGGGCGCCTTCACCGGGGCGACTCAGGCGCGCGCAGGACGCTTCGAGCTGGCCGATGGCGGCACCCTCTTCCTGGACGAGATCGGCGACCTCGAGCCGGCCCTGCAGGCCAAGCTGCTCCGCACCCTGCAGGGTGGCGAGATCGAGCGCCTCGGCGCCTCGAGCCCACACAAAGTGGACGTGCGCGTCATCGCCGCCACGAATCGGGATCTGGAGACGGCAATGGCCGAGGGGCGCTTCCGCGCCGACCTCTACTACCGCCTGAGCGTCTTTCCCATCAGGGCGCCGGCTCTGCGCGAGCGTCGCGACGACATCCCGCTGCTGGTCTGGCACTTCATCCAGTCGCGCCAGCGCGAGCTGGGGCGGCTCGTCAAGGACATTCCCAAGGCGGCCATGGACACGCTGGTCGCCTACGACTGGCCGGGCAACGTCCGGGAGCTGCAGAACGTCATCGACCGCGCGCTCATCCTCTCGACGGGCTCCACGCTCCGCATCGACGACGCACTCGGCGTCGGCGGGGCCGTGCGCGGCGCGAAGGAACGCGTAGCCGGCGGCGTCGAAGAGCTGGCGGGGGCCGAGCGCGCGCACATCCTCGGCGTCCTCGAGCGTTGTGGCTGGGCGATCCAAGGCTCGGGGCAGGCCGCCGAGCGCCTTGGACTGCGCCCCAGCACGTTGCGCAACCGCATGCGCAAGCTCAGCATCTGCCGCCCCGCAGAGCGCTGAGCGGCCACGCGCGCCGGGCCGCCGAGGCATGGCACGATTCACCCCTTCGGCCTTCGCCGGTCGGCATCCAGCGCGCGCTGGTGGATGATCCTTAGTTCTTGCCCGTCTTTTCTCCGACCACTTGCTCCCTCATGGTCCGGGCGGCTACTTGCCCGAGCTCGATCTCCAGGTCTTTGGCCTCCACACGCCCGAACAGGTCGAGAAGGCGAGCGATCGTACCGGTCCACCCCGTCTGGTGGCTGGCGCCGAGCCCCGCTCCGTTGTCACCGTGGAAGTATTCGTAGAAGAGGATCAGATCGCGCCAGTGCGGATCGTCCTGGAACTTGGCGGTCCCTCCGTACACCGGCCGCCGTCCGTTGGCGTCGCGCAGGAAGGTGCTGGCCAGCCGGCGGGAGATTTCTCGCGCCACCTCGAACAGCGTCATGTACCGCCCCGAACCCGTCGGACACTGAACCTTGAATTCATCGCCGTAGAAGCTGTACAGGTTCAAGACCGCGCGGATCAGCAGCACGTTGACGGGCATCCAGACGGGGCCCCGCCAGTTGGAGTTGCCTCCGAACATTCCCGTATTCGATTCGCCCGGCAGGTACTGGACCTTGTATTCCTCAGCACCGATGTGAAACACGAACGGATGTTCCAGGTGATGCCGCGACACCGAGCGGATGCCGTGGGGTCCGAGAAACTCGTTCTCGTCGAGCATGTAGCCGAGCACTCGCTCCAGCTTCTGCTTGTTGAGGATCGACAGCAGACGCCGTCCTTTGTAGCCGATGAACCCCTGATCGGTCGGGGCCACATGGGAAACGATCTTGGGATGGCGTTTCCGGAACAGGGCGATCAGCTCCGTCAGCTTCGGGTAGCGCTCGACGACATTGGCCTCGAACACCGTCGTCGCACACAGCGGCAGGAGCCCGACCAGCGATCGCACCTTCAGACGCATCGCCTGGCCGTCGGGCAGTCGCAGCAGATCGTAGAAGAATCCGTCCTTCTCGTCCCACATCTCGTCGTGATTCTCGCCGATGCGGTCCATCGCGTAGGAGATCCAACAAAAATGCTCGACGAACTTGTAGGCGACCTCTTCGTACATCGGGTCGGATTCGCTGAGAATGAGGGCGATCTCCAGCATGTTCTGGCAGTAGAACGCCATCCACGCCGTCCCGTCCGCCTGCTCCAGCGAGCCGCCCGTGGGGAGCTGCGCGCTCCGGTCGAACACGCCGATGTTGTCGAGACCCAGAAAGCCCCCGGCGAACACGTTGCGCCCGGCAGGGTCCTTCCGGTTGACCCACCAGTTGAAATTCAGCATCAACGCCTGAAACGCTCGTTCCAGGAACCGCAGGTCTGCCCGACCGAGGGTCTGCTCGTTTTTGTAGATGGCGAGCGTGGCCCAGGCGTGCACCGGAGGATTGACATCGCTGAAGTTCCACTCGTAGGCGGGAATCTGCCCATTGGGATGGGAATAGAGACCGCGCAGCATCAGCAGCAGCTGCTCCTTGGCGAAATCGAAGTCGACCAGCGACAGGGAGATCGTGTGGAAGGCCAGGTCCCAGGCCGCATACCAGGGGTACTCCCACTTGTCCGGCATCGAGATCACGTCGGCGTTCAGCATGTGAAACCATTCCGTATTGCGGCTGCCGAGGCGGCCGGATTCCAGGAGCGGATGACTCTTGTGCTCCTGAAGCCATCGATCCAGATCGAAGTAGTAGTACTGCTTGCTCCACAGCATGCCCGCCAGCGCCTGGCGGTGCACCCGGCGTTCGTCCTCGTTCAGCGAGTTCGGCGAGATCCGATCGTAGAATTCGTCAGCGTCGGCGATCCGGCTCTTGAATATCTTCTCGAACCCGCCAAAGGCATCGTCGATGCGGACGGCCGCCAGACGGAGGCGGACAGTCTTGCTTCCGCCGGCCGGCACGTCGAGGACATAGTGAGCGGCCGCCTTGGTCCCGACCTTGGCAGGGTTGACCGCCTCGCTACGACCCGAGATGGTGTAGGCGTGGAACGCGTCTTTGACGTACGGGGAAGGATTGGGCTGGCCCCAGAGACGGGACGCGTTGCTCTCATTCTCGGTGAAGAGCAACTCCGGCGCTCCATCGCAGAGCAGCCAGTACTCGCCAAGCTCCTGATGGGTGGCTTGAATGACGCCCGGCCGCACCTCGTGCAGAGAAGGCTTTCGATCGTCCTCACCCCAGGACCAGGTGTTGCGGAACCATAGGGTCGGCAAGACACGAAGCCGGGCCGCTTCAGGCCCACGATTGTGCACGGTGATGCGAACGAGGATGTCTTCCGGGCCCCCCTTCGCGTACTCCACGAACACGTCGAAGTACCGATCGTCGCCGAAGGCGCCCGTATCGAGCAGCTCGTACTCGAACTCTTCCCGCGATCGTCCTCGGTTCGTTTCGATCAGGTCCCGGTAGGGATACTCCCGCTGCGGGTACTTGTAGAGATACTGCATGTACGAGTGGGTGGGCGTGCTGTCGAGGTAGAAGTAGTACTCCTTGACGTCCTCGCCATGATTCGCCTCACTGTTGGTGAGTCCGAACAGGCGCTCTTTCAGGATAGGGTCCCGCTCGTTCCACAACGCCAGCGCGAAGCACAGCCGTTGCTTGTCATCAGAGAGGCCCCCGAGCCCGTCTTCGCCCCACCGGTAGGCTCGTGAGCGAGCCTGGTCATGGGTGAAATAGTCCCAGGCGTTGCCATCTTCGCTGTAGTCCTCGCGGACCGTACCCCACTGCCGCTCGCTGAGGTAGGGTCCCCACTTCTTCCAGGGGATGTGCGCCTCGCGCGCCTCGTTCAACCGCTTTTGCTCGGTGACATCGACCAAAGGATCCATGTCTTGCCTCCTCTCTTCTTGCCCCTCTACTCCGCCATGCAGCCGCACCGTCAGCCGAGCATCCCCTTCCTCAGGTCCTCAGAAGGCGGCTTGGACCCCAGCCAGATCGAGAAGACCGCGTCCGCGAACCCCTTCCCTTCGAAGACACCCAGCTCCTTGTTTCCGCCTTGCAGCGTCGTGCCTTTTCCCGGCAGGTAGGTGAACGTCAGCGTGCCGCCTTCCTTCACGTCGGGAACGAGCGCGAGCATCTTGTCGAACGCGGCCTTCTGAGCGGCCTTGTCCTTCGCGTTCGCCTCGAAGCCTTCCTGAAAGGCCTCGACGAGCTGCCCCTTCGTCAGGTCGCGCAGGAAACGCAAGCGGATCGCCTTCGCCTGGTCGGACGCGAGGATCGCGCCCGCGTCCTTCGAGGGCGATTCCAGGTAGAGCCCGCCCACGTAGACCTTGAACACGGACTTCTTTCTGAGGCCCAGCCCGTTCAGCTTCAACGTCTTCTCGCCGGCCTTGAGCGTATCGGCCAGCGTGACGCCCCCCAGCTCGCCGGCCTGGGCGGCAGTGTCGAGCGTCGATGCCGCCACTATGACGAGCACGACGGCGCAACTCAGTGTCCTCACGACAGCGCGTTTCATGCGTGTGTCCTCCTCGCTCAACCGATGGTTGTCACGGCCGTCTGTGTAACCGCCGCCTTGGCCATCCCCCGGACCACCTCGAAGCTGTTGGCCAGGTCGGCGAGCGATTGGATGTCGGCACTGCCGATGAGTGGCTCGCCCTCCGCCGCCCCGCCGCGGATCCACTTGCGATCGAACTCCATCACGTAGCGGCTGGCCAGGGCGCCGTACTCTCGGATCCCCTGCCGCCGGGCGTGGAGCAGATGGCCCATGAACAGGAAGAGCGGAACCAGCACGATGAGCACCAGGAGCACGGGCGCAAAGGCGGCCGGGCTCCCGGCGAGGAAGCCGAGGCCGCCGGCACGATCGGGGTGCGTGGGGGAGGCGGAGCTCGAGCCGCGAGACCTGCCAGAGGAACCGGGTCCACAGGAACAGCCGGAAGTACCAGCGGAGGAGGAGGAACTGGAAGATCGGGTGCTGACCCAGGCGTACCACCATCAAGAAGACGTGCTCTGCCATCCAGCGGTCGTAGCCGATCGTGTGGTTGTCCCTCTTGTCCGCTTGTTTTCGACGAGACATCGCGGCGGTTCGCTCGACGCAAGACGAGGACCAACCCTGGGTCAGCGAGCAACTGGCTGAAATATCGGGCCTCGAGGCGGCTTCGTCGTTCAGACGCCGCTACGCGAATCGTCACCGACGGCGGGCCCCACCAAATGCGGTGGGGCCGCAAGCCTCACAGCCCGCCGCCCCAGCGGTACTGCACAGCGATCCCCAGTCGCACGTTCTCCTGCCGATCGTTCTTCCTCATATCGTCGACGGTCGTGCGCCCGCCGGTGTAGTAGGTGCTGTTCTGGGCGCAGCTGCGAGGGCACTCATGCCGAGCACCGAGGCAACCAGCCGGGCAGGAATCGCGCGCCGCGCCTCTCTCACTTGACCGTGTAACCGCGTCCTTCCATGCAGGCGGCGAATGCCTTGTCAAAGGTGGCCGTAGTGGCCTGCGTCTGCTGCTCTGCCTGCTGCGCCTGGGCCTGCTGTGCCTGTGCCTGCTGTTGCCTGGCCCCCTGACGCTGCTTCATACCTCCGGCCACGGCTCCCACCGCGGCGCCGGCCGCCGCACCTTCGCCGGCATCACCGCCGCCAGCCGAAGCTCCGGCCGCGCCCACGGCTGCTCCCTTCGCCGCCCCCCTCAGCCGCCCCCCCTGAGGCGCCGGCGGAGGAGCAGATGCGGGCGGCGGGGGAGCCGCCGCGGAGGTTGGCACTACCTGGCTCTGCGCCCAGCCCTGGCACTGACCCTGATCCTGCTGCTGTTGCTGCGGGCTCTGTCCCTTCGCCGGGTAGATCACCGGCTGGGCTTGGGCCACCGCGGCCGCCGCCACGGTCACTGCCACGAACGCACCGCCGAAGGTCCTTGCCACGATCCATCTCATCGTTGATCCTCCTGTGAGTGTTGCGCCTCGAATCAACGGCGCGATTGTTCGCGTGATCAGGTTCCAGTCCTTGCTCGGCGAGAATGGTCAGGCAAGACCGGGACCACACCGGCGCCCACCGAGCAACTCGCTGAAATGTCGGGCTTCGAGGCGGCAACACCGTTTCAGACACCGCCGCTCGGACCGTCGCCGACGGCGGACCCCGCCAAATGCGGTGGGGCAGAGAGCGCGTCATCCGCACGACGAACCTGCTCGAGCGGCTCTTTCTCGGCCCGCCCGTGCGTCACATCCCGAGCGCGTCCATGATTGCCGGGGAACGGACTGGAACTTCAGTAGATCAATGTGAATTGCGTCTGCAGGAACCAGTCGGCGGTCCCGTCTGGCTTCTTCACGTTGTAGTAGGCGCCGAGCTGCAGGCTCATGCCCTGGTTGCCGATCTTGAACACCTTCCCGACATCCAGGCCGACCGGGATGGTCCAGCCCTGGTTGCTGGGCGCCTTCCAGTCGTAGGTCATGACGGGGTTCGTGTCGATATACCAGCCGCTCGAGAATTCGTAGCTGAACTTCACCTCGATCTGGGTCAGGCTCACGTCCTCACGGGTGCTGGAGCCGGCGAACGACCAGAGATGGCTCACCAGCACGCCGTTGAGCCACGGCCCGTCCACATACACGAGCACCGCCGTCGGACCGGCCGCCCACTTCCCCGTGCCGAGCGCCTCATCGGTCGCCGTGGGGAACTGAAGGATGGGTCCGGCACCCCAGACCCACGTCCCCGTCCTCGCGGGCGTCAGGAACAGGGACACGTTTATGTCGCCGAGCCCGGTCACATCGTCCGGACCCGGGATGTCGATGATCGGCACGCTGGAGCGAGTGACAAGGCGCCAGTCCTCGGAGAGCCGCAGCGGGATCAGCGGCTGGAACGTGAGCGACGGTTGCACGTCATGGCGCGGCCCGAAGCCGAAGCTCAAAGTGGCGGGCAGATTGATCGCCTCTGCGAGCGGATTGAGCTTTTGCTTGGCGAGATCTCCCACGGATCGGCCGGTGTCTTCGGCGCTCGCGGGAACGGCGCAGGCGGCGGCGAGGGCGAGACAACACGCTGCGCGGGCGAGCACCCTGGCGCAGAGGCCACTCAGCACCGGCGTTTACCCGGGGATCGTGATGATCGGGGGGATTTCCTTGCTGCCCGTCTCCACGAGCGTAAAGACGAACATGATGAAGGTGAACAGGCGCTTGGAGGGAATGTCGCGGTCATCGATCCAGAACCACTTTCCCCGATAGGGCACGGCGACGAAGGCGTCGGGGGGCTGGCCCGGTGAGCTGCTGATCCGGATCAAGGGCCGGATGGGCCCCTGCGGGCCCATCTCGGGTTCCGCCGTCGCGTTCACGCGACGGTCGGCCACATCCGCCTCGGGCACGGCGATGAAAGACGAAAGGTCTATCAGGACCTCCAGGATGGACCGGCTCAGGATGGCGATCTCCTTGTCGTTCGCCGCCATTGACCCGTACACGACCCGGAGCTCCTCTGCGCGGGGATCGAGGCCGAGGAGCTTCCGCACGGCCGCGATGTCCGCCTCGATGCTCGCGTCCGGGCGCTGACGGAAGGTCATGACCAGGGCCTCACCGCGATCGACGCGTTGCACTCGCATACCGATCGACCCCGCGAGCTGGATCCGGCGGAGCCGTTCCAGGAGCTGGTAGAACTCCGGGTCCGCGGGCGCTGGCCGCGCGTCACCCCCGTACCGGTTGCGAATCCCGTTCATGCTGTGCACCGTGAGCCGCAGCACCACGTCCACGGGGTACCCGGCCTGGATCAGGTTCATGAGGGCCGGCGGCGGGATCGGCGTCATCAGCGAGCGGGCGAAGCGCTCGCCCATGAGCGGGTTGTAGGTGATGGTCGGGCGGTCGGTGAACTGGCCCTGAGCGCCCAGCCCGATGCCGCCGGTGACGCTACTCGCAGGATTGTTGGCAAAGGTGAAGATGTTCCCGGTCGCGGAGAACGTGCTCTGCACCGTGTAGCCGCTGACGATCTGCCCGACTTCCAGGAAGACCGGGGAATCGCTGTACCGAAGCTTCACCACGTTCAGCAGCATCTGCTGCTTCCACGACTCCGCCACGGCCGCGCTGTAATCGAATCGGTCCCGGGTCACCGCACCCGGCCCGATGCTGCACCCGGCCAGTCCCACCAGAGCGACGAGGAGGAGCCCGATCGACACGACGCGCGGCCACGCGAAGGTGTTCGGGCGTGGGGTTTTCATTGTTGCGTCCTTTCGAGGGTCATTTCGCACCGCATTATGCTACCGACGCTCTCGTCGTATCCACCTGCATGTGCGGCACGCGATACCGCCCCATCGCGGCTGCGCCACCAGGCCGCAGCTCACGATCCAGGCCAACTGGGGGGCTAAAGGACCAGGCGCGTCAAGCGCAGTCGCCGCCGAACCAGGCTACGCACCAGAGTCGCCGCTGGTGGTCCGCCGGGGTCCAGTTCGTGACCTTCTCGGCGACCAGCGCCGAGTTCGGGACGATCACATCCGCGCCTTCGTACGTGCGGACGGTGCTGGAGCGGATACCGATCCGGCGAACGTCGCCCTGCACGTCGCCGATCTGGACGGCATCACCGACCTTCACCGGTCTCTCGAAGAGGATGACCGGGCCGGAGACGTGCCGAGGATCGGCCGCGTGCTCCTGGCTGATGACCACCACCCCGTTCGGCAGCACCTGGCGCGTCAGCGTGGCGGGACCGGGCGCGCGTGGGCTCGCGGTGGCGCAGCCGGCGAGGAGGAAGACGAGGAGGAGGAGGGCGCCCGGCCGCCGGCGCGCCTCCTGGCGAATCTCC
>Ga0137407_10002178_pt1 | contig 12914 bp, 11 predicted proteins | sample CZOMad2_2_16fung_FD_108410 | JGI IMG/M metagenome (GOLD analysis project Ga0137407, IMG submission 108410) | Vadose zone soil fungal communities from Angelo Coast Range Reserve, California, USA - CZOMad2_2_16fungal (Illumina Assembly) | ecosystem: Environmental > Terrestrial > Soil > Vadose...
CCAGGACATCCTCGCCCGCGTCGAGCCGGGCGGTCCGGATGGTGTGCAGCCCCACCGCGAACGGCTCCACGACAGCGCCGTGCAGCGGTTCGACGTCAGGCGGGAGGAGAAAGGCGCTGGGCGCGGGGACGACGGCCAGCTCGGCGAACCCGCCGCCGACGGCGCCCAGCCCGATCAGCCGGGCCGAGGGGCAGTGGGCCACGTATCCCGTCTTGCACCACTCGCACTGGCCGCAGGCATGCACCGGGAGCACCGCCGCGTGGACGCCTAGGCGCCATTCCGTGATCCCGTCCCCGGCGGCGACGACCTCGCCGCTGAACTCGTGCCCCATGATCGTGCCTTGGGGCATGGCCGCCCGCGCCTTGACGTCGGAGCCGCACAGGCCGCATGCGGTGACCCGCAGCAGCAGCTCGCCGGGCCCCGCCGACGGGTCCGGCAGCGTGACGACGTCGTACTGCCCGCCTGAGCCGACGACGGCTGCGCGCACGGGCTCAGGCCGGCGTGCCGTCAGCGGAGGCGGCCTCGGCGAAGCGGACGAGGATGTCGGGGTAGCGGCGGGTGTGGGCACCGCCGTCGATGAGCTGCAGCGTCCCGGTGATGGATGACGCCTCGTCCGAGGCCAGGAACGCGACCAGGCTGGCGACATCGTCGGGCGTGATGGCCGCGGCAAGCGGGGCGTTGTCCGCGAACTCCTCGATGAGTGCGGGTGCCAGCCACATCCCTTCGGACAGCGGGGTGCGGACCAGGCCCGGGCCGATGGCGTTGACCCGGATGCGGCGCGGCCCCAGCTCAAGCGCGGCGACCTGGGCGAGCATCGCCAGGGCGGCCTTGGAGCAGCAGTACGCGCTCATGCCCGCGGCCGGCTGCACGGCGTTGAGGCTCGCGGTGATGATGATCGAGCCGCCGTCGGGCATCCGGCGCGCCGCGTGCTTGACGGTGAGCATCGGGCCGAGCAGGTTGACCTCGATGACCCGCGTCCAGTCGGCGGCGCTGCTGTCGGTGATGAGGCCCAGCGTGCCGACGCCGGCGTTGGCGAACGCGACGTGCAGCCCGCCGAACCGGCTCTCCGCCATGGCCATGAGGGACTCCACGTCATCCTCCGCGCGGACGTCACAGCGGAGTCCCGCCACGGCGTCGCCGAGGTCGGACTCGGCGGCCTTCAGGCGGTCGGCGTCAATGTCGCCGATCACCACCCGTGCTCCCTCGGCGACCAGCCTTCGCGCCGTGGCCAGCCCGATTCCCGAGGCGCCGCCGGTGATGACGGCAACCTTCCCAGGGAGGCGTTCGACATTGCCCATGAGCGGAACTTACCATAAAGATCTATAGATTTTGAGCACCCATGCGCGCCGATGACATGCCGATGCGTCGAGGGAGAGGTCCGGATGCCCCAGGAGAAATCCTTCTGGCGGCTGGTCTGCGACGCGGCGGCGCGGGTACCGGAGCGGGTGGTGCTGGCCGACGACTACGGTCGCACGCTGACCACGGCGCAGCTCCATGACGCCGCCGAACGGGCGGCGGCTGGCCTGCCGGTCCGGCCGGGCATGGTCGTGTCGTGGCAGCTGCCCACAACCCTGGAGGCGTGCGTCCTGATGGGCGCGCTCGCCCGCGTGGGGGCGGTGCAGAATCCCGTCATCCCGGTGCTGCGCGAGCGCGAGGTCGCGCTCATCACCAAGGCGGCCGGGACCGAGCTGTTCATCACCGCGACAAGCTGGCGCGGCTTCGGCCACGCTGAGATGGCTCGTGGCCTGGGCCTGGACGTGATCGCCATCGAGCAGGAGACCGGCGGGGACGGGCCGCTGCGGCTGCCGTCCGGCGACCCGGCCACGCTGCCCGCGCAGCCCGAGCCGTCGCCGGCGTGCCGGTGGCTGTACTTCTCATCCGGGACGACGGCCGATCCCAAGGGGGTCCGGCACAGCGACGCGACGATCATGGCCGGATCTAACGGGGTGACCGACCTGCAGGGCATGCATGATGGCGACGTGTACCCGATCGTCTTCCCGATCTCGCACATCGGGGGGATCGCGATGCTCGTCGCGGTGCTCCGGGCGGGCGGTCGCCTGGTGATGTTCGACAAGTGGGACCCCAGGGTCTCCCCGGAGCGGGCCGCGGTGCACCGGCCGACGATCCTCGGGTCCGCGCAGCCGTTCTTCCGGGCCTACCTCGATGCCCAGGGGGCCTACGGCGAGCCGCTCTACCCCGACTTGCGCTGCTTCGTCGCGGGTGGGGCACCGGCCCCGCCGGACATGCTCGATGAGCTCGCGAAGTCGTTCGGTATCCAAGGGGTTATTAACTCCTGGGGACTGACCGAGTTCCCGGTCGCCACGTCCGCCGCCCATGATGACCCGGTCGGCGTCCTGGCGCGGACCGCCGGCCGGCCGGCCCGTGAGGTCGAGGTCCGCGTGGTCGACGGCGAGCTACGGCTCAAGGGGCCGCAGTGCTTCCTGGGGTACGTGGACCCGGCGCAGGACGCGGCGGCATTCGATGACGAGGGCTGGTTCCGCACCGGCGACCTGGGAGAGATCGACGCTGGCGGCAACGTCCGGATCACCGGGCGGCTCAAGGACGTCATCATCCGCAACGCCGAGAACATCTCCGCGGCGGAGATCGAGGACGTCCTGCGCCGCCACCTGGGCGTCGCCGACGTCGCCGTCATCGGCCTGCCCGACGAACGCACTGGCGAGCGGGTGTGCGCGGTGGCCGTCCCCGAGCCAGGGCATGTGCTCACCCTGGCTGAGCTCTCCGGCGCTGCGGCGCGACGGCGAGCAACGTCCGGGTGTACTCGGCATGCGGATCTTCGTAGACGCGGGACGCCAGCCCCTGTTCGACGATCTCGCCGTGGCGCAGCACCACGATCGAGTCGGCGATGTAGCGCACGACCGCGAGGTCGTGGGAGATGAACAGCATGCTGAGACCGAGCTCGGCCTTGAGGTCGCGGAGCAGGTTGAGGACCTGCGCCTGAATCGATAGATCCAGGGAGCTCACAGGCTCGTCGCAGATGATCAGCTTCGGCGACAGCATGAGTGCTCGAGCGATCGCGATGCGCTGTCTTTGGCCACCGGAGAACTCGCTCGGAAATCGCTTCGCCGCGTCGTCCGGCATGCCGACCTTGTTCAGGACCTCGCGGACGCGCTGGTCGATGCTGGCGCGGTCGAATTGCCGTTGCACCCGCATCGGCTCGGCCAGGGTCGAGCCGATGGTCTTTGTCGGGTTGAGGGATCCGTACGGGTTCTGGAAGATCGCCTGCAGGCTGCGCGCGAGCACCTTCCGCTCGCGCGGCCGGACCTCTACGATGTCCTGTCCGGCGAAGCGGATCGTGCCGCCGGTGACCGGAACCAGGCCGAGTATGGCGTTGCCGATCGTGGACTTGCCGGAACCGGATGCCCCGACCAGGCCGAGGACCTCGCCAGCATCAACGCGAAGGCTGACTCCCTTGATGGCCTCGACGTGCCTATGCTGGCTGCGGTAGGTGACCCGCAGCTCGTCGACCTGCAGCAACGGTTCGGGGACATCGGTCATGGTCACGATGCCACCCCAGTGCTTTCGAGAAGTTCGACGTACAGGCAGCGGCTGCTGCGCTCCGGTCCGGTGGAGACCATCGGGATCGGCTGGGCACGGCAGTCCGCCCGCACGTAGGCGCACCGGTCTTGGAAGTGACAGGACTCGGGCCAGTCCGACGGCGGCGGCACGTTCCCGGGGATGGTGCGCAGCGGCTCGCCTGGCACAACCAGATGCGGGTTGGCGGCCAGCAGGCCTTCTGTGTACGGATGCCGCGGGTCGTCCAGGGCGTCCTCGACGCGGGCGCGCTCGACCACCTGCCCGGCGTACATGACAACTGCTCGTGTGCAGAGTTCTGAGACGACCTCCCAGTCGTGGCTGATCAGCATGATCGCCAGGCCCTTCTCGTCCTGGAGCGAGGACAGCAGCTCGATGATCTCGCCCTGCACGGAGACGTCCAGCGCCGTCGTCGGCTCATCCGCGATCAGGATCTCCGGGTTGCCGGCGAGTGCGATCGCGATGGCCACCCGCTGCGCCATGCCGCCGGAGATCTCGTGCGGATAGGATTTCGCCACTCGATCCGGCTCGTTGATCCGCACCTGCGTGAGCAGTTCCTCCGCCCGTCGCCAGGCGGCGGCGCGGCCTAGCCCCGTGTGCACCCGCACGGCCTCGGCGATCTGGTATCCGACGGTGAACAGAGGATCCAGAGCCACCATCGGCTCCTGTGAGATGAACGCGATCGTCTTGCCGCGCAGACCGGCTCGCTCACGGGCGGGCAGGCCGGTGACGTCGCGGCCGTTGACCCAGATCGAGCCGCCGGCGATCTGTGCGCCGGGCGGCAGCATGCCGAGTACCGCGAGGCCGGTGATGGTCTTCCCGCACCCCGATTCGCCCACGATCCCGACTGCCTCGCCCCGCTTGATGTCGAACGACACGTCCTGGACGACTGGCAGTTGGCCGCCGTCCGGGGCCGGGAACGTGATGGAGAGGTCGCGGAGGGCGAGCACCGCGTCCAGCACGGGTTCGGCCGGCGGCTCAGCGGGACGGACGACCATTCGCCGGGCCCGGCGCCTGATCGCCCTGGTGTGGCCTGGTCCCCAGGACTCGGCGGTGACGTCGCGCACGGCGTCGCCGAGCAGCACTATGGCGATGACGGTCAGCGCTATCACGCCGCCGCTGGGCACAATTGTCCATGCCTGCTGATCGAGCACCTGCGCGCTGTCGTGGAGCAGGCCGCCCCAGCTCGGGGTCGGCGGATGCAGGCCCAGGTCGAGGTAGTTCAGGCCGGCCGCTATGATCAGGGCGTGCGTCGCGATGAGCGACAGGTTCACCAGGATCGGCCCGATGACCCGCGGCAGCACGTGCCGGATCGCGATCGCCACCCGGCCCAGGCCGAACACCTTCGCCGCGGCGACATAGGGCTCCTCGACAACCGGCAGGGCCGCGCTGCGTGTCACCCGGATCAGTCCGGGTGCCGTCAGCAGGCCGAGCGCCGCCATCGCCAGGTTGAGATTATTGCTGAACGCCAGCACCATCAGCAGGACGATAATGCTGGGAATCGACAGCACCAGGTCACTCGCCCGCGAGACGACCGCGTCGACCCGGCGGGACAGGCTTGACGCCAGGCCGCACGGAATGCCGATCGCCGCCGCGACGATGCCCGCCATCAGGATGCCGGCGAGTGACTGCCCCGCTCCGTAGATGATGCGCGTGTAGATGTCGCGGCCCAGCGAGTCGGTCCCCAGGATGTGGCCCGCGGTCGGGGTACTGAGCACGTGCGCGAAATCGGGAGCTTGCGGATTACCGGGCGCCAGCAGGCCGGGCGCGATCGCGGCCACCACGAAGAGGAGCAGATAGACGACGGACGCCGCGCCGAGGGGACGCGTGAGCAACCGCCGGATGCGGCCCGGCGCGCCTGACTGACGGCCGCCGTCGGCATCGGTCGCTGCGGGCGACGGAATCAGAACGGTCATTGTGTGCGCACCCTCGGATTGATCCAGCCGTACGTCACATCGGTGAGGAGGTTGACCACGATGACGAGCAGCGTGAAGTAGATAGCCACCCCCTGGATGACCGGGTAGTCCTTGGCGGTCGTCGCGGCGACGGCGAGGCTGCCCAAACCCGGGATGCCGAAGACGTTTTCTATCACGACCGAGCCGCCGAGTGCGCCGATGAACAGCAGCGCCGACATCGTGGTGATGCGCATCGCCGAACTGCGCAGCGCGTGCCGGTATACGACCGACCGCTCGGGGATCCCGTTGGCCCGCAGATTGCGGACGAACTCACTGTCCAGCACGTCCAGCATCGCCTCCCGGGTGAGCTTGGCGATCGCGGTGACCCCGTTCATGCTCAGCGCGACCACGGGAAGGACGAGCGATTGTGCCCATCCGGATGGAGAGTCCCCGAACCTGATGTAGCCAGTAGCGGGAAGCAGACGCAGCTTGACGGCGAACAGCGAGATGAGGATGAGTGCCAGCCAGAAGCTCGGCACAGCGAGGCCGCCGATGGACAGCACATCGACAAGTCGCACGACGAGCCGGTTGCCGCGACTGCTCAGCACGCCGAGCACCATGCCGGCCACGGTGGCTACCAGTGTCGCTCCGATAACCAGCGACAGCGTCACCGGCAGACGACTGGCCAGCGCCCCCGCCACCGAGCTGTGGTCCACCAGGGAGCTGCCCAGGGAGCCATGGAGGACATGCGCCAGCCAGTGCACGTACTGGACCCATAGTGGCTGATCGAGCCCCGCTTCCCGGCGCAGCATCGCGATCTGTGCTGGGGTGGCGTTCACCCCGGCGACCCCGCGGGCCACATCGCCGGGGATGAACGACTCCAGCACGAACACGATCATTGAGACGATAAACAAAAGGGGAACGGAGCTGAGCAGCCGCCGGAGCACGAGTCGCCCCATGCCCCGGCGCCGCTTGGTGCTCATGACGAGGGGGTCCAGAAGACCGGGTTGGGGTTCGGTGCGCCGGAGGTGACTTGGACCCCCTGCAGGCCCTTGCGGAAGATGACGATCTTGTCCAGGCTTGCGAACGGCACGTAGAAGGCGTTCCGGACGAACCACTGCTGGAGCTGCGTGTGAATGCTGCTGGCCTCCGAAGGCGTGGCGGCGGCCGCCTTCTGCATCAGCTGCTGGACGTTGGCGTCTGTAATCCCGAACGGGTTGAAGAACTCGCCAGGGGTCTGGAAGAACTTAACGATCGAGTACATCGGCTGGTTGTTGTACTGCATGACGGCTGCAGGGAACTTCTTGCTGGTCACCGACGAGGCCCAGTCAGGCGTGCTGATCGGGACGGTAACGATGGTCTTCACCCCGATCTTGCTCCAGTACGACGCGAATGCCTGCGCGACGTCGGTCAGACCGGGAACGATGTTGTAAGCGCCCAGGGTCATGGTGAAGCCGTTCGGGTATCCGGCGGCGGCGAGCAGCTGCTTGGCCTTGGCCGGGTTGTACGGGTAGTAGTTGTCAAGCGAAGTGACGTACCCGTCCGCGCCCGGGACAAGGATCTGGTCGCTCGGCGACGCGTACTTGCCGTACAGGCCGGACACGATCGCGTTCCGGTCAATGGCGTAGTTCAGCGCCTGGCGTACCCGGATGTCGCCGAGCGCCTTGACTACCGTTCCAGTGCGGTCGAAGAGGTCGACGAAGCCGAAGTTCGTCTGCCCCGCCACGACAGTGAGGCCGGCCGAGGCGGCGGCGCTCGCCTCCCTGGTGGACCCGATGGTGTAGTCGGCCTGGCCGGTCCGCACGGCATCGAGGGCAGCCGATGCGTCCGGCAGCACCTTCACGATGACGTGCTTCCAGTGGACCGCTGACTGGTCCCAGTAGCCGGGGTTCGCGTCGTACCCGTAGGTCTGCTTGCTGACGGTCTTGGCGGCGTCGAGCACGTACTCGCCCGCGCCTGCAGGTGTCGTCCCGAGTGCGTCGGGAGACTGAATCCCCTTCGGGCTGATCACGTATCCCGGCGGCTGCGAGAAGGCGTATGTCAGCGTCGGGTCCGGCTGCTTGAGCGTGATGTGCAGGCTCAGCGGGCCTGTCACGTCCATTGACGCGAAGTTGTTGATCCGGGCCGCCTCTTCTCCTCCTCCGTTTTTCGCGGTGTAACCGAAGTAGGCCTTGAGCCCGTCGGCCGAGAGCGCGGAGCCGTCGCTGAACTTCACCCCGCTGCGCAGGGTCAGGTCGAAGACGCGGTTGCCTGTACCGACGTATCCCCAGGAGGTGGCGAGCCCGGGTGCGAATGAACCATCTGGCTTGAGGTAGATGAGCGGCGCGTACACCAGCTCCTCGAAGATCAGCAGCGGGTCGATGTTGCCCCCGAGGATGGGGTTCAGCGTGTCCGTAGCCGCGCTTACCGCGATGGTGAGCGTGTCGCCGGTCTTTGTCGCTCCCGGGCTGCTGCTCGATGACGGCGACGCCGACGAGCAGCCGGCCAGGGCGATCCCGGCGACCGCGGCGACTGCCAGCGAGCGTCTAGCTCTGGAGAGTTGTCCTGGTGTCCTGCTGTGCATGACTACTCCTCGTTGAGGGGTGCGGTTGACCTGGGACGACGTGCGGGGGACGCCCTGCGGGGAGCAGGTACTAGGGCCAGTCGAGCAGTCGGCAGATGTTCGCTCCCATGATCAGTTCCAGATCTTCACCGGACAGCCACGGGATTGCCTCGGTGAAGTGGGTGACACAGCTGCGGTACGGATAATGAAGCCGTGACAGGTCGCTGGCCCAGACCACGCGCCGCGGACCGAACGCGTCGAAGACGGCATGCACGATCGTGTCCAGGGAACGGAACGGGTAGGGGTCTAGCGCGTAGTCGCCGACGGCGGCGGCCTTGACGTGGAGATTGGGATGCCGGGCCAGGGCCAGCAATTCCGGCAGGTGCGCGAACGCGTCCGGCCCGGAGGCCCCGCGTGGAACGCCCAGGTGATCGACGATGACGGGAAGTCCGGGATACCGCGCCGCGATGTCGCCGATCAGCGCGAGGTTGCCGGGAGCCAGCACGGCGGTCGCCATGCCGAGCTGTTCCGCCGCTGGCCAGAACGGTGCGAACGTACCGTCCAGCAGGGGGGCTATGCGCGCGGGCGTGTTGAACAGCAACCGCGCGCCCAGCATGCCGGGCTGTGCGCGCCAGCCGTCCAGTGTGCGCGCCGGGTCAGGGTCGTCGGGCGAGATCACGCCCATGGCCGCGAACCGTCCTGGATCGGCGCGCGCCAGCTCCAGCGCGTACGCATTGCCGCCCGGGTCCCACAGCGGCGGCACCAGCACCGCGCGCTCGACGTCGGCATCTTCCATCTCGGCCTTGAGCACGTCACCGGTGATCGGCACGCGCCGGTGGTGTCCGGTGGACTGGCCGTTCCACCAGGCGTGCACCTGGGCATCGACGACGCGCAGCCGTTCAGCGCCCGGCATGGCCCGTATCCGGGGGCTCGACGCGGTTACGGAGGACGCCGACTCGGTCGATGGAGATCTCGCAGGTGTCACCCACCTGCAGGTACACCGGGGGCTTGCGGGAGAAGCCGACACCACTGGGTGTTCCCGTCGCGAGAATGTCCCCTGGGTACAGGGGCGCGAACGATGAGACGTACTCGATGAAGCGCGGGATCTTGTGCACCATGGCGTCGGCCGTGTCGTCCTGCATGACCCGTCCGTTCACCGTGGTCGTGATCCGCAGGCTGTCCACATTGCCCACCTCGTCACGGGGCACGATCCAGGGACCGATCGATCCGCTCCGGTAGAAGTTCTTGCCCGGTGTGATCTGGCGGGTCTGGAACTGCCAGTCGCGGACGCTGCCCTCGTTCATGATCGTGTAGCCGGCCACGTGCTGCCACGCCTCGTCCTGCGTGATCTGGAATCCGGGCGTTCCGATCACCGCTACGAGCTCACCCTCGTAGTCGAACTGCTCGCTCACGCCGGGATACCGGAGCGGCTGCTCGTGCCCGGTGAGCGAATCGCGCGCCCGGGCGAATACGGCCGGCACCTTCGGCAGGTCCTGCACCCGGCCGGCGTCCTGGACCTCGCTGTGGTGCTCGACGTAGTTGAGCGCCAGGCACCAGATGTGCACGGGGTCTGTGATGGGCGGCAGGAACGTGATGTGCTCGATCGCATAGTCGGCCTGCTCGGCCGCCGCAGCGGCCACGTGCGCGGAAAGGGGCAGGCCGGAAGCGATCAGTTCCTTGAGCGTCGGGTACTCGTCACCGAAGCGCTTGCCCAGGTCGACCACCCCGTCGGGGGTGGCAGCGCCGTACGATTCGCGTCCGTCTACCGAGAACGTCAGGAACTTCACCGTTACACCAGCCCCGCGTAGGAACCGCCGTCGAGCTGCAGGTTCTGACCGGAGATGAAGCCGGCCTGCGCGCTGCACAAGAACGCGCACGCGTCGCCGAATTCGGCCGGGTTGCCGAGACGCTTGGCAGCGATCGTCTGCGCGATGCGCTGCTTCGCTTCCGGAACGGAAATGCCGTCGCGCTTGGACATCCGCTCGGCCATGTACTGCTGCCGGTCGGTGTCGAACCGCTCGGGCAGCATGTTGTTGATCGTGACGTTGTCGACCACGCTGTCGCGCTGTACGGACTTGCTCAGCGCGGTGAGGCCGGCCCGGACCGCCGCCGAGAGCCCCATCGTGGCGCTCGGCGACTTCACCATCGCCGAGGTGATGTTCACGATGCGGCCGAAACCGCGCTGACGCATCCCGGGGACGTAGGTCTTGATCAGGAAGATCGGCGCCAGCATGTTCGCCTCGACCCCGGCCAGCCAGTCCTGCCTGGTCCAGTCCTCGATCTTTCCCGGCTCCGGCCCGGCGTTGTTGTTGACCAGGATGTCCGGCTCCGGGCAGGCGGCCACGATCGCGGCGCGGCCCCGTTCGGTGTTGAGGTCCGCGACGATGATCTCCGGCCGCTTCCAGCCGGCCGCCTCGATCTGATCGGCCGCCGCCCGCAGGGCCTCGCTGGTGCGGCCATTGAGGTAGACACGGCAGCCCTCGCGCGCGAGCGCGGTTGCGCAGGCCAGCCCGAGGCCCCGCGATGACGCGCAGACCAGGGCGGTCTTCCCGGCAATTCCCAAGTCCATCGGTGTGGTCCCTCGCTCAGGCCGCTATCCGCCCACGCAGGCGCGGATACACAGTCAGTTGGTTGTGGCAGAAGACGTCCGCACGACCGGCGTCGGAGAGCCCGGACGTCGCGAGGACGTACCGCTTGGTGTCGTCGAAGTGGTGCCCCGTCTGCGGGTCGATCCCCTTGACCGCGCCGATCATCTCCGAGCCGAAGAGGATGTTCTGATGCGGCAGGACGTTCGTCATCAGGTCGATGCCTGCCTGGTGGTACACGCAGGTGTCGAAGTAGACGTTCCGGAGGATCCCCGCGTCGAGCGGCGCCAGGCCCATGTCCTGCGCGAGCCCGCGATACCGGCCCCAGTGATAGGGCACGGCCCCGCCGCCGTGCGGAATGACGAAGCGCAGCGTCGGGAAGCGCTCGAACAGCGCCGGGTCCAGGAGCAGCTGCATGAACACCGTGGTGTCGCCGTTGAGGTAGTGGGCGCCGACGTGGTGGAAGCACGGGTTGCAGGAGGCGCTGACGTGGATCATCGCCGGCGCGTCGAGCTCCGCCAGCTTCTCGTACAGCGGGTAGTACCTGCGGTCGGTGAGCGGCGGATCCGTCCAGTACCCGCCGGACGGATCGGGGTTCAGGTTGCAGCCGACGAAACCGAGCTCGGTGACGCAGCGCTCAAGCTCCTTGACCGAGGCAGCCAGATCGGTTCCCGGCGACTGCGGCAGCTGGCACACGCCCGCGAAGTTCCGCGGATACAGGCTGCACACGCGATGGATGAGGTCGTTGCAGACGACCGACCATTCGATGCTCTGCTCCGGCGTGCCCAGGTGATGTCCCATCTGGCCGGCGATCGGGGAGAACAGCGTCAGGTCCAGGCCGCGGGCCCGCTGCTCGGCGAGCTGCTTGCCCTCAAGCGCCTCGCTCAGCTCGTCATCCGAGATGTCGAGCGACACCCCGGAATCGTCGAGCTGGGCCTGCCGCCAGGCGTGCAGCTTCTTCGGCACGGTGGTGAAATGGCCATGACAGTCGATGATCACCGCGGCGGCCTACTCGGCGAGCGGGACGATTGGCGAGTGCTGCTCGACGAAGCGGCGTGACGGCTTTTCTCCGGAGTCATAGCTGAGTCCTTCACCGATCGGGATCCGGTTGAATTTGCTGTTCGCGGTCATCCGCTCCTGCGATTTCCAGTGCTCGTGCATCTGGTTGTAGGGGCTCATCCAGTAGTCGAAGATCTGGCTGCCCAGGGCGTGCCGGCCGATGCCGCGGACGTGGTCGTGCGACCGGGAGACCAGGTAGTCGTAGCCGAAGAAGATGTCGTCCACGCCCTGGACCTCGTACGAGACGTGGTGCATGCCGGCGCCATGGCCCTTGAGCAGGAAGATCACGTGGTGGTCCACGAGCGTGTCGCCGAGATCGAGCCGGTCGAACTGCCCGATGACGTTGCCGGACTGGCCCAGCACGAGCTCGTCGGTCGGGATGACGCCGAGCGTCTGCTGGTACCAGCTGATGGCCTCGGGCAGGTTCGGGGTCATGTACGCCGTGTGCGCGATACGCAGGATGCCCGCCGGACCCTCCGTGCGGCTCTCCCCGTCCGGCGGGCGGACCAATGGGCGCATTGGCAGCGGATCGACCGGTTCCCGCCCCGTCACCAGCTCAAGCCACAGTCCGTTCGGATCACGCAGCCGAACCCGGGCGCCCCCGCCGGGTGCGTCGAGCTGCTCGACCGCAGACACGTCGGGGAGTTTCGCCAGCTCGGTCACCCGGCCGGGCTCGCGCAGTTCGTAGGCGAAGCTGACGACGCCCGGCGCGCCGAGCTCGGTGACGTGCAGGTACGGCGTGTCACCGATGCCGCGCATGTACAGCCTCGACGCGTCCCGGTGCACCGTGAGCATCCCGAAGTCCTCTCCGAACGCCTGCATGTGGCCGAGGTCCGGCGCGCTGAGCCGGACGTACGCCATACCGGAAATAAGTGATGGCATGGTGTCCGCCTCCTTCGTCGTCAGCCGTCGATCGTGTGTTTCAGGTCAGCGCGCCGAGGACGCTCCCGTAGAGCTCCTCGACCGCGTACTCCTTGCTGATGAGCTCTTGCTCGTGCGCGAACCGGATCGCCGTCTCGATCGAGGTGCGCACGTCGGCGAACCCGGTGGGCTGCAGGTCGGGACCAGGCGACGGCTGCGGCCCGGCCGCGGCCCGGCTGTCGAACAGCAGCCGGAACACCGCGCGCACGAGGTCAGGGCGCGTGTCGGCGATCTCTTTCCTGATCGTGACCACGTGGTTGACGGGGACTACGTGCGTCCGGCGGTACCACCCGAGGGCAGCCTCATCCGGCTGCGGGATCAAGGTCTGGACCCGCGGGTCACCCGACAGGCCGCTGCCCG
>Ga0137407_10002179_pt1 | contig 12910 bp, 10 predicted proteins | sample CZOMad2_2_16fung_FD_108410 | JGI IMG/M metagenome (GOLD analysis project Ga0137407, IMG submission 108410) | Vadose zone soil fungal communities from Angelo Coast Range Reserve, California, USA - CZOMad2_2_16fungal (Illumina Assembly) | ecosystem: Environmental > Terrestrial > Soil > Vadose...
AGCGATCACTCCTCGCTTCAGCGCCGTCTTGGGGAGCCCCGACATCTTGTTGTAGGCGCCGCGCAGCTTGAAGGAGAAGACCGGCTGCATGTCCTCGCGCTTGAGCAGGACGCGATTTGCGAGCCGAGCGGAGATGCCGGGAGCTTCGTCGATCGGGGTCTCGATGGCCACGTCGTAAACGCGAGCGCCGAGGATCCGCTTGAGGTAGTCCCTGGCTCGCGTCGTCATCGACGCCAGCATGGTAGCAAATCAGACGGCGAAGCGGACGTGCAGGATGTCTCCGTCCTGCACCACGTACTCCTTGCCCTCGACGCGCAGCTTGCCGTCATGGCGCGCCTTGGCCTCGCTGCCGGAGGCGATGAAATCCGGGTAATGCATCACCTCGGCGCGGATGAAGCCGCGCTCGAGGTCGGAATGGATGCGCCCGGCGGCGCGCGGAGCGCGGTCCCCACGGCGGATGGTCCAGGCCTTCACCTCGTCTTCGCCCACCGTGAAGAAGCTGATCCAGTCGAGGAGCTTGTAGGCCGCGCGGATGAAGCGGGCACGGGCGGGCTCGGAGAGGCCCATCGCCTGGAGGAAGTCCGGCTGCTCGGAAGGATCCAGCTCCGAGATCTCCGCCTCCACCGGGGCGCAGAGCGAGATCGCCTCTGCCCCCCGCTCGCCCGCCGCCACCTCCACCTCCGCGGGAGGGGGGCTCGCCGCCGCCTCCTCGGGCGCGTTCACCACCACCAGCAGCGGCCGCCGGGAGAGGAACCCGAAATGGGCCGTCTCCTTCTCCTCGGCATCGCTCCAGCGCATCGTGCGCAGCGGCTTGCCGGCGTCGAGCTGCCCGTGCAGCCGCTCCAGCTCGTGGAACTCGCCGCTGGTCTTGCCATGCTCCTTGCGCAGCCGATCGAGCCGCTTCTCCACGATGGCGAGGTCGTGCAACACCAACTCGGCGTCGAAGTCGCTCAGCTCTCGTGGCGGCCCCGGCGCCGTTCCGTCCAGCGCCGGGAATCCGCGAACGACGAGGCAGAAGGCGTCCACTTCCGCCAGCGCCCGGAGGGATTCGGGCGGCAGCCCGGAACCCTTGGAGGCCGCCCCAGGCACGTCGACGAAGAGCATCTCTGCCCAGCTGGTCTTGCGTGGCTTGAAGATGGCCGCGAGCGCTTCCACGCGCGGGTCGGGCACCTTGATGGCGCCCAGGTTGACCTGCCCGCGCGCGGCAGCCCCACCCTTGTGCAGCCCGGTGAGAGCGTTGAACAGCGTGGTCTTGCCCGATTGCGCGTATCCGACGAGGCCTGCCTTCATGGCGCCTCCCCGCGGCGGGCCGCCAGCCGCGAGGCGACGCTACCACGCGCGGCGGTTCCCACAGTAGGCCCCGCCAGTCCTAGGGCTCTTGCGCGACAGGGCGGGTCACATCCCCGCACCAGGGCGTTTTTTCGACCGCGGATCGCGCGCAGGTATGATCGGGCGGTGGAATCGACGGTGGGGCCGCGAGCGAGGGAGATCGCAATCGACGCCGCCGTCGCCGCGCTGCTGGTCGGCCTGTTTCTGGGATTGCTGGTCGCGTCGGATCGCGTCACCACCGGAAGCAACCCCGATCAGTGGTTCCACTTCGCGATCAGCAGGATGTCGCAGCAGGGATTGGTGCGCACCCTCCCGCAAGCCGAGGACCTCGGCTGGGGATCTGGCTTCCCGGAAAAAGAGTTTCTCTTCCATCGCCTGACGGCGCTGGCGTACCGGATCGGCGGCGAGCGCGCGGTGCTCCTGGCCTGCCGCGCAGTCTCGGCGGCCTCCCTCGTGCTCCTCTACTGGCTCGCGCGTCGGACCGCCGGCCGGGTGGTGGCGGCAGCGTCGGTCGCGGGGCTGGTGATCGCGAATCCATTCCTGGTCTTCAGATTGGGCATGGTCCGGCCCCACGTGCTGGCCATCTTCCTGTTGCTGGCCATCGCCGCGGGCCTTCTGCGCCGCTGGCGGTTGCTGGGGTTCGCCGCCGGAGCTTCGTTCGCGCTTGCCTACCACGCCGTCTACCTTCCCGCGGTCCTCGCGCTGGCGTTCGGCGGCGTGGCGCTCTACCGGCGGACCGCTCTGCGCGAGCCCAAGGACGGCGCGTTCGCGGCGAGCGCTTTGGTGCTCGCCGGCCTCGCCTGCGGCGTGGTCGCGAACCCCTACTTTCCCGGGAACGTGACGATGGGCCTCGAGCACCTCGGGTTCGCCTTCTCCGCGTCCGCGTCGCTGCCCGGCGTGCACGTCGGCGCCGAGGTCCTCCCCATGGCCCCCGGAAAGTACCTGCGCCTTTTCGGCGTCGCGCTCCTCGCCGCCATCGCCTCCCTCGTGTGGCTTCGCCGCGACGCCGCCGGCGGTGAGCAGCCGTGGAACCGCGCCGTCCTGACCGTCGCGGCGCTCTTCCTGGTCGGCACCGGACTGAGGTCGGTGCGGGCGACCGAGTATGGACTGCCGCTCCTCGCCCTCGCGGTGGCGGCGGCGCTCGGCGACGCGCGGCGCGGCGCGCGCACCCGAGCCATCGCCGTCGCGGCGTTGCTGCTGCTGCCTGTCGCCCCCCTGCTTGCCCAACTGTCGCGGCCACCGGATCGGCGAAACGAGCAGCTGGTGAAGGACCTGTTCGCCGCCATCGCCGCGATCCCGCCCGACGCTCGAGGGGCCAAGGTCTTCGCCTGCGACTGGAACTACGGCAGCTTCCTGCTCTACGCCCGTCCGGACCTGCGCTTCGTCGATCTTCTCGACCCTCGTTTCCTGCTGGTCAACCCCGAGCTCTTCGAGACCAAACGACTGCTCGATCTCGACGAATCGCCGGATCCAGCGGGGACGATGCGGGCGGCCTTCGACGCGGACTACGCCCTCTGCGCGAACCCGGCCCTCGGGCAGCGGCTGGAGCACGACCGGCGGGTGCGGCTGATGTTCGCGGCACGCTCCGGCCTCCGCCTGTACGCGCTGCCCTGATTGCGGTCCAGGACGGATTGCTCCTATGCTTCCGCGGGAAGCAGTGGAGCGCCCATGCCCAAGGTCCTCGCGATCACTTTGTCCCTCACGGCTTGTGCCGGCGCGAGCCGCACCGCCTCGAAGCCCGAGGTGCTGCGGATCTCCGCCACCCACTACCAGTCGATGACCGGCGTGGCCTTGAACAGCGGAATGGGCCCGATGACGTGCAGCAGAGGACTGATCACCGGCAGCCACATCCTGCGCTGGTACTGCCAGTTCGAGGCCGACTCCACGCAGTACCGGCTCGAGGCCCCCATCCTCTTCGTCGCGCGCTGACCCCGCGCACCTTCGCGTTTCATCGGCCGCGGTAGGGTTCGATCCCGGCGAGATCGGGACGAAGGCAATTCATCATCTTGCCCTTCACCCTGGCCGCTGGACCCGGACCCGGGATCGCGCCCGGTTCGGCTTCCGTCACGCTGACCGTCTTGCCATCTTTCCAGCCGAGTCCGTCTGCTCGAGTCGTCCCGAAGAGGCAGTGCGCGACCGGCACGCTGGCGTCGATGACGTATCGGCCGGCCTTCTGCTCGACCAGGCATTGCGGTCCTCCATCGATCACGGTCACGATCACCGAGAGTCCATTCGCCGGATTGGTAATCTTCAGCAGCTTGCCGCACGCGGCCATGCCCGCGCCGAAGCGCCGGACGCCGGTGGAGAACCACTTGAGCCGGTTTTCAGCTGCGATGCCGCCGACGCTGTATTGGCGATTCAGGGTGTCATCCCAGCGCCGTTGCTCCCCGGCGCTGGAGATGCGCTTGCCGCAAGCCGGCATGCAGTTGTCGTTCGGATCGAGGTGTTGCCCCGATGGCGTCATCCAGCATCCGAAGCTCGTGAGCACGTAGAGGCCGTCCGGGCTTCGGGTGGAGCCGTAATCGGTGTCGCTGCGACAGCTGCTGTCGGGATACCCGGACGCAGCCATCAGTACCATCGCGATGCCAGCTCCCAGGGTCATGGCTGCAGGGCGCGCAACCTCCCGAAACCTTGAGCCTACATCTCTTAGGCCCCAGTCGGCCCTACTTCAACTTTCGACGTTTGACTCGACGTGCATTGACTTGCGTCCCCTGGAGAGAGCAAGCGGGGCCCGTAGACAGAGGAGGTCATCATGACGATCAGGAAGCAACCGCGTCGAACCACGGTCGCGGCGGCCTTGCCGCTGCTGTTCGCGATGCCGGTGGCCCTTTCCGCGGACGAGGGAGCGGACAAGGTCCGAGCGCATCTCGTCGGTTACGAAGAGGTGCCGACGCTCTCCAGCGACGGCAGCGCGTCCTTCCGCGCGAGGATCGCGAAGGACGAGCACTCCTTCGACTGGGAGTTGAACTATACGGGTCTGACGGGCGTGACCCAGGCTCACATCCACTTCGCGGCGCGCGCCATCAACGGCCCGATCGTGATTTGGCTCTGCTCGAATCTCGGCAACGGCCCCCCTGGGACGCCACTTTGTCCGCCGAGCCCCGCAACCGTGACGGGCACGGCCCACCCGGCCGACGTGACGGCGGGCGCCGACCTGCTGGGAATTCACGCCGGCGACCTGGGACGGATGATCGACGCCATCCGGGCGGGAGCCGCGTACGCGAACGTTCACACTACTGCGCGTCCGGGGGGTGAGGTTCGCGGCCAGATTCACTCGCACGACGACGACTGAACCTGGCGCGCCGCGACATCAACCCCTGAGTAGCGCTTCGACCGCGGCGTCGTCCCCGCGTTCCATCGCCGCCTCGATGAGCAGGCTCTCGCGATCCCGGTAGATCGACGCGACCGCCTGCCCCCGCCCCGACTGGCGGTAGGCAACGAGGCAGTTCCGGCCAGCGACATCCCCCGTGACCTCGATCGAATCCCAGCCCTCCGCGTGCCCGACGTAGTTGATGGGCACGTCGTAGTGCTGACTCCAGAAGAACGGCACCGCTCGATACGGCTCCCGTTCGCCCAGCATCGCCCGGGCTGCGTGCTGCCCCTGGCGCTCGGCGACCACCAAGTGCTCGACGCGGATCGGCCGTCCGCTGCGCGGGTCGGGAAAGCGCGCGATGTCACCCGCGGCCCAGACAGCTTCCGCGCTGGTCCGCAAGCTGGAATCCACCAGGACGCCCTTGTCCACCCGCAGCCCGGCCTGCTCGGCGAGCCGCAGGCGCGGCCGCACGCCCACGCCCATCACCACCAGATCCGCGGGCAGCCCCGTGCCATCATCGAGCACGACGCCATCGGCGTCGATGCGTGCCGGCTTGCGGCCGAGCCGGAACTTCACCCCGTGCTCCTCGTGCACCGTCCGCACGAAGTCGCCGAGCTCCGGTCCGAGGACGCGTTCGAGGGGTCGGGCCTCGGGGGCGACGACGGTCACCTCCATCTTGCGCTGGCGCAACGAGGCCGCGACCTCCAGGCCGATGAAGCTGGCGCCGATGACGACCGCACGCCGGTCTGGCGCGGCACGAGCCACGATGGCCCGGCTGTCCGCCAGCGTCCGCAGGGTGAGGGCCCGCTCCGCGCCGGGGATCGCCAGGCGGATGGGCTCCGCGCCGGTTGCGAGCAGCAGCGCTCCGTATCGGAGGGACCGTCCAGTCGACAGCCGCACCTCGCGCCGTTCGACGTCCAGCGCGGTGACTTCGACCTGTTCGAGCAATTCGATCCGCCGTTCGGAGTAGAACTCGCGGCCGCGCAGCGGGATCCAGTCTTCCGGCGCGCTGCCGGCGAGATAGTCCTTGCTCAGGTTGGGCCGGTCGACGGGAGGTGTGCCCTCGCTCCCGAACATGCTGATCGGACCCTCGTACCCCTGGCGACGCAACTCCTCGGCGCAGGCGTTGCCTGCCGCCCCGGCTCCGACGATGATCGCGCTTTCCGGGCCTGCGGATCGCGCGACCCTCGGCGGCGCGAGTCGTTCCCCGACCCGCACGCGTCCATCCTGCCGCTCGACCCGATAACAAGCGATGGGATCGCGCCCGGGCCGCGTGGGCGCGCCAGTGCGCAGATCGAATCGCGCGTGGTGCCACGGGCAGCGGATGGTGTCTCCCTCGACGATCCCCTCCGCGAGCGGCCCTCCGTAGTGCGTGCAGACGGCGCCGACCGCGCACACCTCGCCTCCGCGCCGGACGAGCACGATCGGCTCGCCTGCCGCATGCCCCAGCAGCGGCTCGCCGTCCTTCAATCCCGAGGCGTCCACGCCGGCGGCGAAGTCGGGCCCCTTCAGCTCTTGCGGCGCGCTCATTCGTCCTCCCACTCGTCAGGGGTCTGGCATGATACGAAGCTGCCCATGGCCTGCAAGCATCTGAAGAGCGTGAAGTCCGTCGCGCCGCGGTCGAAGGGCTGCGAGGAGTGCCTGACGATGGGCGATCGCTGGGTGCACCTGCGCCTGTGCATGGGGTGCGGTCACGTCGGCTGCTGCGACTCCTCCAAGAACAAGCACGCGACCAAGCATTTCCACGCTACCCACCACCCGGTCATCCGGTCGCTCGAGCCCGGAGAGCAGTGGGGCTTCTGCTATGTAGACGAGGACTCGTTGGACCCGCTGCCGGTGTGAACCCTCGAATCCGGTGTCGCCATGCAGGTGAGCTCGTGGGTGTGGGCGCTCTTCGCGTTGATGGTCCTGGCGGTGCTGGCCGCCGACCTCGGCGTCTTCCGGCGCTCGCGGCGCGAACCGCGGGAGGTCACGCTCGCCTCCGCCGCCTGGTGGAGCGCCGCCTGGATCGGGCTCAGCCTGCTCTTCGGCGTCGTCATCCTCGCGCTCTACGGCCGGAGTCCGGCGCTCACCTATCTCACCGCCTACCTCCTGGAAAAATCGCTCTCCGTCGACAACATCTTCGTGTTCGTCCTCATCTTCTCCGAGCTCCGGATCCCGCCGGACCAGCAGCGCCGCGTGCTCTACTGGGGCGTGCTGGGCGCCCTCGCTTCGCGCGCTCTCCTCATCGCCGGCGGCGTGTTCCTGCTGCGGCGCTTCAACTGGGTCGTCTACCCGTTCGCGGCGCTCGTCCTCTTCGCCGCCGTGCGCATCCTCTGGGGAAAGGAGAAGGAGCGCGAGCTGGTCGCCACTGCCTGCGGCGTGTGCAGCACCTGGGTCGCGCGGATCATCCCCATCACTCCGGTGCTCCGCGGGGGATCGTTCTGGGTCAGCCAGGGGGGGCGGCTGCTGGCCACTCCGCTCTTCATCGCGCTCGTCGTGGTGGAGACCACCGACGTGATCTTCGCCCTGGACTCGATCCCCGCGGTGTTCGCGGTCACCGGCGACCTGTTCCTGGTCTACACCTCCAACGTCTTCGCGATGCTCGGCTTGCGCGCGCTCTACTTCCTGCTCTCGGGCATCGTGGAACGCTTTCGCTTCCTCCGCGCCGGCCTCGCCGCCATTCTCGCCTTCGTCGGCCTCAAGCTGCTCAGCAGCGGAGTGGTGGAGATTCCCACCTGGGTGTCGCTCGCGGTCATCGCTGCCGCGCTGACGCTGGCCGTGGCCGCTTCCCTGACGGTGTCAGGCAAGATGGCCCCGGTCAGCGGCGCTCGACCGCGCTCGCGCGAGCGGCGCTGACGAGAGCGCGCGTGGCCGGGTGGCGGGCCTCGCTCACCAGCGCCCGCGGTTCGGCGATCTCGACGATCGCGCCTCGCGAGAGAACAGCGATCCGATCGCAGAGGTACGCGGCGAACCGCAGGTCGTGCGAGATGTACAAGCAGGCGATGGAGAGCGACGCGCGCAGGTCGCGCAGCAGGTTGGCCATCTGCGCCTGGAGGGAGACGTCGAGCGCGCTCAGCGCTTCGTCGGCGACGAGGAGGGCCGGTCCGGTGGCGAGCGCGCGGGCCAGCGCGACTCGTTGCGCCTGGCCGCCGGACAGCTCGTGCGGATACCGGTCGAGGAGCTCCGGCCCCAGGCCCACCTTGCGCAGGAGTCGAAGCACGTTCTGTTCTCTCTCGCTCCCCTGTCCCAGCCGGTGGACCGAGAGCGGCTCGGCGACGATGGCGGAGACCGTCATGCGCGGGTCCAGGGAGGTGGCCGGATCCTGGAAGACGATCTGCATCTCGCGCCGCACCACCCGCAGCTCGCGCTCGTCGAGCGCCAGCAAGTCGCGGCCGCGCCAAAGCACCCGGCCGCGGGCGGGCTGGAGAAGGCGGAGCACGGCGCGCGCCAGCGTCGATTTCCCGCTCCCGCTCTCGCCGACGATGCCCAGGGTCTCGCCGGGCTGGAGCGCGAACGAGACCTCCTCGAGAACACGGACGCCGCCGCGGTCGACGCAGAGGCCTTCCACCGCCAGAAGGGGCGCGGTCATGAGGTATCCACAGGGTGGAAGCAGGCGACGTCCCAGCCGCCGGTCCCGACCAGCGCCGGCTCATCCGTCGAGCAGTCGTTCTCCGCGCGGGGGCAACGGTCGCGGAAGGAGCAGCCGGAAGGGCGCGCCCACGGCGCCGGGGCAGACCCCGCGATCGGCTCCAGGCGCCCCTGGCTCCGCCCGCCGAGCGGAGGTGGCAGGCTGCGCAGGAGACCCAGCGTATAGGGGTGGCGCGGTCGCGCCAGCAATTCCATGGCCGGCCCTCGCTCGACGATGCGGCCGGCGTAGAGGACGGCGATCCGCTCGCAGAGTCGGGCCGCCAGGGCGAGATCGTGCGTGGCCAGGAGCAGGGCCACGCCTCGCTCTTCGCACAGGGCACGCAGCAACCCGACGATCTCGGCCTGGACCACCGGGTCCAGCGAGCTGGTGGGCTCGTCCGCGACGAGGACCGCCGGGCCGCAGGCAAGCGCCATGGCGATCAGCGCCCGCTGACGCATGCCGCCGGAGAGCTGGTGGGGATACCGGTCCGCGTTCTCCGCGGCGAGCCCCACGGCGCGGAGCAGATCGCGCACGGCCGCCCGCGCCTGCACCCCGTTCGCGGATGCATGCGCGCGAACGGCCTCCCCGATCTGCGTGCCCACACGCAGGACCGGATTGAGCGCCGCAAGCGGGTCGTGGAACACCATGGCGATGCGGCTGCCGCGAATCCGGGCAAGGGCGTCCTTGCTCATCGCGAGCACTTCTTCTCCACACACTTCGATGCGGCCGGAGGTTTGCGCGCCGGGCGGCAGCAAACCCAGCAACGAGAGCGCGACCGTGGTCTTGCCGCTGCCGGATTCTCCGATCAGGCCTAACGTCTCGCCACGTTCGAGATCGAACGAAATCCGGTCCACGGGAAGGAAAGATCCTTCCACCGTCTGAAAACGCACGGACAGATCGGCAACTCGGAGCACTCCAGCTTGTTTACCGGCCTTGGGGTGGGTGTCAAAGTCCGCAGACTTGGAGGAGTCGAGCCCTATGCAAGGCCAGCCCCGCACTGCCGAGATACAGCAAATGACCGACGCGCCGCTGGCGACTGGCGCCACCGATGTGCCGCAGTTGGTGGGGGGGCGCTACCGGGTGCTCGCCCCCCGGGGATCGGGAGCGGAAGCCTCCGTCTATCTGGCGGTCGATCTTTTTACCGACAAGGAGGTCGCCCTCAAGCTGGGGCCACCCGGTCGCCTCGCGGCCGAATACCGGCGGAGCGCGGCGCTTCTCCATCCTCACCTGGCGCGCGCGCTGTCGCTCTGGCGCGCCCCGGGAACCGCCTCGCTCGCCTTCGAATACGGCGCCCAGGACCTCACGGCATTGCGCGGTCGCGCAGAAGCGTTGGTCGTGCGGCACGTGGCGGAGATCGCCCGCGCGCTCGGCTATCTGCACCGCCTGGGAATCGTTCACGGGGACGTCAAGCCGCAGAACGCGGTGCTCGCCGGTCCGCCCGCGGGCCGCAGGGCGCTCCTGGTCGACCTGGGCCTTGCCGGCGTCCAGCCCGCTGCGCGCGGAAGCCTCGAATACGCGGCGCCGGAGGTCCTGGAAGGCGCGCCTCCCGATGCGGCGTCCGATCTGTACTCGCTGGGCGTGATGCTGCACGAGCTCCTTTCAGGCGCGAATCCCTTCGCCGCCCGGACACCGGCCGAGGTCATCCGTGCCCACTTCGAGAGTGTGCCGCCTGCGCGCGCCAGCGCAGGGGTGCAGGCCGTGGTGTCCAAGCTGGTGGCGCGGGAGGTCCGCTCCCGCTACGCCCAGACCGACGAGGTGATCGAGGCCCTCGCCGCCGCGACCGGCCTTGCCCTGGATTCCGAAGGCGAGGGGCTGGCGCCCGATCGGATCGGGCTGGGCCAGCTCCACGGCAGGGAGGCCGAGCTCGCCCGCATCGACGCTGCCGCACGGCGCGTGGCGGCCGGCAGCGGCGCCCGGATCGTGCTGGTGGGTCCGCCTGGCTCCGGCCGGTCGCGGCTCTTGCACGCGGCGGGCGCGGCCGCCGAGCTTGCCGGGCTGCGTGTGCTGTCCGTCCAGTCGGGCGAAGGCCTCGCGAGCTTGTACCGCTGGCTAGGCATCCTCCTCGGTGTCGGCGTGCCCGGCGAGCCGTCCGTCGGCGCGGCGCGGGAGCGGCTTGCCGCAGCGTGCGCCCAACATCCGCTAGCGCTGCTCGTCGACGACGCGGACAGTAGACAGGATTGGCTGCGCTCCCTGGTGCTGGGGCTAGCCCGGGACCCGGACTGGCAGGACAGGCCGTTGCTGGTGATTGCCGCGGCAGCGCAGCAGCTCGATGCATCCCTCGAACGCATCGAGCTGCGACCGCTTTCGCCCGCGCTGGCCAAAACCAAGCTGGTCGAGGCGCTGGGCGCCCGGAGCTGGGCGGACGGCCTGGCCGACCAGCTCGTTCGCGAGACCTCGGGTCATCCGGGAGAGCTGGAAGCCGCCCTGCACGATCTCGCCGGCCGCCGGCTCCTCACCCGGCGCGGTGGCCGGTGGGAGCTGGACCTGCTGCTCTCTGGACCTGGGCTCGCCGGCTGCATCCCTCGCCCTTCCACCTGGGCGGCGCGCGCCGCCGTCCTCGCGGTTCCAGAGCACCAGCGTTCCGCGCTGGGTCAAGCGGCCGTGCTCTGGGAAGAGCTCGACGCGAACATGCTCGCGGGCGAGCAGACCCATCTCGTCGCTGAAGGCCTGCAGGTCGCCGAGGACGCAGGGCTTCGCTTTTCCCAGCGGGCCGTGTTGCGGGCAGCGGAGGGGGCGCTTCCGCTCTACCAGCGCTGGCAGGCGCACCTGCGCGCCGCGGATCTGACGCGCGATCTCGCCGCGCGCGCCCGCCATCTCTTCCGGGCGAAAGCCCAGGGGCGAGTTCGCGCCGCGCTCGCGGCCGCGCGCGACCGGCTCCGCTGCGGCGCGCCGCTCGAGGCAGCCCGTCTCTACCAGCTTGCGCGAGCCGGCCTCCAGGATCCCTTCCCGAGCGTTCGCGCCGCCCTTCTCTGCGAGCGCGCGGCCGACTGCCTCGCGCTGGCCGGCCAGCCAGCCGCGGCACGCCGGGAATATGCCCAGGCGCTCGCGCGCGGCGGCTCTCCCGGGCGCATCTGGCAGAAGGTGGCCAAGGCGCGCTGGCAGGAGGGCCGGTTCGAGCAGGTGCTCGAGGCGCTCGCGCGCGCGCGGTCGGCCGGCGCCGATCCGCTGGCGGTGACGACCGTCGAAGCGCGCGCCGAAGCGATGCGCGGCGAGTATTCGCGGGCGGAGGAGCTGGCGGCGGCCGCGCTCCCGCTCGCGCGCGAGCGCGGCGATGAAGAGGCGGCGACCCGGCTGCACCACCTGCTCGGCACTTGCGCGTGGCACCGGGGTGAAGGACGGCGCGCGGTCGCCGAAGAACGCGCGGCGGTGCTGATCGCGCGGCGCCGCGGAGACCGTCGTGCCGAGGCCGACGCTCTCGCGGGACTGGGCACTGCGTACCGCGTCCAGGCCAGCTACAGCCGCTCGGCCCGGGAGACCGCCCGCGCGCTGGAGCTCTACCGGGTCCTGGGCGACGAACGCCAGGAGGCGCTCGCCTGGAACAATCTGGGCGTCGCGCGCTACCTCGCCGGCGATTGGGACGGCGCCCTGGAGGCCTGGGAGAAGCTGACCGGGAAGAGCGGCCAGACGCTCGAGGAGGAGCTCCACAACCTGAACAACCTGGGTTTCCTCTACCGCGAGCGGGGGGACTCGCCCCGGGCCAGGGAGCTGTTCACCCGCGCGCTGACGAAGGTCCGGCGCGCGGGTGGGTACGCGCGCATCGAGGCGATGGTGTGCGGCAACCTCGGCGAGATCGCGGCGCGAGAGGGGGATCCCGCGGCGGCCCGCGAGCTCTACCGGCAGACGCTGGAGATCGCCCGCCGCATCGGGGCCCGCGACGAGATCCTCGAAACCGAGCGGCGGCTCGCCGAGCTCGATCTGCTGCTGCGCGATCCGGAAGCGGCCGCCGTGCGCGCATCGGAGGCGCTCCAGCTTGCCGGAGATTCGGGCAGCCTGGTCGAGCGAGGCAACCTCTGGCGCATCCTCGCCCTGTGCTCGCGCGTCCGTGGCGACGGGGCCGCGGCCGCCGCCGCGCAGCGGACGGCACGGGAGTCGCTGGAGCGGGCGGGAGCAACACTGGAGCTGGCCCGTGTCGATTGCGTCGCCTGCCTGCTGGAGCTGGATCGCGGGGACCTGGTGCAGGCGACGGGCGTCCTTCGGCGCGCCCGCGTGGTCTTCGAGCGGCTGGGAGCGGCCCCCGACCTGCGCGAGGTCGAGCGCATCGAGAAAGACGTGGAGGCGCTCCAGCGCAGGTCGTTCTCTCACGTCGAGGCGCTCACCCAGGCGGCGCAGCGACTGGCGGGGCAAAGCGATCCGGACGCCCTGCTCGAGGACGCTCTCGACGAGGCCCTGCTGCTCACGGGTGCCGAGCGCGGCTTCATCCTCCTCAGCGACACGGGCGCCGAGCCGCGCGTGGCGGCAGTGCGTGGCGCCGCCACGGGCGCGACCTTGCGCATCTCCCGGACCGTAGCCGACCGCGTGCTGCGCACCGGCGAGATGATCGCGGTCGCGGACATCGTCGGGCGCGAGGATCTCAGCACGCGCAGGAGCATCCTCGATCTCGGGCTGCGCTCGGTGCTCTGCGCGCCCATCCGCTCCGGCGGGCGCCAGCTCGGCATCCT
>Ga0137407_10002181_pt1 | contig 12907 bp, 8 predicted proteins | sample CZOMad2_2_16fung_FD_108410 | JGI IMG/M metagenome (GOLD analysis project Ga0137407, IMG submission 108410) | Vadose zone soil fungal communities from Angelo Coast Range Reserve, California, USA - CZOMad2_2_16fungal (Illumina Assembly) | ecosystem: Environmental > Terrestrial > Soil > Vadose zone...
GTGAGTCAAGCAGCTATGAATGATCTCGGCCTGAAGTCCGTTTAGCCCTCAATAGGAGACATGTGTCGGACGGGACGGCACTTCCGCTTTGTGCCAGAACAAATGCAGAAGTCGCCACCGAAGGCGTTTACTGTTGCGCGGGGATCTGTTGGACCCAGCACCGGTATCTGCGTTCAAAATAGAGGGCCTCGCTCGACCCGCTCAGCGCTGCCGTGCTGGCCGTAGGGTATATCGGAATAGATTTCGCCCTGCATGACGTAGATCGTCGCGATAGGCCATGCCGGTGTTGCGCATCCTTGGGTCGTTCATGGGGCCTTCACGTTCCTATGGATTGGCTGCCGCAACCTGTGGCGTTACGAATGGCTCCGTTCGGTGCACGATGCCTTCCTTGTAAAATCCCTCTATTTCGGCTGCCGAGAGGCCCAGCATCGTCGAAAGGATGTCAGTGGTATCGTCGCCGATCGACGGCGCGCCGCGCCAGATGCGCCCCGGTGTCAGCGACATCTTCGGCACGACGCCGAAGACTCGGATCGGCACGCCCGACTGTCGATCGAGCACTGGGACAGTCATATCACGAGCCGCGTAGTGCTCGTCGTTGTATTGGTCGCGCACGTTGAACACGCGAGCGCAACCTATCTGCACCGCGTTCAGTGCGGTTTCAACCTCAACCGCCGTGTGTGCAGCACAGTAGTCGCGCAAGCGTCGGTCGAGCTCGCGCCCCTTCTCGGAGTTCACCGCCGCGGCGTCCTTCGAGCACTCGTTGTAGCAGTATTCGACTGGGTCAAGACCGAGGAATCTCGGCACCCGGTCGTAGATCGCGCCGCCGAGCGCACCGATAAAGACCCAGCCGTCGCTGCATTTGAACGTGTCGTAGGGTTGAAAGCCCGGCGGCCGGTTGCCGGTATGCCCGGAGACCGCGCCCTCGCCGGTAAAGATCGGCAGCGTATTGCCATTGGTCTGGGCGACCGCTTCAAATTGCGCGAGGTCGATCACCTGGCCGCGCCCGGTCTTCTTCACCTCCCACAGCGCCATCATCGTTGCTGCCCAGCCGGTTAGCGCGGTGACATAGTCGCCGGTATAGGATTTCGCGCGCTGCGGTGGACCGGCGGGGTCGCCGGTCAAATTCATCATGCCTCCATAAGCCTGCGCGATTGCATCGTAGCCCGGTCGCCCGAGATATTCCTGCTTTCCGTACTGACCGTAAGTGCTAACGCGCACGATCACGAGACTCGGGTTGACCGCTAGCGCCAGCTCGTTAGTGATGCTGTTACGTTCGCATGTGCCGGGTGCCGACGATTCCATCCATACGTCGGAAATCTTCCATAGCGCCATCAGCAGCTCGATACCGCGTGTCTTCTTGAAATCGAGCCCCATGGACAACTTGTTCTTCGTGACTTCGGCCTCATCGCCTCCATGGGGGCGCGGCCCGCGCACCAACTGCGGCGCGGTAAAGCGGAAAACGTCGCCGCCCGGCTTCTCGACGTGGATTACCTCAGCGCCGAACTCTGCGAGCTTGGTGCCGATATAGGGCTGGGCGATCAGCTGCCCGGTGCCGACCGCACGGATGCCCTCCAATGGCCCGAACGCCGGCATGACGCACGGCGTTTTCGGTCGCGCAAGTTGCTTGATCCAATCCGGGATGGTGCTTCGAAGTTGCTCAATCTTGTCCTCGTCCTTCACGAGCCTTGGATCGTGCGGCATGCAACACCCCCTGTTGTGGACATATGCAATTCGTGGGCATATGCAATCGAAAACTTCGATTCAAATCAAGATCGTTCACGAGCAGCAATCGGTGCCCCTCGAAGGCGAAATGGACCGACATTTTTTGTATGCCGTCAAGCCTCTTCGCTGCTGCTGACCATGACTGCTTCGGGTCAAAAGGCGAAATTCTCGCTGCGAGCAAATGTTTTCCGCTTTGCCCCCGAGAGCGGACATCGCGCATTGCAGTCGCCATGTCTGTTTCGTGCCAACAACGGAAGTGACGTTAGCGGACGCGTGATCCTCCCGTGGCCGCGATGCCCGCAGAGCTGGACGGATCCAAACGTCGTGGCCGGAATCTCCGATCGCATCCAGCGAATCATCGCGATGAAATCGTGACCTCAGTCAAAACCTACCACCTGGTCTTGACGGCCGCGTTCACGTTGGTCACGGCATTTGCGGTATTAGATGTCGTGGCTGCCGTGTTGTTGATGAGCAATAGCAGCTTGTAGTAGTCCACGACCTTCGCATTGGCCACGTACATCACGTCCTTGATTTTCATCTGGAAGGCCGAGGCGAGCAGCAAGCCCGCAGGATCACGCAGGTTGATATGATAGATCGTCGGAACCCGGTCGAGCGTAAACTTCGTGGTGTCGACACCCATCTTCTCCAGGAAACGGCGGTCCTCATACCGATAGACGTAAAGCTCGCTGGGGTCGGACTGGTTGTCGTTGAGTCCGCCGGCCTTGCCCATCGCCTGGGCCAGTGTCAGCCTTTCGACGTCGAACGGAATTTCCGAATTGAAGCCAAAGACGTTCTGATTGAGCGCGCCGAGCGCTGTGAACGTGGGCGACTCACGGGTGAGGAAAATCACGTCATTCGGTCGGATGAAGATATTTTCGCGCGGGTCGTGCACCACACGGCTTAGCAGGACCTTCACGCGCTTGCCGTCCCGCTGCAGCGTCACATAGCTTTCGATCGCCTCGAACTTCGGTCCGCCAGCACGCGCAATCAGCGCCATCAACCGCTCGCCGACGCTGTTGAGCGCCAGGACACCCGGGGTGTTCACATCACCCAGGACGCTGACGACGCTGGAATGCTGCTGATTGAGGCTGACGACCACCTGAGGCTCGATGGCGCGGTTGCGCAACCGGGCAACGATGGCCTGTTGAATGTCCGGTATGGTTCGCGCAGCGGCGGGAATCTCGCCAGCGTACGGAACATAAATGCTGCCTTTCTGATCAACGGCTTGCGCCGGCAAATCGACGAAGTTGCCGGGGCGAGCGCCCGCGGCTTGTCCGGGCGTAAACAGACCGCCGGGCGCGGCTTCAAAGATCGATATGTTGAGGACGTCGCCGACCCCGACGACCTGGTTCGGCTTGGCGCGCTTGTCGGGGAACTCGCCTTGGAATGTGATCAGATTGGGTTGGGATAGAAAGCCGATCGTATCGGCCGATACGTCGACCAGCGCGTAAGAAAGTGCCGCGTTGGACCGCACTCCGGCCGTCGCATTGTTCTCAACGGCGTCGCTTTTTGGTCCCGTCCCCGGGAGCACGGAACAAGCTGGCAGAGTTGCAAGAACAGCAGCAAAGAGTGGCGAACTGAGGCGTTTCAACATCCCCACACGCCTCGCCGATCGTCAGAATCCCCGATCATACATGCGAGTCCCAAATTCACGCGCAAACGCCCAGCCCAAACAGACCAGTGTGGCGATCATCGACGAACAATTTGAATCTCACTTTAAGAATTACGATGAATCAGATATGAATCAGCCTTTGAGCCAATGGGCTTTTTCCGGCAGACGCTGTCTACGCGAGTTCCTTGAATGACCGGACATTTGCCGCGCAGCGAATGTTTGCGTGCTCCGCGACCATTGTGCGAAAATGCCTGATGGTGACAAAGCATTTCGACGTTGGCCGTTCTCCAACCGCCGAAGCATGACCCGGACAGAAATATCACTTGCGCCAGAGAAAGATCGGCGCCGGCGAATTTACCGCGTGGCGATATGCTGCATAGCTCGTAGCAAATGGGCCGGTAGGCGAACCGGCAGGTGAAAAGCCGCGCCTGCGAGACCACCAAAACCAACCACTGCCGTCTCTGCCGAACGTTTCCAGTGCACGGTCGGCGTTGAATACTTCGATCCCGAGAAGTTCGTCGCCTTGTCATTCCCGATGTCACTCGGCATCACGAAGCCGTTCAGCACGCAAACACACGCCACACCACGCGCGCACGTTTTCACACAGCCTGGGTCAAAAGCGGTCATCTTGAAAGTCGGCAATGACTTCCGCTCTTCCCCCAACAACGGACATGCGGCGACTGCTTCGGCATTTCCGTTTCGTGCCATAAACCGACGTAAGCCCGGCCGCGGTAGGCATCGGGTGGGTGTTGGCGCGGCAGGTCATATATCGTACAAAATGGCGTGCGAAGGGACTTGCATGCCATGGTGCAAGAGCAGCCAGGCCGGGTCGGACGAAGGTTGTCGGCGATAGTGGCCGCCGACGTGGCTGGCTATTCGCGGCTGATGGGTCTCGACGAAACAGGCACCGCCCGAATTCTGCGCGAACACCGCGTTATAGCCGACGCAGTGGTAGCGAAACACGGCGGGCGTATCGTCAAGACTACGGGCGATGGCTTGCTGATCGAGTTTCCCTCGGTAGTCGATGCGGTCGAATGCGCTGTTGCGGTGCAGACGGTGATGGCCGAGCGCAATGAGGGCGTCCCGCAAGACCGGCGTATGCTGTTTCGGATCGGGATCAACCTCGGTGACATCCTCATTGAGGGCGATGATATTCTCGGTGATGGCGTCAACGTCGCAGCTCGGCTGGAGGGCATCGCCGAACCCGGTGGTATCTGCATCTCCTCTTCGGCCTATGATCAGGTTCGCGGCAAAATCGATGTCGAGTTCACCGACCTAGGCGAGCAGAGCCTCAAGAATATCGCTCGTCCGGTACGGACCTATGCCGTGATGCGGAATGGGCTTGGCCTAAACAAACAGAACGGCGCAGTGCCGCATACGCCTTCCGCGCCGCGCTTGTCCATCGTCGTGCTCCCTTTCGCGAACATCGGTGGCGATCCCGAGCAGGACTATTTCGCCGATGGCGTGACCGAGAGCCTCACCACGGACCTGTCGCGCATCGCTGGCTCGTTCGTCATCGCGCGCAACACGGCGTTCACCTTCAAGGGCAAAGCTACCGACGTGAAGCAAGTCGGGCGTGAGCTGAACGTCCGCTATGTGCTGGAAGGCTCGGTGCAGCGTGGCGGCAACCGGCTTCGGGTGAACGTGCAGCTGATCGACGCCGAAACCTGCAATCACTTATGGGCCGAGCGTTTCGACAAGCCCGTCGTTGATTTGTTCGATATGCAGGACGAAATTGCCGCGCACGTGGCGCGGCAACTCGACACCGCGTTGATTGCCGCTGAGGCGCGCCGCGCCGCGCAATCGTCACTACCCGACTCAACAGACCTCTATTTTCAAGGCATGGCGTGGACGAACAAGGGAATAACTCCCAACCATCTGGCGCAAGCCGGGGGTTTTTTCGAGCGCGCTCTGGCGCTCGACCCAAACAATGTTGAGGCACTCATCGGCGCCGCTGGGGTCGAAATAACATTGGCAGGCGCGTATACCACCGATGATCGAGCCGCTCGCCTTGCAACAGCCAGAGCAGCTTTGACCAAGGCTTTCTCACTGGCGCCTGGCCATGCGTTGGCCCACTTGTTCCTAGGCCGTCTCCTAATTTTTTCGAACCACGGACACCAAGCCATCGCCGAATGCGAGCGGGCATTGGCTCTAGACCGGAATTTGGCCACCGCTCACGCTATAATCGGTATGGCCAAGATTTTCACCGGTCGCAGCGAGGAAACTGAGGCTCATGTCCGCGAGGCGCTCCGTCTCAGTCCTCGTGACACCTTCGCCTTCAGTTGGATAGCGACGGCTGGCGTTGCCAAACTCTATCTCGGCGACGACGAGGAGGCGGTCGCGTGGCTCCGCCGCGCGATCGAAACCAATCGAAATCTTCCCAACGCCCATTTCTATCTCGCCGCCGCCTTGGCCAATCTCGGTCAGCTCAATGAAGCGCAAGCCGCGGCGGTGGCCGGGCTTGCGATCAACCCAACCTACACAATCAACCGCTTCCGCGCTGGCTCGTCGAGCGATAATCCAACGTTTCTTGCTCAGCGCGAACGCATTTACAAGGGCATGCAAATGGCCGGGGTGCCTGAGGGCTAAGGGGTCGGGGAATGCCAACGCCAGCGCGAGGCGATGTCTGTTCCGGGTCAAAATTGGAAAAGCTCACTGCGAGGATATGTTTTCCGCTTTGCCCTTGAACTCGGACATTGCTCGACGTAGTCGGCATGTCTCAAAGGTGCCATCTTCAGACTCATGCACCGCATCAATTAGAGACTTTATTCGATCACTTCGTCAGCCAGCTCCGGACGGTCAGTCCGGTGGACTTCGTCGACTCCTATGGCTACCCGGGACCCCCCTCGTGTGATACCGTCAATGAAAGTCCTGCTGCCGAATACCTTGTATCTTGATATCTCGGTCGCTGGGGAACGGTGCCGCGCACATCGCCACTGGGCTGGCGATTCCGAAACAGAAAAATAAAAAAAGAGGAAACGCCATGAAACGTCGCGAATTTCTGAAAACCGCTGGCGCTGGGCTCGCCGCGTCCACCACTGTCGCGGCGCCAGCCATCGCGCAGTCGATGCCCGAGCTGAAGTGGCGCTGCACCACGAGCTGGCCGAAGTCGCTCGACGTTCCCTACAGCGCATCGGAGACGATTTCGAAATACGTCGCGGAAGCGACCGATAATAAATTCCAGATCCAGACTTTCGCCGCTGGCGAGATCGTTCCCGCCTTGCAGGTGGTCGACGCGGTGGGCAATGGCACGGTCGAGATGTGTCACACCGCCGCCTATTACTTCATAGGCAAGGACCCGACCTTCGCGCTCTATTGCTCCGTTCCGTTCGGTCTGAACTCGCGCCAGCAGAATGCCTGGTTTCAGGATCACGGCGGTCAGGACATGCTCAACGAGTTCGGCAAGAAGTACAAAACATACGCTATCGCCGGCGGCAATACCGGCACCCAGATGGGCGGCTGGTTCCGCAAGGAAATCAACACCGTCGACGACCTCAATGGCCTCAAATTCCGGATCGGCGGATGGGCCGGCAAGACCCTTGCCAAGCTCGGCACCGTTCCGCAGCAGATCGCGGGCGGCGATATCTACCCGGCCCTGGAAAAGGGCACCATCGACGCGACCGAATGGGTCGGTCCCTATGACGACGAGAAGCTCGGCTTCTTCAAGATTGCCAAATACTATTACTATCCCGGCTGGTGGGAGGGCGGCACGGCGTTGCACTTCTTCATCAACTCGGACAAGTGGGATGCCTTGCCGAAGGCTTATAAATCGCTGCTCACGATAGCCTGCGGCTATGCCAACATGGATGTTCAGGCGCGATATGACGCGCGCAATCCGCAGGCGATAAAGCGCCTGGTGGCGGCCGGGACCCAGCTGCGCCCATTCAGCCAGGCGATTATGGAGGCCTGCCTGAAGGCGTCGAACGAGGTCAACGCCGAGACCTCCGCGGTCAATCCGGACTTCAAGAAGATCTTGGACTCGCAAACGGAATTCCGCAACGACGGGAATCTCTGGTGGCAGGTTGCGGAATACTCCTACGAAACCTTCATGATCCGCACTCGCTCGAAAGGCTGAACGGACTCATTCAGAATACTTAGCGTCTATTATGGTACGTCCACCCGGTCTTAGCCTCTGACATGGACCTATCCTTTATGCTTCCTTCGCTACGGTGCGGTCTTGAGAGGACAATTAGAGCCCAGGCAATGCCTGCCCCTTAATAGAGCGCGGGTCAAAAGCGCCGGTTTGACGCCCCGCCGACCACTTCCGGGCTACCCCAATCAACGGACACTATCAGACCGGCCCAGTTGGTCCGTTTTGTGCCACGGACGTTTGATGCGTCGACTACAACACCTGAAAAACATCTAGCGTTCGTGCATTCGCAGAAAGCGAGCCGCTGGCGATCGAGCAGATGCGGTTCATCCAACCGTACTTTTCTGAACTCGTCTCGAAGTAAGGCGTGGTGCGGAAATAGTAGGCTCCCGGGTCGACAATCTCGCCTTGATAAAGGCGATCCATGACCTCTTTCGGACCATGGCGAAGTCCCTTCCAGGCCGCGTAGATTTGATGGTTGTCGTTGGTTACGAGGATCAACGATCTCCGGCATGGAGACTGGCATCCGCCATGTGCTGCGAAATGTACTGTAAGCCTTGCGGTTTTAGCTCGCCTACGCCGGAAGTATGCATCAGCGCGCCCATCTGCCAAAGTGAGCTGTCTCTGCTCGAAGGAAATGGGCACGAATTTCACATTGATGCCCGCCCGCGCGGCAGCAGCGCGAAAAATATCGACGGCCAGTCCTTCCGATTTGCCGTCTTTGACCTCGGCAAATGGTGGAAAGCCATAATCATGAGCAACCCGGACAGGTTCGTCGATCATTTCAAGCATTGTAACACCGTCGACGTCGGCTTGGGGGTCATAAGCGCCGTTTTGCCGGTCTGCCGATGACTTCCGGTCTACCCCGATGAACAGACATTCTCAGGGTTCGTCCGCATGTCGCAAACGTGCCAACAGCGGACCGCACGGCGGCACTTCCTAGGCTGAGGCGCGTTCAGTTTTTGGGGCTGGCGGCATCCAGCGCCCATACCTTCTCGACCTTCATTTTGTTGACCACCCCGCTCCCACAGGCGTGAGTTGCGCGAGAAGTGTTCCAGTCCGTGCAACTCGAAGAATGAAATCATGCCGGCGACTGAGAGTGTTGGATTTCGTCAGCATATTCGAATTCCCCATATGAATCGGGCGAGGCTTTAAGGCCTCGCCCGCTATCCATTCGTCCTCACCCGCTCGGAACGAAGGCTATGTCTTCTTCTTAAATCCTGCCAACACTGCCTCCGCCGTAATTGGCATATGCCGTACCCGGACACCAACTGCATTGTAGATCGCGTTGGCGACGGCCGGAGCGACGACCGTAGACGCCGGCTCCCCGACGCCGCTCGGGTGATGACCCGAATCGATGAGTTCGACATCGATCGGCGGAACATCCACTAGGCGGATTGGCTGGTAGTCATGGAAGTTGCTCTGTTCGAGCGCGCCGTCCTTGAGGGTCAGCCGCTCGGCCATGACCTGGCTCGTTCCCCAGAGCGCTGCGCCTTGGATTTGCGCCTTGGCATTGAGCGGATTGATCACTGTTCCCGGATCCATGGCGATTGTAAGCCGGTTGATCTTGTATTGGCCGGTCTGAGGGTCGACGGTGACCTCCGCAATGCAGGCGACCCAGGTCGGGCTCTGACGCTCCTCGGCAGAAGATACGGCAATGCCCATTCCCGTGTTCGGCGGGAGCTTCTTCGCACCCCAGCCGGCTCGCCCCGCAGCGATTCGCAAGCAGTTGGCAAGTCGTAAAGCTCCGCCAACTGTCGTCGATTCGTACGCCGGCCATGAGTTGTCGTTCGGCCATGGCAGCGAGATCCATAGCCTGTCCATGTAGTAGTCCGAGGATGTGCCCGGCGCGTATCCGGCATTGGGAATGCCTCGGGCACTGCCTTTGCCGTTGAGCAGGGCTAATCGGATTTCCAGCGGATCGCGGTTAAGCGCGTGTGCCACCTCGTCCATGAATGACTCGACCACGAACACGTTGTACGAGTTGGAGACCGTGCGCAGCGCGCTGGCTTGCACAGCCCATGTGGTACGCTCGCTGTCGAAAGCGCGAACGCGACGGTTTTCGACACCGTACCAATGGTCGCTACCGCCGATCGACCACTGGTCGATGTCTTCTTTTTTGGCGTCCCAGGAGTCGAGCTGCAGCCAGTCGGTCCCGTATTTCTTGCCGACGGAGAACCGCGGCCCCATCCAACCACAGCAGATGTCGTGGTTCATGGCCACGAGCTGGCCGTTCTTCAGGCCGGCCTTGAGCTTGTGATAGGTCGGCGTGCGCGGGAAGCTGGTGGCAAATGTCGACTCGCGGGTCTGGATGAGTTTGACGGGCCGGCCGACTTCTTTGGCGCAATACGCCGCCGCCAGAATTTCATCATAATCCTGCTTGCCGCCGAAGCCGCCGCCAAGGACGCTTTCGTGCACGTAAATCTTGATCTCCTCAGGTTTCTGACCCAGCACTTTCGAAAGATAGGCGGTCAGCGTCATCCGGGCGAAAGATGTACTCTGGGTCCCGGTGTAGACGTGCCAGGCGCCGTCGACGACGTGCACAGTCGCGTTGAGTGGCTCCATGGTGGCGTGACACACCATGTCGGTGGTGTATTCCATCTCCAGGACCTTCTCGGCTCCAGCAAGCGATTTGTCGACATCACCTTCGAGCACCCAATTGGCGCCGGCCGCGGCATTCTTGATCGTTTGCGAATATTCCGCAAACAGGTCGCCGGTGTTGACGCCGGCATAGGGTCCGGGATCGACCTGCACCTTCAAGGCCTGAGCGGCTTTGACGGCAGCAGGAAACTTCTCGGCCAATGCGACGACCCAGCCGGTGCACTTGCCCATGCTGTCATCCACCTTCACGGCCTTGACAAATCCCGGGATCTTGCGAGCTTCGGAATCGTCAATGCTCTTCACTTTTGAGCCATAGCGCGTCCGCGGTATGACGAGCGCGCCGTACACCATGTTCGGTAGAAACACGTCGATGCCATATCTGGCCTGGCCGTTGACCTTGGACGGGATGTCAAGGGCCGGGATCGACTTGCCGATGATGTTGTGGGCGCCCGATGCCTTGAGCTTGATCGCCTTGAAGTCGTCTGGGTATGCGAACTTGCGATCGATCTTCACTTTCTGAATGATCTCGCCATAGCTGACGGAACGTCCTGAGACGTTATCGGTGACGCGCGAGTTCGATGCCGTGCAGTCTGACTCCTTGGCGCCGAGGACCAGAGCGCCCGCTTCTATCAGCGCCATGCGGCCCGCGGCACCTGCACGCGACAGGCGATCGAACTCGGTAGTGACGCTGCCGCTATTAACGGTGTAGGCGAGCCCGTAGATTGCAAAGTTCTCGACGCTTTCGAGGGGCGAGTCGAGACGGACATCCTCCCATTTGACCTCCAGCTCCTCTGCGATGATTTGGGCTAGTGCTGTGCCGATGTGTTGGCCCATCTCCGCCTTCACGATATGCATCGTCACTTTCCCGTCCGGGGTCAGCGTGAACCAGATTGAAGGGGTGAAGCCCGCTATTGGTTGTGCCGCGGCGATACTGTTGCCCAAGGGCGAAAGGCCGATGCTCAGGAACGCGCCAGCGGCGGTTGCCGCAGAGCGAATCAAGAATTCGCGCCGCGTCGTTGCGGATTCCGTTGACCTAACCATGACTTGCTCCCTCATTCGTGATTTCGGCAGCTCGGTTCATGATCTCGGCGGCTCGTCTCACGGCACCGACGATGCGCGAGTAGGTGGCGCATCGGCAGAGATTACCGTTCATGCCATCGACGATTTGCTGCTCGCTGGGGTTCGGGTTCTTCGAAAGTAGCGCAGCGGCCTGCATGATCTGACCGGACTGGCAATATCCGCATTGCGGCACTTGATGTTCGATCCAAGCCTGCTGTACTGGATGAGTGCTAGCCGGGCTCAGCCCCTCGATCGTGGTGATCAGTGCACCTTCAACCGAGCCGACGGTGACTGAACAGGAACGAACCGCGTGCCCGTCGATGTGAACCGTGCAGGAGCCGCACAGGCCGACACCGCAGCCGTATTTGGTGCCGGTTAATCTTAGGTCCTCCCGGATGACCCATAGCAGCGGGGTGTCGGGGGGCGCATCAGCGAAATAGCTTTGCCCGTTGATCGTTAAGTTAGGCATAGGTCATTCCCTCCCTTCGTCAAAGATCGTTGACCAGCGGCACAACGGCCAGGCTAAGGGGGAACCATACTCCACGGGCCATAATTCCCTATGCTAAATGTTTAATCTTCAGCGCCCCAACTCGTCGAAAAAAGCTTGGAACGACCGACGGCTAGTTATGGTCATGTTGCCGACCTTTTCGGTCGGGTGAACCATCGCGATCCGTTTCATCTTCGCCGGTTGCTGCGCCAGCGCCGCTAGCGGAAACGCAGCAGCACTGCCGATGACACCGATGAACTCTCGTCGCTGCATGACCGCGCCAAAAAGGGTCAGAATGCGTCATCGTAACTGTCCAAACTCGACGCTTCGAAGACGTCGGGACCGGTCCAATTAAGAATCTTTGGGGCGTCGCCGACTTCCGAGATGGGTCAAACTGAGAAGAACTCAGTACGAGCAAATGTCTTCCGGGTTACCCCTGAAAGCGGACATTGCTCAATGCAGTCGGCATGTCTCAAAGGTGCCATGAAGCGACACGCACGGAGGCGTTCGCTCCGGCGTTTAGGGCTGGGCGGTTCCCGGGGTTCCCCAAAAAATCTCCTCCGTGTCGTCAATGGATCGGGAACGAAAATCCCCGCCGCGACTTGGGAGCGCGAGACCGTCGCTCGCCGTTACGACGGCGCATGTCGCGGATAGCCAAAGGTCACTCTTTTTCGGACCCGCTGTTTAAAAACAAGCGCTCGCGCACGATAGCCAAAGGCGGCGGTCTCGGCCTCCGTTCTGGATTGCGAGCCGTGCATTGAAATCGCGGCTCGTGTGGTAGCGGTGGATAGAACTTGGGAAGCCATCGACCTTGGCGTCGGGGTTAATTGGGGTTTCCGCGCGGGAACGGAGATTCCGTTATGCGAAACCGCATTGACATTGACTACTCACACAGCCGCGCAATTGTCCAAGAAATTGGCGAAAGACTGCGGGCGTCATTAGAAATAGATCGAGAGTTACCGGCGAGCCTCAGAATGCAAACCGACCGGCTCCGCCAATTAGAAGGCCCGTCGCAGCCAAACGTTGCTAGGTCGCCGCCGCGTTGGCGGACACGCAGCCCACGGACGCGAAGAGATCGCGCGTAGGGCTGACGGCTACGGCCTCATCGTTCAGCGAGGGTGAGCGCGTGCGCCTGTTCACACTGTCATGACCCGAAAGTTTCCAGTTTTTCTCGGTCGGAGCGTGCAGCCATTGGCTCGTACTACTCGATGGTAGCACCGGGGACGTTTTTTTCTCAGGCCTTTCATGGTCTCCGATGTCTGACATGGGTCAAAGGCGCCGCTTTGACTGTGTGCCGCTCTCTTCCGGTCTTCCCCCATAAGCAGACATTTTCAGA
>Ga0137407_10002182_pt1 | contig 12903 bp, 12 predicted proteins | sample CZOMad2_2_16fung_FD_108410 | JGI IMG/M metagenome (GOLD analysis project Ga0137407, IMG submission 108410) | Vadose zone soil fungal communities from Angelo Coast Range Reserve, California, USA - CZOMad2_2_16fungal (Illumina Assembly) | ecosystem: Environmental > Terrestrial > Soil > Vadose...
AAAAAAAGCCGCGAAAAATATTCGCGGCTGGTAAATATTCAAAATGAAGGTTAACTATTCATACTTGCCAAAAACTCTTCATTGCTTTTAGTTCCTCTCATGCGTTTCAGCAATTCATTCATTGCTTCTTCAGTATTCATATCGTTCAGGTAAACGCGCAAAAGATTCATACGTTGAAGGATCTCTCTTTCTAACAGCAGGTCGTCGCGGCGTGTGGATGATGCAACAAGATCAATTGCAGGGAAAATTCGCCTGTTGGATAAGCGGCGGTCTAATTGGAGCTCCATATTACCGGTTCCTTTAAACTCTTCAAAAATCACTTCATCCATTTTAGAACCTGTATCAATCAGCGCTGTTGCAAGGATAGTCAAAGAACCTCCGTTCTCGATCTTTCTTGCGGCACCAAAAAATTGTTTGGGTTTTTGCATGGCATTTGCTTCAACACCACCGCTCAATACTTTTCCGGAAGCAGGAGCCACGGTATTATGAGCACGCGCCAAACGGGTAATGGAATCGAGTAGTATCACTACATCATGCCCACACTCAACCAGGCGTTTTGCTTTTTGTAATGCGATGGTCGAAACCTTTACGTGTTTTTCTGCCGGCTCATCGAAGGTTGATGCTATTACTTCTGCTTTTACACTGCGTTCCATATCGGTTACTTCCTCAGGGCGCTCATCTACCAGCACAATCATCAAATAACACTCGGGATGATTTGCAGCAATCGCATTTGCCACAGCTTTTAATAACATGGTCTTACCCGTTTTGGGTTGGGACACGATCAGGCCGCGCTGACCCTTACCGATCGGGGTAAAAATATCTATAATTCTTGTTGAGTAATCAGTCGGGGAATTGAAGAGGTTCAATTTTTCATAAGGGAACAATGGAGTAAGATAATCGAAAGGAACTCTGTCACGAACTTCTTCAGGTCCTTTATTATTAATCGTTTCTACTTTCAACAGGGCAAAATATTTTTCACCTTCCTTGGGTGGACGAACAGCTCCAAAAACCGTATCACCCGTTTTCAATCCAAACAATTTAATCTGCGAAGGCGATACATATACGTCATCTGGAGAGGATAAATACATGTAATCGCTGCTGCGTAAAAATCCATATCCATCGGGCATCATTTCCAGAACGCCTTCTGCCTGGATGATTCCGTCAAACTCAATATTGAAAGCGTCATTTCTGCGTTGAGGGTAAACTTTATTTTGCAGTGAATCATTTCCTCCCTGCCTGTTTATTTCAGAGCCGCCTTCTGTTTCTTCGGGAAGCAATTCGTTATTTTCTCCTTCCTGTTCCTGGTCTTGGTCCTGGTTTACATTCCGGGCATCTTCTTCTTCCTCCTCTTCTTCTTCACTTACCTGAAGGTTATTTGATATGGGTTCAGGAATTTCGTCTTCTTTTTTCCGGGGTTTTTTAATAATAGGTTTTTCTTCTTTTTTCTTATTGTCTTTTTTCAATTCTGGTTTTTTTGATTTGATATCATCATTTTCAACAAAAGCTTCTTCAGTGGAATTACCGGTAGCGGTTTTTATGATGCGTTTACGTTTGGGTTTGTCACCCGCATCACCTTTGTCACTGGAAACCAAAGCCTGCTTATCTAATATCTTGTAAACAAGTTCTTGCTTATCGAGTTTTTTTGCATTTTGGATTTTTAACTGATCTGCAATATCTAGCAGTTCAGGAACGAGCATGTCGTTTAGTTGAAGTATGTCGTACATAAAAACACTTGAGATTGAGAGTTAGAATCTAATTAAACAGATGGCCTGTTTTTGTTGAAAAGATTTTGAAAATGAATTTGATTACGATGAACGGAATGGCTAAAACTGATGATCTGTGAGCAATGGATAAGAACTAATCAGCTTAAATCCAATGCAATGTTACTATAAAAACGCAAAAGGCAAAAAAATATTTTAAATTTCCTCATCACCAGAGGCTTAAAACACCCATTCATAGCGTGATTTTCACTGTTTCGCAAACTGTATTATCCTATTTCCCGATATAGAGCTACTTTATTCAATTGAAGATAAAATTAAGATTATTGATATCCGGCAAATCGGGTATCGAAAAGACATTTACAAATAATGTCAAAGCTTACCACCCTTTTTCAATTGCTTTTTAGCAGTTTCCCAGGGAATCGTTTTTTCATCCTTTCTTGCTTCGGCAATAATAATATCCAGTAAATCCTCAAATTTTTCGGGATTCTTTGCAACCTCTTTCACATCAATTTGAAGGATCTTTTTATTGCTTTTTTCGTCTTTTAAAAAAGTAATCCCTTTCATTGTTTTTGCATTTACACAAATTTACACAAATTAATCATAGACCTCTTTACTGGTTCCGGAGGATTCTTTATCGGCATGTTTTATATTTGCGCACTATTTAATAGTATCAACCAAGATATAATAATGTTCAGCAAAAGAACCAAAATAAAGGAAGTGCTGGATATCGAACCTCAGGGCCAGCAAATTACCGTGATGGGCTGGGTTCGCACTTTTCGCAATAACCAATTTATAGCCTTGAACGATGGATCTACTAATAATAACCTTCAGGTTGTGGTAGAGTTGGGTTTATATGATGAAACTTTATTGAAAAGGATTACCACTGGTGCGTCAGTGAGAATTACCGGTGAAGTGTTGTCTTCATTAGGCAAGGGGCAAAAGCTGGAACTCAAAGCAAGGACCATCGATATATTGGGCGATTGCGATGCGGAAAAATTTCCGCTTCAACCCAAAAAACATAGCCTTGAATTTTTGAGGGAGATTGCGCATCTTCGTTTCCGGACCAATACTTTCGGAGCAGTCTTCCGTACCCGGCACGCACTTGCATTTGCTGTTCACCAGTTTTTTAACGAAAAAGGATTTATCTATTTGCATACACCTGTCATTACTGCTTCCGATGCGGAAGGCGCAGGTGAAATGTTCAAGGTAACTACTTTGCCATTCGACAAAACACCACGGAATGAAGACGGTTCAGTTAATTTTAAAGAAGATTTTTTTGGTCGCGCAACCAATTTAACAGTAAGTGGACAACTGGAAGGCGAATTAGGTGCTATGGCCTTCAGTGAAATTTATACATTCGGTCCTACTTTTCGCGCTGAGAATTCAAACACGCCAAGGCATCTTGCAGAGTTTTGGATGATTGAACCCGAAATGGCTTTCTATGATTTGGAAGATAATATGAACCTGGCAGAAACATTCATCAAATACCTTATTAATTATACGATGAAAAATAACCGGGAAGACCTGGAATTCCTGGCACAGCGTTTCGCTGATGAAGAAAAACAAAAGCCACAAACAGAACGCAGTGAAATGGGCCTTATTGAAAAACTGGAATTTGTAATGAATAACGATTTTCAACGCATCACTTATACAGAAGCGATTGATATTTTATTGGAAAGCCCGGCATATAAAAAGAAGAAATTCAAATACGATGTAAAGTGGGGAATTGATATGCAAAGTGAACATGAAAGATATCTTGTCGAAAAACATTTTAAGAAACCAGTCATTGTTACCAATTATCCAAAGGATATCAAAGCTTTTTATATGAGGCAGAACGATGATGGTAAAACAGTTGCCGCAATGGATATTTTAGCCCCGGGCATCGGAGAAATCGTTGGTGGTTCTCAAAGGGAGGAAAGGCAGGAAAAGCTTGAAGAAAGAATGAAAGAAATGAATATTCCTATAAAAGAAATGTGGTGGTACCTGGATACAAGACGATTCGGAACAGTTCCGCATGCAGGCTTCGGGCTCGGCTTTGAAAGGATGGTTTTGTTTGTAACAGGTATGACTAATATCCGCGACGTGATTGCATTTCCACGAACACCCGGCAGCGCAGAATTCTGATCGCGGATTGAAGGATTAATTTGGATTGCGCGAAGAATAAACAAATTCGATTTGTTTATTGTGGAATATCAAATGTGCTGAGTCTCCATATACAGAACTTCTCTTTAATTATTCATAAACATTTTATGGCAGAATTAAATATGCAATCCCATGCACGTGGGAAAAGGGGGCTTGTGCGCCGCGCAAAAAAATTATCGACCAGAGTTGATATGACCCCGATGGTTGATCTTGGATTTTTGCTCATCACATTTTTTATGGTCAGCACTTCCTGGAGTAAACCAAAAGCAATGAATTTTATTTTGCCGGCTGATGGCCCGGGAACAAATGTTCCTGCGAGTGCTTCACTCACGATTATTCCTTTAACAGATGATGCAGTATTTTATTATCATGGCTCATTGCAGGACGCAATCCGTTACAATCAATTTGGTACTTGTAATTATTCCCGGAATTCAGGTATCGGTGATATTATACGTAAAAAACAATTTGAGCTCGATAAAAAAATTATATTCAAAAAGGGGCGTAAAGAATTAGTTATAATGATAAAGCCGAGCCGGATCTCTAATTTTAAAAATATAATAAAAATCTTCGATGAAATGTTAATCAATAATATTCCAACCTATGCATTGATGGATATCACCGAAGAAGAAAAAAGAATCCTTGCTGAAAAAAAATTGTTGAATTAATGTTTCCAGAATGCATTGATGCGTGTGCGGATATTATCCCGGATATTAACATAGAATAAATTCATATCGCCTATATGATAGTTTTTTGTCCGGTAAAAAAAACTTCCGGGAAAATGAGGCTTGTTAATCCACAAAATATCATCATGAATCTGAGCATCTGCAACATTTCCTGGCACCTTATTGAATTTTCTAAGTACAGCTCCGCGATTCAGGCTTCTTGGGGCATAGTCATCGTTGCTGGTCCATGTTAGTGGATTGGTAACATATGCGTTTCCACTTTCTTTTTTTACATAATCAGGTTCATATCCTTTTTTATAAGTCCTCCATCCAACAAAGCAACCTGTTTGCGTGGAATCCTTGCAGGGAGCAAGAGAGGAAAAATAATTTTTTGGAATTGCCATGCCGGTGAGATAAGCTACAACCAGTTTTGATTTGAGCGGCTTATCTTCAAAAAATTCCTTTAGTAACCTTTCTGCATGCGTCGTTCCCTGGCTATGTGATGCAATGATAATCGGCCTACCCTGGTTATAATGGTCAAGGTAATATTGAAACGCAGCTTTAAGATCATTATAAGCAAGATCAAATGCTTTTGATGCTTCGGCGGTATCCGTTGTAAAATAAACGCGAATATTTGCCTGTCGGTACCGGGGCGCAAACACGCGACATTCATTGAATACACTGGCCTGGTATAAAATAGTTGTATAATCGGTTCTGGCATTAACCGCAGCATCATTGATATCGGCATTCCAGTCCGTGTCGGTTTTTGATCCGAAGGTAGTCGGGTGAAGAAAGAATACATCTACAACCGAGTCCTTAGTTGTATTGAGCTCTAAAGGAGCGGGTACGCTGTCGGCCGGATCATTTTTATAAGGATGAGCAGCCCAGTATTCAAGCATGCTATAATCGGGTACCTTATTCTTATTGTCTGATGTATAGGCTGAAATATATTTTTGATAGGCCGGCGAGCAGGAAATAAAAAAAAACATTGGTATCAAATACAGGAATAAACCATTTCTTTCTCTCAAAATTTTTAATTTTACCGGATAAAACTACTTACAAATTCTGACTAATGTTATTTCAAATAAAAATTGTAACATTTTATCTGGCTGTGGAAATAAGGAGCAATTGTGTTCAATATTTTCGTGGCAATCAACTAAAATCAGTTTAATACTATGGCCATCCCTGTAGTGGACCTCGCTGATTTTTTATCAGGAGATCCAAAAAAGAAATCAGATTTTGTACAGGCACTCGGGAATGCTTATGAAGACGTAGGTTTTGTAGCAGTCAAAAATCATGGCATACCAGATGCTTTAATTGCCGACCTCTATAAATATGTGCAGCAATTTTTTTCTCTGCCGCAGGAACAAAAAAGAAAATATGAAAAAGCTGAACTGGCCGGGCAGCGAGGATATACTTCTTTCGGCAAAGAACATGCGAAAGGCAGCGATGCACCGGATCTGAAAGAATTTTTCCAGTTTGGACAAACGGTTAACGATAATGATCCTATAAAATCAGAATACCCGCCTAATATTTCTGTTGCTGAAATACCTGCCTTTACACCTGTTTTCTTTAAAGCATACCGCGCTTTTGAAAAATCAGGCAAGGCTTTATTGCAGGCGATTGCCTTATATCTTGGAATGGACGAACATTATTTTGATGCATACGTACATAATGGCAATTCTATTCTGAGAGCGATACATTATCCACCGATCACACAGGAACCAAAATCTGCCATACGTGCAGAACAACATGAGGATATCAACCTGATCACTTTACTTGTGGGTGCATCTGCTGATGGTTTGGAAATTCTCAGCAGGCAAAGTGAATGGGTACCGGTAACTTCTCTGCCCGATCAGATCGTGGTGAATGTGGGTGATATGTTGCAACGATTCACAAATAATAAATTAAAATCAACAACACATAGAGTCGTAAATCCTCCCCGTGAAAGGTGGCATACCTCCAGGTTTTCCATTCCATTTTTCTTACATCCTAAAAGCAATATGAACCTGGCCTGCCTTCAAAGTTGTGTAGATAATAATCACCCCAGAGCTTATGCCGATGCTACTGCAGGAGAATACCTTGACGAAAGGCTAAGAGAAATTGGTTTAAAAAAATAGGCAATAAATAAAACCAAAATCATCGATTCAAGGATTTGGTTGGGGAATTTAATACCATCCGTACATGTTTTTTGCCATTCATAAATTGACATAAATTTTTTCTTAGAAGGTAAATGTCCACAAAACCATTGTCCACACTGCATTTCATTTAAAACTCATTAGCAGTTTATGAGAATTACCATTTAAAAAATGGTACTTTGTGTTGCATAGTACTAAAAACTACCCTATATTTGTGTTGTAGCAGGAAAGGGGTAATGATTAGTAGTGGGTGGTCAAATAAAAATACCTTATCCAGACCACCCTCTTACCTCCGCTACTAAAAATATATAGTTATGAATATAGAAAACACCCAGAGCCAGATGCGGAAGGGTATCCTGGAGTTTTGTATTCTTTCCATTATCAGGCGAGGTGAAGCATATCCGAGTGATATCGTTGAAGAAATGAAATCTGCTAACCTGCATATCCTGGAAGGAACACTTTACCCATTATTGACGAGGTTGAAAAATTCTGATATGCTCACTTACCGGTGGGTTGAAAGTAATTCCGGGCCCCCCCGCAAATATTTTTCTTTAACGGAAAAAGGATTATCGTTTTATAAAGAGCTGGAATCTACCTGGAATGAGTTGGCTAATGCTGTACATGCCCTGGCCAATAAAACCGATAGTATGCCAGATACAACAAACCAAAACCCAAGTTTCTAAACTTCAACCTTCAAATAAGCATACAATGAAAAAGATTATAAATATAAATTTTCACGGCAGGGTGGTTCCTATAGAAGAGACCGCTTACGATATACTGAAACAGTATATTGAAAGTCTGCGGAAACATTTTGCAAATGAAGAAGGTCGCGATGAGATCATCAACGACATTGAAAATCGTTTTGCAGAACTTTTTTCTGAAAGATTGCAAAAAGGATCCACCTGCATAACTGATGACGATGTAAATGTCATCATCAAAAGTATGGGTCGTCCCGAAGATCTTGAAAAAGAAGATATGTCGCAAAATAGCAATACCGGTGAAACAACCAATGGAGGCACAAAGCAGGGTTTTTCACAACAGCAATATGTAACCGATGAACCGCGTAATTTATATCGTTCTGAAAATGATAAAATCTTAGGTGGAGTTTGTGCCGGTCTTGCAGCGTATTTGCGACTTGATCCTTCTATCGTCAGAATTATATATGCATTGATCATTTTGGGCAGTTTTGGTTTTGGATTTCTTCTCTATATTATTCTGTGGATCGTGCTTCCACCCAAATCTCTTGCTGCAACTGTACGTAAAAGACTTTATCGCAATCCAGACAGCAGGGTAATTGCTGGTGTAGCAAGCGGTATGGCTGCTTATTTTAATATCCAGGTATGGGTTCCCAGGTTGATATTTGCTTTGCCACTGATACTTGGAATCATTACGTCTATTTTTCGTAATGCGTGGTTTGATTTTGATCCGGGGCCGGTATTTTTTACCGGAGGTTTCGGAGGAACGCTTTTCATCATATATATTATTTTATGGATCGTTTTGCCGGAAGCCACAACAGCTTCTGAAAAACTCGAGATGCGAGGAGAAAAAGTGGATATTGAATCGATTAAAAATACAATCAAGAGCGACCTGGAAGGATTTAAATACCGCGCCAGGGATGTAGGTGTTGAAATGCGTGACAGGGCGCAGGAATTTACAAGGGATGTAAGACAAGCTACGCAGCACTTTGCCTCTGAAGCCGCACCTGTTGCCCGCAGAACCGGAAGTGGTATCGGACATGTTATCGGAGTACTGTTCAAAGCCTTCTTCTTGTTCTTTGCCGGAATTCTGGCATTTGCATTGATCATGTTTTTGATCGGCTTATTATTTAGTGGTGCGGGTGCTTTTCCCTTCAGGAATTATTTACTGACTGGTCCCTGGCAGAATTTTCTTGCCTGGACCAGTCTTGTTTTATTTCTCTGTATCCCTGTAGTTGCATTACTAACGTGGCTGATCAGACGAATTATGGGAATACGCTCCCGAAACAATTATCTTGGTTATGCTTTTGGCAGTTTATGGGTAATGGGCCTTATCAGCTTCATCATATTTATAAGTATGCTGCTGAATAACTTCCGTACAAAAGCGAGCGTAGACGAGGAAATTACGCTGAACCAGCCCGCAAGCGGAAAAATAGTTATCAGTGTAGCAGAAGAGAAAGTAAGTTATTATGGGAATGACTGGTTTGGCTTTCATTGGGATAATGACGCTCCTTTTTATAGTCTTACCGAAGATAGTGTGATAATGAATACCGTAAGAGTGAACATTGTAAAAAGTAAGGATTCGGTTTATCATGTGCATAGAGTAAGATTCAGTCATGGTAACAACCCCGTTATAGCTAAAGATTTAGCTAACCAGATACAATTCAACGTCAGGCAATCGGATAGTATTTTATATCTCTCACAAGGATTTGCCATTACGCCACATCAAAAATTTCGTAACCAGCAGGTATTGATTGTAGTTGAAATACCGGTAGGCAAGAGAGTTTATATCGACAGAAGTGTTGACGATTATCATTGGTTCAGTATTAATATTAACAGAAGACACAGGGGCTGGAACATTGACTGGAACGACCAGTGGGATGATAACTATTCATGGAGCAGCAATGTGGATTACATAATGACAAATGATGGAATTGAAAGAGCGGATAAGAAAATCAGTGATTCGAATGAAGGCGATGATGAAAATAAAAATCAGCAATCTGAAAACAGGTATCGTTACAAAAAGAAAACGGATTCCCTAAAACACAAAAAGACGAAAGACAGTTTAAAACAGAAGAGCACTGCTACTGCGGCAGCAGACCAGGTAACAGCAAAGCATAAAGAAACTTTGCTTTTGAAAAAAGAAGAATGGAAAGATGTATCCGGAAATAAATCATTAAAAGATTCTGAAAGCGAAAACTCATATTCTCCTTTCGATATTTTATCAAAAATGATGTAACAAAAAGCTGCCCGCCGGTTTGCTAACCGCAGATTGGCAGGCAGGGTTGAAGTTGGAACAGGGGCTTCTTACCGCTGGGTAGAAGCCCTTTTTAGTGAGTGGCGAGTAGCAAGTAGGAGTAGCCAGAATAATTCACTCACTAGCTACTAGCCACTCACCACTCGCTCATTATTTATTGGCAACCTGCACGGCAAGTTTTATTTTCGCTTTCTAAATCAAACATGTTAAATCAACAGCGAAGATGAAAAGCACTCCGTTTATACAAAAGCACATTGCATTGGGCGCGAAAATGGTTGAATTCGCAGGTTATAACATGCCAATCAGCTACAGTGGCATCATTGATGAGCACTATGCTGTACGCAATAACGCCGGAGTGTTTGATGTGAGCCATATGGGAGAATTCATTCTGAAAGGTCCCAATGCCCTGGACCTGATACAACGGGTAACAACCAACGATGCTTCTGTTTTAACGGCAGGTAAAGCACAATATAGTTGCCTTACCAATGAAGAAGGTGGAATTGTTGACGATCTGATTGTTTATTGTATTGAAGAGCATAAAGTATATATGTTGGTTGTTAATGCATCTAATATCGAAAAAGATTGGAACTGGATATCAAAATTCAATGCAAATAATGCGGAGATGCATAATATATCTGCTAAAACCTGTCTGCTTGCTATCCAGGGCCCCCACGCTTCAAGGATTTTGCAACCACTAACGGAAATGGATATTCTAAATTTGAAGTACTATACCTTTGTAAAAGGAAGATTTGCCGGAGTTGAAAATGTGCTGATAAGCGCAACCGGTTATACGGGTGCAGGAGGAGTTGAAATTTATTTTGAAGATGAAAAGGGCGCAGCGGAAAAGATATGGGATGCCATTTTTAAAATCGGCATTCCACAGGGATTGAAACCAATTGGTTTGGGTGCGAGGGATACACTACGCCTGGAAATGGGATACTGCTTATATGGTAATGACATTGATGATACAACATCTCCACTGGAAGCCGGATTGGGATGGATCACTAAGTTCAACAAGGACTTTGCAGCAAAAAAGATATTGGAAGAACAAAAAAAAGAAGGACTTAAACGCAAACTGGTAGGATTTGAAATGCTTGAAAAAGGAATTCCTCGCGCCCATTATGAAATTAAAGATTTTTCAGGAATGATGATCGGGAGCGTAACCTCAGGTACGCAATCTCCTACACTGGCCAAAGCAATTGGTCTTGGTTATGTTAGTACCGTTTTCTCTAATCTGGATTCAAAAATATTAATTAAAGTGCGCGACAAACTTTTGCAGGCCAAAGTCGTTAAATTGCCTTTTAGTTAATGAAGAATGAGAAAAGAAAAAGTTGAATGATGTTTTATATTATATCCTGAATCCATAAACCATTCGAAAATCATGTCTACCATTCATCTCACAACCTTCATTAGTGCCCCCGCAGAGCGTGTGTTTGATCTGAGCAGGAGTATCGATCTTCATAAAAAATCCATGGCGCATACACAGGAGCAGGCAGTAGCTGGTACTACTGTAGGCTTGGTAGAATTGAATGATACAATAACATGGAAGGCAAAACACCTGATGAAAATAAGAATATTGAAGGTAAAGATAACAGCTATGGATAAACCTCTTTTATTTACGGATGAAATGGTTGACGGAGATTTTAAAAGTATGAAACATGAGCATCATTTTAAACAAATCAATAACGGCACATTTTTAATTGATGTGTTTTCATTTGAAATGCCATACGGTGGTTTTGGTAAAATAGCAGGCAAACTTTTTTTACAGGGTTATTTGAAAAAATTGCTGGAGCACCGCAACAAAATAATTAAAGAGTATGCTGAATCAGAAAAATGGAAATTTATTTTAAATAAATAATTAACAGATTTAAATCTAATACCTTCTTCGGAAAGGAGAATAATTTTTTATCTGTTATTCTGGATTATCAATGAACATGACAAATTCCAAACCCTTTTTGACCACTTGCTTATCTCCTGCCTTATTGCATCTGTATGATGCAATGAACGCTGTGGTTGTCATCATTGATGTTTTGAGGGCAACATCTACTATTGCTACTGCATTGAACAACGGAGCTAAATATGTAATTCCCGTTGATAGTGTAGCTAAGTGCATTGAACTGGGAAGGCAGATCAATTGCATTACAGCCGGTGAGCGGGATGGTAAAATAGCTGAAGGACTTTCATACGGCAATTCTCCATTTGAATATTCCCGTGAATTCGTCGAGGGGAAAATCCTTGTACTTACAACCACTAACGGAACGAAATTACTGCATATGGCGCTCGATAAGGGTGCCAGGCATATTGTAACAGGCTCTTTTGTAAATCTCAGCGCTATTTGTGATTTTTTGCTGTCCCAAAACCAAAACGTAATCCTCGCTTGTGCGGCATGGAAAGATAAAATCAATATTGAAGATACTTTATTTGCGGGCGCGGTTATAAACCGGGTGAAAAATAAGTTTTCCATCAACTGTGATTCTTCTATGATAGCGGAAACGCTTTACCTTGATAGCAGGAAGGATATATATGAATTTATAAAAAAGCAACAAGCTTCTCATTACCTCAGGCTTTCAGGATATGGATTGGAAAAAGATATTCGCTATTGCCTTACTCCGGATCTTGCCAATGTATTGCCATTTTATGAAGATGGAAAATTATTAAAAGCCAATATGAACAGTAAGAATATTTTTTAAAGTTATCATATTACATGTCAATCGTGAAACGTGAATATTTCATGTTTATCGATTGACGTCTCACGAAGAAATCCAATCATTTTAGTGATTGCGCCCATCGGTCCATTTTTCTTTCAACAACTTCCAAAGGCATACAGCCGCCTTTCAAAAATTCATCATGAAAGGCCGAAAGACTGAATTTATCTCCCAGCTCTTTTTCATAACGGTTTCTCAGTTCCCTGATTTTCAAGGCACCGATTTTATAACTCAACGCCTGTGCGGGGATAGCCATATACCGTTCAATTTCTGCCGTTGCACCCTGTTCACTGATGGCTTCGTTATCTGTCATATATTGAATAGCCTGTTCTCTTGTCATTCCTTTCTGGTGCATACCAACGTCAACCACTAACCGAATTGCGCGGTGGATCTCATCGCCCAGTGCACCCATGTATTGATAGGGATCGGTATACAGGCCCAGTTCCTTTCCCAGTGATTCGCAATAGAGCGCCCATCCTTCACCGTAAGCGCCATACCATGAGAAGCGACGGAACTTCGGCAGCAATGTATCTTCCTGCTGCAGTGAAATCTGGTAATGATGTCCCGGAATGGCTTCGTGCAA
>Ga0137407_10002183_pt1 | contig 12891 bp, 12 predicted proteins | sample CZOMad2_2_16fung_FD_108410 | JGI IMG/M metagenome (GOLD analysis project Ga0137407, IMG submission 108410) | Vadose zone soil fungal communities from Angelo Coast Range Reserve, California, USA - CZOMad2_2_16fungal (Illumina Assembly) | ecosystem: Environmental > Terrestrial > Soil > Vadose...
CCCGCGTCCGGAACACCTGGCCGTGCTCGGTCACGTCGATGCGCGTGGACCAACGAACGCACTTGCGGCTCAGGTCCCAGACGACGAGCAGACCACCCCGCCAGGAGGGCGAGGAGGACGACGTCCTCCACGAAGCCCTAACGCAGGTGAACGGCGCTGACGTCGACGGACATGCTGCCGGCGCCAATCATCAGCACCACGATCTCGCATCCGTTTGCCTTCCCAAACGACCACATCAATAATCCGGATCAGGGTCAACGGTCGCGACCACGTTCACCAACGGAGGCTCCCATGCTGACTCGACTCCCATACAAAGTGTTCGTCGGCGTACTCACCACCGCGCTGCTCTATGCGGGTCCGGCCGCCGCACAATACTCGTCGGTCACCGACCTCGGGGACCTTGGGGGAGGTGCGAGCGTCGCGAGTTCTATCAACGCCCGCGGCCAGGTGGCTGGCGCCTCACTTCGAGAGGACTCGACGCAGGGTGGATTCATCTGGCAGGACGGCGTGATGACGGATCTCGGCTCGCTCGGCGGTACCGCGACCGTGGCGTACGCCATCAACAATCGCGGCCAGGTGGCTGGCGGTTCGAACCGAGTGGGAGACTCCTCGGTCGGTGCATTCGTCTGGCAGGACGGCGTGATGATCGATCTCGGCGGCGGCACCAGCATAGCGCTTGGCATCAACGAACACGGCCAGGTGGTTGGCCAGGTGTACGCCGCAGACCTCTTGTCCTCCTCCGCGTTCATGTGGCAGCAGGGCGTCATGACCGAACTCCCGAGGCTTGGAGGCAATCATGCTGCTGCCGTGGGCATCAACGCGCTTGGCCAGATCGTCGGGCAGTCGCAGACCGCCGACGGCGAGTACCGCGCGGTGATGTGGGAGAACGGCTTGATCACGGACCTCGGGACGTTAGGGGGCAGCAACGGTGCGGCCTACTCGGTCAATGCGCGGGGCGTGGCGTGCGGATTTGCGACGCTCGTGTCTGGAGAGCAGCGCGCGGCGCTCTATGCCGAGGGCGACGTCGTGGATCTGGGCACGCTGGGCGGCTCGTTCAGCCAGTGTCTGCTCGGCACCAACGACCGTGGTCAGTTCGTTGGGTCGTCGACGATCGCAGGCGATCTGGAGTTTCACGCTTTCGTGACCGTCGACGACGTGATGACGGATCTGAACCCACAGATTCCGGTGGACTCCGGCTGGCTGCTCGAGTACGCGTACGGCTTCAACGAACGTGGGCAAATCGTCGGCGGCGGGCACCGCGACGGAGTTGCCCCGATCCGTGCGTTCCTCCTGAGCCGCTGAACGGCGCGCGGAGGACGGATCCGTCTGTACGCCACGCAACATCGCCGTCCCTGGGGCACCTTGCCGGTACAATTGACCCGAGTGACCGCTAAGTTGTTGCGCGCCCGTAGCTCAGTTGGATAGAGCATCGGACTTCTAATATGACCCAAGGCCCGGTGCTCTATCTCGCTGAGTCGTCGTTGGTAACAACCAGGTGAGTCGCCGTGCGCACTTCCCGCGTCGCTGCCCCAAGGCCACCAGTGACGTGCCGTGACCCAGGCAGACCAAAGCCGACCCTCAACTGTTCGCTAACTGTCCCCACCAGCCCTTCCACTCGCCGGCTACGATTCCGGCCACAAGAGCCCTGCCGGGGCCCCGCCAATGAGCCTCGTCGTGGCCCGGCCCGGCATGAGGGCGTGCGCGCGGTTCTAGATTCTAAAAACGCGCCCGCGTCCCGTGTTGGGGGGCCGGCGATGCTGCCGGCACAGGAAGAAATACGAAAAGGAACGGTGGAATTCGTGCCCGCTGTGTTCATCAGGGCGTGCCCTCGGTGAGGGTTTCATCATCGTCGCCCCCCGGCGAGCCGCCCTGTGGTATGTGGTAAAAGGCGTCAATGGACGGTGCTTTTTGGCAAACAAAGGAAATGGCAGCCTCCGTCGTGGCGGCTGCCATTGCGGTGGTCGGTTCCATCATCGCGGCATGGATCGTTGCGGTGGCCACCCGTCGCGCGACTCTTGGGGGTATCCGCGAACAGGCGGAGATTAATAGGACACGCGACGAAGAACGTTCGAATGAAGAGCGGCGCCGGTTGGCCTTCTCCATCCAAGCGGAGTTGATCGCACTCCGAGACCGTTGGTCCGAAATCTTTAAGCCTCTACTAGTTGCATATCAAGCGGGACAACCCGCACCATATGCAGCGGCCAGTTTTGAATACTTCGCGGTTTTCGATAGCAACACTCACCGGCTAGGCCTCTTTGAACCAGCGCACGCGACGATGCTCGTCCGCCTTTACGTTCGGCTCAAAGGCTATCTCGACTCGCTGAAAGCGTTCAGCGAGGACGAACGTTCTAAGCAATCACGGCAGGCACCAGGGGCGACTGGGCAGGACGTTTGGACGTTCATTGACGACGAAGTTGTGCGTTTGCTTACCGAAGGTCAGGCACTAATGGGACCTGTTGCTGAGGCGGTCGCCGGCTTAGACGTATATCTTGCCGCACCGGAAATGCCGCAGGCGCCGAAAGCGAGGAGTCAGACGATGCGATTGTTGCGACGATTGGGAGGAGTCGTCACATTCATCACAGCGCTTGCTGCTCTCCTAACGGCTGGCAATACATGGAGACAGGCCAAACTTCTTGAGAGATCGGTGGGGATAACTCAGGCCGCGTTCGATCTCAACGAGCGCGCTTGGGTCTTTGGCGGTGTCGCGGGACGGCCATTTGTCAGAACCCCCGAAGGAACCCTCGCTGCGAACATTGCTCTACAGAACTCCGGCAAGAGCCCAGCCTTCTATGTCTTCCACGCTCTCGAGTGTTCACTTGATGCAATACCGCCGAACCGCGTCAGCGGCGAAGCGAGAGAGTTGTTAGTCCCTAATAGTCAGACTTTCAAAGAGGCAAGTCCGAATAGGCTTACTTGTTGGAACTCGCGCGAAATAGTTCAGCGCGCCACGAGAGAGCAACGGCCGATATACATGTGGCTTTGGATTCAATACCGCGACCCATATACTCGTCCCGATGTGCTCAGGTTCACGCTGCAATGCTGGAAGCAGCATCCTCCAATAGGCAGAGCGCCCACTAATTCCCCAGTCGGGCAGGGGCCTACCGAGTTGTGCCCACCAGGCCTCCAAAAGTTCATTTAGCGGGAAATGACGGCACAGGGCACACGAATAACTGTTCAGACTCCGTATCGGCACTATCTCTGCTGGCGCCATTTCACAAAGATATGGCCCGTGTCCTCGAAAAGTATCGAGTTGAAATTACGGCAGTCAACACAGATTATGGTTCTCAGGACAGGTCTATAACTCCCATCTTCTTTAGCGCTTCCCGCGTGACCGGGCCCGATGAACTATGTGTCGTTAAAAATCGGGCCAGCGAATCGTGCGCTGTGCGGGAGCCGTGGATCTGGCGGTTGTCAATTGTTGCCCTAGCGATCTTTCTGACGTGGCTCTGCGTATAGCCTCGACATTTCTGCAGCACCCGAGCGCGCCGACCCGCTTCATCGAAAGAGGAACTGTCCGCGAAAACTGGAATGAACCCTTCAATGAAGCGCGGATGCAGTTGAGGTTTTTGTTCCAGCAGGGCGTCTATAGTCGCCGTACACGCGGCTCCCAGAGCCGTAGCGTCACACTTGACCGCCTGATAGGCGCCGAGAAATCCGTACGGCGTCACGGTGACTTTCAACGGTACGATCAATATGTTTCGCGAGAGTGCCCACCCGACCTCCTGATCAGTCCATTTTGACTGATGGAAGTCATCGGTAAGAATTGGTAAGAAGACATCACACGTCCGCAGTGCTCGGCGGATCTCACGCACCCATTGCGCTGAAGGTTTTATGTCATCGTGCGCGAGGAAACATCTAATCCCGTAGCCGGACAACTCATCCTTAACGTCATGTCCGAGCTTCCGGTCGGTATATGAATAGCTGATGAAGGCCGTGATTGGATCACCGGGTTTTGCCATTCGTCCCCTAGAATAGGCCCTCCTCTTCCTCATAGTCGCGACCTTCGCCGACCAGTTCCGCTAATGCCTGCGAAATAAACGACGACAAGCCGGACGCCTGTCCGACGACATGTGTTGGGCGGAGTTGAAACGCTCCAACACTCGGGATCCTGTATCGGCTGACCGGGTACCGTTCGAGTGGATGCCTGATGAATATGGTTTCATCGGCACCCGACCCGGGATATATCAGGTAGGCGCCCCGGGTGCCTAGCACGCCGTCACGATATGAGTGCATTTCGTCGAGATTTTCACGCCTATATGTTTCTGACTGGGCTTCTGTTGCCGAGATGTTGTCTTCCTCTGCGGCAACCAATTCCGACGCAAGCGCTGTAGTCAGCGTGCTGATCTCTAGTCGGTATTTGGCATCGAAGTGCAGCCAGTGGTCGATGGTCGGGCCGCCTTCGCCACCAGAAGCGACGCTGACTAGGATGCTGACATCCGGCCGAAAGACCGCCGTATAGCTTCCGCTCCATCGGTCTTGAGGTGGGATCCGCGGGAACCGTCTGTTATAGAAAAGTGTGACGCGTGCCTCACGATCGCCGCGATGATAGATGAATGCAGTACGGGATTGACGTCCCCGGCGCAGCTCTACGCGCAGCCCATCTGCAGATCGCGTGATGATAGACCCGCTTTCGGCCTGAGATCCGCAGACCGTCTGAAGAATCGAACGCAGGACGAAAAAGCACCAAAACTCATACAAGTCGCTCACAGGCCGTATGTCGCCATCAAGGCTTGTCGCTACCGAGCCGCCGCCAGGCCAGGCGAACCGTATTCCCGAGTTCAGAGCTAGATCAGCGGCGAGCACTTCACGATAGCCAGATGCGCGCTGTAGAACTTGTGAATTTGCTGGCATCGTAAGCATGGCACCGACGTCACGCCATAATGGGTGCGTCAGCCAGTCCCTGACGATCGCGGACCATTCCTCCACCTGTGCGCGGCTGGCCCGAAACTCAGGTACGTTGAGCGTGGTTTGCAAAGCCGAAAGAAGTGCGTCCAACTCCTCGAGAAACGCCTTTATGTATCGCTGTTCCGGAGTGTCAATCGTCTCGCGTTTCGTAAAGGCAGGGAGAGTGCTAGGCGTGAATCCTCGAAAAAGCCGCGACAGCGGACCACCCCGATCGACCCGACATTGGGCGATTGATGGAGCTATCAAATCTGGGGACGGAAGACCCACCCGGCCTGTTCTAGCAAACTCCTGAGTCGTGATCATCCGGCTGCGTGGCCTGTCGAGGATTGTTTCAATTGCCGAGATTAAGTGTTCGTCGGACATCAGGCGCCTTAACTGGAACAAGAGGATCTTTGGATCGAGCCGCAACGCTTCCCCGACCGAGAATCTTGCGGCCGTTGGGTCATCAAGCCGGAGGAGTAGCTCAACTACTTGGTCAGAGATCAGTGAAAGTAGCGAAGCGAAGTCCTGGAAGTACCCCAGCTTTCTTGGAACAACCTCAATGAGTCGGGGGGATTGACCGCGGGGCGCCAGGTCGGAGATTCCAGCATGCGACCGGAAGTTCAGCCGCCCGCTCACTTTTACATATTCGCCCGTCGCTCGCCATCGTTTCGGAGGGTCAGTCGTGTATACACTGGCCAATCGAGGCTGAAGCGGCCAGGCTCGGTCGTCACGCCAAGCAGCCTGCGCGGCTTCGAGCGTGCTGATTACCGTTACGTCTATAAGGTAATCTGTCTCTTCGCGAAGTTGCAGAGGCTCAAACAGAGCATCACGTTCGTCACGCCACCCCAATGCGGGAATACCTAACTGAGCGAAGGCATCCGGAGAGGTTTCCTCGTAGCACTCCACAATCAAAGGACACGGCGGGGAAGCTGAAGGTTCGCCCCGTCGCCCCCTCTCGGACTCGATCTCCAGTGTTGACCCATCCGGCCAGCGAAGAACGATTTCGTGGAACGATCGCATCTTCGCGGCGCGGTCTACTGCACGAAGCTCACGTACCCTGTTGCTGCCAACTGCCCGCGCATACGTGAGACCTTTCGGCGACTATGGCGCATCTGGTCGATAATACCGAGATCGAGTTTCTCAGTCGCATCAATGCCGACTTCGTCACTGTCGGCATTCTGGAAACGCGCGGCAGGGGCGCCCGCTTTATCGTTGCCTTGAAGGAACGCCGAGAGCGCGCCCAACGCCCCACCGATCTGTCGTCGATTTCCGTGAATCTTCGGTAAGACCTTCTGCAGGAACACACGATCGATAGCGTGTTGCCACTCCGCGTAAGGGCTGTGTGTCTCCGTCCGGATTCTCTGCATCGCGTGAAGCCAGAAGAACATGTACAAACAGACTTCGTTTACAACACGAAACCCGAAGCCGAATCCGACTGGATCAAGTAGCTTGAACGCACCGTTTAGAAGCGTCCTTATCCCGGCCAATACGGCCTGTGTGGTCTCGGGCGGGACATCGAACAGCAGTCTCGCCTGTTCGAGAATCTCGGCAGGTTTCTTACGATCGATGCTTGTCGTGCGGTGGAACTCAAGCGCCTCGGTAATCAAGGTCAGTGCCTTGTCAGCGGGGATGAATTCGTCTTCGCTAACCGCTGTGCCGTCGATGTAGGCGCCGGGAGCAACCGGTAACAACTCGATCACATGCGCCCTGTCGAGTACTTTAGGCGAGAACATGTACGTTGTCTCATCGACGTTGACAGTGCCTATCGTGAACAGATTCAGGGCAATTGCGAGCCCGTCACCAACCTGATCGAGCCGCGTCGCCGCCTCTGTCTCGGGCGCGCCCGGCCGATCCTCGACGAGGACCTCTTTAATCAAAGAAATGTTCTCGGCCGACAGCAGAGCGACTGATCGGGGATCTGCCGCTGATCGCCGCGCCTCCATGAGAGACAAGAAGGGGCTAAAGTACCGTTCGACGTGCGACAAATTCATTTCGTCGAGAATCAGGAAGTGGGGAATATTCATTCGCTCTGGATCAGCGGAACGTAGAAGCAGTCTCAGGGCATCGGGGATGTCGTATGTCTCATTCGTCGGCCCGTTTTCTGTCTCTCGCGCTTTGCCGAACGGATTCCGGTAGCCCAGAAGGTTTCTCGCGTCAGTCCAGTCAGCGCCAACAGGAACCAATGCGCACGCGTGCCCAGGGCTGCCATCGCCCGTCAATGTCTCTACAGCCTGCGCGAGAGTAAGCGCGAGACGCGACTTCCCGGTCCCCGAAGGCCCCGTAAGAACGACAAAGCTCTTTGCGCCGAGAGCTATGACGAGAGATAGGGAGCATTGCACGAGGGCCAGGTTCGCCGGTTGCGCAGCTGCTTGCTGGGGGACTGTAGCGTGTTCGGTCTGGGTTGGCGACTGAACTGCTTGTCGAGGAGTTAAGTATTCTGTGGGCTGGGCCGGCGATTCGACGAGGAAGTCGTCAGGCATCGCTAGTGGACGGATTCCGTCGGATCAAATATCGCCGCTATATCGTCCCTAGTAAGTCCAAGGGCATCGACGTAGGCGAGGACGATGTTGTGGAGTGTGTCCTTCGACGTGTTGCCGCTAAATGCCTCGACATCGCGACTGCGAAAGAACCACACAGCAGAATCATCGATTCGCGGTCTATCGCCTTTCCCTTTTTCCAGCATGAAGTCCGACAGATGATTCACATACTGTGCACGCAGCCTGACCACACGTGGCCCTTTCTGGAGTAATTCTGTTATCTGTTGCGTCCATTCGGGCTGCGTTACGGTGTCCGGGGTTCCGTTCGAAGGATACTTTACCGTCCGATACCCTTGACTGCTGTGGCTTGCGGTCCCGTAGGGATTTAGATAAGGGTATCGACCATACTCGGCGCCCGTCATTCCGTGAGCCATCAATTCCTGAATAGCCTGAACGAGCCGCTGATTTTCCATGGAAAGGACGACTCGCTCCTTCGCCTCGGCTCGAAGACCGCCGTCGTTCCGTTGAAGTTGGAGAACACGGGCGAGAATCAGGAAGTCAATTAGACTTTGATTTGCCGCCGACTTACCAAGCCGTTCAACGGCCTGCCGGATTCGTGATTGCGGAATGTAGCGCGCCATTAAGCGTCGGGATTGAGTGAGCGCTGCCCCTGCTGAATATTCCTGTGCGCCTGTTTTACCTGCTCCGAGGTCGTTGGCGCATTCTTGAGGTCCCGCACCATCAACGCGCAGAACTCTGACTTGAGGTCTACTCCGATCACTCGAAACCCCAACGCTCGCGCATAGCGGATCGTCGTTCCACTGCCAGCAAACGGATCCAAAACTATTCCATCCGATGGTGTCGTGGCTCGAATTGGAATGTCGATCAATTCTTCAGAGAAAGATGCCTTGTGGCTGCCGTTACCCCTCGAAGGAGGAACGGTCCACGTATCGAACGGAGGCAACACTGCGCCACTCGGACTCGACCTACCAATGGCTTGACGATCGAAGTAGTACCAACGCTCCCTCACGAAGTGAAAGACGTACTCGTGCGACATCGAGCACCGATCGTTCACCTGATCCGGTATTGGATTCGGCTTGATCCACACATTATCGTTTCGGACGACCCAGCCAGACTCTTGCATTGCTATCGCGAACCTGTGGGGCATCAGCAACAGCTGCTTGGGTCGACACCAGAGACCGTCGCCGGTTCGGTCCTGCGGCCGTAGCCCGAAGCGTCGCGCACTCTGCTTCTTCTCATCGCTCCGATGTTGCCCTTTCCCGCTCCAATAGGTGTCGCCCATATTGACCCAAAGACTGCCAGTAGGTAACAACGCCCGCTTACAGGTTCGAAACATTTCCACCAACTTGAACAGATACTCAGCCGGATGGCGTTCAAGGCCGATTTGGCCTCTGACTCCGTAATCACGTTGGCCGTAGAAGGGCGGTGATGTTACGATGCAGTTGACTAACACTCGCTCGGCAGCGAGCAACTCTACGATTGGCCCCGCATCGCCACAGAAGATCAATGTTCTGTCGTCGTGGTAATACGCTTTGGATCGAATGGCCCGAGAGGAAAAGATCTCCCGCGACGTCACTTCTGGCTCCAGAGCTACACGAAACTTGGTCTTCTTATCCGTGCCGTTGGTCGTGCTCAAGTGCACCCTTTCGGTAACCAGCATCATTGAGCATCGTCGGGTTGGCTCGGGATGACTCCCGCGAAGACGCGTCGCGGCGGGAGTGACGAGTGAGGGCGGATGGGGCCAGGCGCTGAGTGCGCGGCAACACTAGGTTCCGCCCACAAGCCATCGGCGCGATCGTAGGGCGGACTCGTGGGCAAGTCAAGCGCGGCTGGGGACTTGCAGGACTCGCCAGGGTTATTGCTGCCGACTTCGACGGCGCAGATTCACCTGTCCGCGAAACAACTCGCCTATATCACAGTGCAGGGCGCGACAAAGCTGCGTCAGCGTCTTGAGGGTCACGTTCTGATTCTCATTCTCTAGCCGCGTGTAGGTCGCATGGCTAATACGAAGTCGTCGCGCCATCCGACGGTGGGTGAGGTCGCCGCCGAGTAGTGTGTCTCAGTTTTGACTCTGGCGGTCGGCTCGCCCGGCTCGCTGACCGTGCGATACTCCGCGCATGGGCGAAACGACCAGCCAGGCCACCCGACCCCAACCACCTCGCCAAGCTGCTCGTAGAGGTGGCGACCGGCGAGCGGGAGAATGGTTGCCGATCACGTTTGGTCGCTCAAGCAGATCGTTAAGCTATTAAACGATTAGGGGAGGAAATGATGGATCATCCGATCAATGCCGAGGACCTACCCACTTGCTGGCACGCGGAAACCGTCGCTGAACTATACAGCTTGGCGCACGCTGGAGACAAGGCCGGATTCGTGGCCAGGCTTGACGATGGGAATCCCGATGAGCTGGAAGCTCGCGCCCGGGCTAGGGCCCTTTGGATTGAGATGCGCGAACAACTCGGACTCCCGGAATGGTTATAACCGAAACTGAGACACTACCCGCCGCCGCGACGGTGAGGGACTGACCCAGGGCGTTACACCGCGCCATTTGAGATAAAGGCTTATGAGCCGAACGGCACACGCTCCGTCGTCACCTCAGACGCTCACGTGATAACCGTCGTCTGCCCGACCCCGTAGTGCGGCGAGCGTTCACCACCACGACATCGAACGCTTCCCAGGTGGCGGGAGGGTGCAATGTCGCAAGTGCGGGGCGGAGGTCACCTTCGCGGATAAAGTTCGACCCGCGGTGGTAGCCGCCCCACCGCGCTGGCCCCGGCTGGTGACTGCTCTAGCGGTTGTTGCCTTAGCCCTGTACGCGTGGACTCGGGTGACAACGGTGTACGTGCTCGAAATGAGCGTCCTTGAGTCGGACTGGCAAACGCTGACGGAGTTCGCGGAGGTAAGGGACTGCAATATCACAAAGCGGATCATTGGCAGCCACCCGAACGCACGGTTGATCGACTATCGCTGCCGCTGGACTTGGAGATGGAACTGACGGCGGTGATTCACCTGCGCAGATGAGTGACTGTTTGATATGCGGCGAGCCGCACGAGGACGGAGCGTGCCTTAGCGCTCCCGAGCCGAAGTGGCACATCCGCAGACCGAAGTGCGGTCAGGTAATCCTTAGCTGTAGCCGTGAGACGGCAGAATGTATTTTCTCCGTCCATGTTGAAATATGTGCCGCAGGAACGGAGCGGTGAACGTCTGCGAGTTAGCCGCCCGGCTGTCGCGGCGGAACAGAAATCGGAATTCGACAAGGATACTGACGTTTACAACAAGGGTGTACTAGAGCGTCGTACTAGGGAGATCTGGCAGGTGAGTTGCAAGTGAATCTTGATCCGGACGCTACGGAAAAGGAGGTCCAAATTTAGCGACTAAAAATGAAGCGCACGAGGCGCCTTCCCGAGAGCAAGCTCGTAACCCACCTTTAGTCGCCGCTCTCATCGAAGTTTTTGAGATGTTTCGAGGAAGTCCATGTCCCGTACTGGTACGACAACCACTTGCTACGATCACGTGCGCTCTCTTAACTGCTTCTGTTGGCGCAGCTTGCTGTACGTTGCTACACGTCGGAAGCCATGTTCTTCGCTCGCGTTGCTCCTCGGCGACGTTCGTCGGGAGTCGCGATGACCAAGGTGAATGTTCTCTCCCAGGCAAAAGTTCTATGTGACAACGGCCTCTCAGTAATACCAATCTACTCACCTTCCATGACGCTGCCCCGGGACACCGACGAGCGGCAATCAGGCAAAGCTGCGCTTGTGCGGTGGAAGCCATTCCAAGAAAACAGAGCAACGACAGCTGAGATCACTGAGTGGTGGCGAACCTGGCCTGACGCGAACGTCGGAGTGGTGACGGGTGCTGTTTCAGGCGTCATCGTCCTCGATGTTGACGGCAAAGAGGGCGAGAAGACGTTAAAGGAATTCGACCTCCCTGACACCTGGGAGTCCAAGACTGGCCGTGGTAGGCATCTGTGGTTTGCCCATCCCGGCGAGGCCATACGAGGATTCGTCAAGGCCCTACCTGGGCTCGATCTGAGAGCGGACGGTAATTACGTCGTTGCGCCGCCCTCTATTCACCAGTCAGGTGTCAAGTATGAGTGGCTGAGAGGACCGGATGACGTGCGCCTCGCGCCGGCGCCGCGATGGCTGACTGACGCAGCTAGGCCGGCGACCCCACTAAAACCAGCGGGGAATAGCGGTAAGTGGGCAAAGTTGTTGATGGGCGTCCAGGAAGGCAGCCGCCACACCACAGCGACACAGATAGCGGGACATTTCCTCGGCCTAGGACTGCCTGAGGACGAGGTTCGGGCAATCGTTCTCGGCTTCGCGGCATGCTGTACGCCGCCGCTCGATGATCGGGGCGTAATCCAAGTCATTACTGACCTTGCTGAACGTGAAAACCGCGCCGCGAAGGCTGGGCCGGATTTCACATCCTTGTTCGATCTCCTGGACGAACCGGAGGAAGCCGTACGGTGGTTGGTCGACGAAAGGCTTCCAGCCGGTGGCCTATCTATTCTTGCCGGGAAACCAAAGGCGGGCAAATCGACTCTAGCGCGGAACCTGGCGGTGGACGTTGCTCAAGGGCGAAAGTGGCTAGGCTTTGGTACCGCTCCAGGTCCGGTACTTTATCTCGCGCTCGAAGAGAAGAGAGCCGAGGTACGCGCCCATCTAATCCGCCTCGGCGCAAAACGTGAAGACCCGATTTACGTTTTCACCGACCGTTTTCCTCGAGCATACAGCTGGAGATGGTTGCGGGGGCGCGTTGAGCGCTACTCGGCGGCGCTCGTGATCATTGACCCCCTTTTCCGAGCAGTGAGGGTTACTGACGCCAGCGACTATGCGGAAATCACGAATGCGCTTGATCCACTCTTGGACGTCGCGCATAAGACCGGCGCTCACATCATGGCGTTACACCACATGGTAAAGGGCGATTCGAGATCGGGAACCGATGGCATCTTAGGTTCGACAGCCATAACCGGGGCCGTAGATACGGTCTTGGCAATGGACCGAAAAGAGCGCTCACGCTCACTCAGAAGTATCCAAAGACTTGGTAGCGACTTAGAGGAGGTAATGCTCGAATTCGACCCTGTGACTGGCCGGGTCATCAGTGGGACCACTAAAGCGAAAGCGGAACAAACCGAATGTGAGCATGCGATCCTCAGAGTCCTGCGGACGGCAGGCGAGGCGATGGCTGGTGGGGAGATTTTCACTGAAGTGGAAAGCCGAAAGGTTGTGAAGCAGGCCGCGCTGCAGGCGCTCCGCTCCAGCGGTCGTATTACGCGGGAGGGTCGCGGCAGGAAGGGAGATCCACACAGATATTCGCTTTCTGGCTCCCACTCCTCTAACGAGGAGCGAAACACACAATCGTTAACGGTGAGTAGTAAGACTCCGGGGATGTCCCGGCCCCTGTTGAACTTGAGAACTGAGTAGCGACGGCTCCCTGGTCGGCGTGAGAATCGCGTCGACCAAGACAAACGGTCCCCAACACCGGGGCCAAGGAGCCGCCAATGACG
>Ga0137407_10002184_pt1 | contig 12891 bp, 14 predicted proteins | sample CZOMad2_2_16fung_FD_108410 | JGI IMG/M metagenome (GOLD analysis project Ga0137407, IMG submission 108410) | Vadose zone soil fungal communities from Angelo Coast Range Reserve, California, USA - CZOMad2_2_16fungal (Illumina Assembly) | ecosystem: Environmental > Terrestrial > Soil > Vadose...
GTACAAGATGGCTGCGATTGAGTTTGGTGGAAGTCTGCACCGTTAGTTTGCAACTACGCAAAGCTTCTGCTGTATAAGACGTGTCTGGTGTTGCAGAAAGAAAATTGCCACCCATCCCAAAAAATACTTTCGCCTTGCCGGCATGCATGGCTTTGATTGAATCCACCACATCGTAACCATGTTTTGCGGGAGGAGTAAATCCAAAAACTTTTTGCAAAGTGCTGAGAAATTTCTCTGAAGGTTTTTCGTAAATCCCCATTGTGCGATCGCCCTGCACATTACTATGGCCACGTACGGGACAAACACCTGCTCCCGGTTTACCAATACTTCCTTTCAACAAATGCAGGTTCACTACTTCGCGGATCGTGTACACGGCATTCTTATGCTGCGTTAATCCCATTGACCAGCAGGTCAGTATTTTTGTTTTGTTTTTTAGCATATCAACAAGCCGATGAATTTTTTCTAACGGTATCCCGCATTGTCCGGCCAATTTTGTTTCATCATACATCAAAAGATCATTTATAAAATCATTATAGCCGTCTGTTTTTTCTGCAAGGAATGACTGATCAAAAACAGTTCCGGGGTTTTGTTGCTCGGCACGATACAGTAAAAGTTCCACTGCTTTGAGGAAGGCCATATCCTGGTTCACACGAATCTGCAAAAAAAGATCGGCGATATCTGTATGAATATTCAAAAACCCTTTTATGGTTTGCGGATCATCGAATCCGATCAGCCCCGTTTCCGGCAAAGGATTTACCGCAATGATTTTTGCACCATTTTCTTTTGCCTTGCGCAATGCAGTCAGCATGCGTGGCGCATTGGTTCCGGGATTTTGTCCAATGATCATGATCACTTCTGCTTCGTAAAAATCTTCCAGCTTCACTGTTCCTTTGCCGATGCCGATTGCTGCGGTGAGTGCAACGCCGCTTGATTCATGACACATATTGGAACAATCCGGTAAATTATTGGTTCCATATTCACGGACGAATAACTGGTATAGAAATGCAGCTTCATTGCTGGTTCTGCCGGAAGTATAAAACACCGCTTCATCAGGTGAATCAAGTGTGCGTAGTGTGTCTGCAATTTTTAAAAATGCGTTTTCCCAGCTGATGGGTTGATAATGCGTTGCTCCTTCCGCTAAATACATCGGCTGTGAAATCCTTCCTTTTCTGCCAATTTCAAAATCGCTCAGAAGCGACAAATCATATATTGAATTTTCTGCAAAAAAATCTGCAGTGAGTCTTTTGGTCGTTGCTTCCTCAGCAACAGCTTTGGCACCGTTTTCACAATATTCGCCAAGATGTGACCGCTCGTCATCTGGATCGGGCCAGGCACAACTTGGACAATCAAATCCTCCTTTTTTGTTCATGGCAAAGAGTGCTTTCACTCCTCGTTGAATATCCATTTCACTAAATACATGTTTCAATGAAGTGAGGATGGCAGGAATACCGGCTGCAACTTTTTTTGGAGCAGTGATTTTCAGACCTGAAAATTTTTCCGGATTTTCGGCATGAGGTTTTTGCTCTTCACTCATGATTTCAATTTTAATGGATTTTCATATTGATCGTACTGGTCCTCCACAGTTTGATCCAGGCATTTAAAATCTTTTTCAAGCATTAGATAAATGGATGAACCTTTTTCTGTTTTCATACTGCTCTCAAACCCTACGCGATTGGAATTTGTCCAATCTTTTACCCAACCCGCAGGTACCAGCATATCCAGGCGACCATCCTGGAAAATAACTTTTAATTCAGTAGCTGTTCCGTCTGCTTTTATCGCATATACAAATGGGTTGGGGAAAAAATCGGTGCGCTCCTCCAAAAACCCTGTAGTATTGAACGTTTCTACTTCCGGTTTTGTAAGCCTCAGCCTGACTGTATTTCCCTTGATACGTATTTTCATAATGGCATGCTTTAAAAATGTATCTATACAATTAGATAGCCAGTTCCTTCATCATTATTCTTCCTGCTCCACAGTAAATATTAAACCGGCCGCCCCGCAGGAAGCCAATCAGCGTCATGTTTCTTTCTGCTGCAAGTTGAACCGCGAGGTTGGATGGCGCTCCTACGGCACAAACAAAATAAATTCCTGCCATCGTTGCTTTTTGTATCAACTCAAAACTGGCACGCCCGCTGAGCAACAAAATTTTATTTTGCAAAGAGAAAGTATTTTCAAGCAGTGTAGCGCCAATGAGTTTATCCAGTGCATTATGCCTGCCCACATCTTCTCTTAACAATAATAATTTCCCGTCGGTATTGAATATTGCAGAGGCATGTAATCCACCGGTTGCAGCAAAAGTATTTTGGCTTTCATTCAATCGCTCCGGCAAATTATAAATCACGGACGGAAGAACCGAATTAAAATTTGTTGAAAGATGTTGATCAGGACAAATAGTCTTTACTGCATCAATAGATGTTTTTCCGCAAACGCCACAACTGGAAGAAGTATAAAAATGTCTTTCGAGGCGGTGCATATCCGGTCGCACAGAAGAAGCAAGTATAATCAATACTACGTCATCATCCAATTGCAAAGCCTTCTGAATATCTTGCTTATCATGAATGATGCCTTCCGTCAGTAAGAATCCGCAGGCCAGTTCGATATCCTGTCCGGCAGATGGGGTACGCATTGTTACAGAAAGCGGTTTCATCACTTGTTGTCCCTGTTCATTTAAAAAAGAGATACGGATTTCCAGAGGTTCTTCTACTGCGAGCCAATCCTCCGTACTTTCAATTGTACCTGCATTTAATTTTTGTATCGGGTGTTTGAAAGAAGAGTCTATCATATTTTAAAAGATTTATCAGTAATCAAATTACATGCCTCATGGTGTTCTTCAATAGTATTTACATTTTTTAACGTGTACCTGGAGGGCGGCCGCATGGTAATGACTTCTTCGCTTTCAAGAATTTTACGAAGGGAATATTGATTAAGCTGGTATGCCTTCATGATCATTGGATAACAGGCCGCTTCATAGATAGTTAATAAAGGTTCACGCAAATTATTTTCAGGATGCAAAAAACAACTGGCAATGTCACCGCGATGTTCTATAAGGTTTTGTATGGTATCCTTGTCAATAAACGGATAATCACATCCGATCACCAGCCATGCAGTGCCTGGCTCCTGCTGCCATGCACTGAGCAAGGCTGCCATCGGGCCGATACCGGTATATTTCGGATCATCTATGATGCCGGGAAAATTTGCGGGCAGCGAGTCCGCACTGACAGAAAGATATACTTTTTCACAAAATTGTTTTAAAAGATTATAAAGATATTCCCGGTGAGGAAGTCCATAATATTCCAATACACTTTTATCCGTTCCCATTCGGGAACTTCGACCGCCGCATACTATCAGGCTGGAAAGATTCGCCATGAAAATAAAAAGATTAATGATGTAAATTTATTCATTAATGGCAAAAAAACTAATGTGCGGATGTGCGAATGTGCAGATGTGCGAATTCTTTTTTGCTGACCGCCCTTAAGAATTCGCACATCTGCACATTCGCACATCCGCACATTAGTTCCTGTATTCTCAAAGTTTTTCAATTTTCTTTTGTATTGTTTGTTTATCGGTTTGTGTTTTTGCCAATGAAAGCGCTTTTTGAAAATTCAGTTTTGCCTTTCCTTCATCGCTGTCTTTGTAAAGTTCACCAAGCAGCGTATAATAAAAGTGATTATCTGCCAAATTTAACTTCTCTGCTTCAATGATTGCTTCTTTTTTTCCATTTGCTTTTGAAAGTGCATAGGTTCTGTTGAGCGCAGCAATTGGTGAATATTCCATTTGTAACAATCTATTAAAGAGTTGTAAAATATTCTCCCATTTTTCTTTTGTATCGGCTTTTATGGTGTGCCAATATGCGATGCCTGCTTCTAAATGGTATTTTGAAATTTCATTTCCCTGCGATGCCTGATGAAGAAAATATCCTCCTTTTGAAATCAATTCATGGTTCCAAAGTGATTCATCCTGGTCCCGGTATAAAATTATTTCTCCATTTTCATTTTTTCTCGCTTCAAACCGTGAAGCATGAAAACACATTAAAGATAATAATGCATTTACAGAAGGTTGATTTGTTTGTTTATTTTCTATAAGCAGGTAAGTTAACCTCATTGCTTCCAAACAAAGATCTTCACGCAATATGGTGTCCTGGCTTTCAGAATAATAACCTTCATTGAAAAGTAAATACAAGGTGGTCAGAACAGGTTCTAACCGCTTATTTATTTCCGATTCACCGGGAAATTCAATCTTTACCTTTTCAAGCCGCAATTTTTCCCTTGCTCTAAACAGCCGTTTGTTGATGGCTTCTTTATTCGTTAATAAAGCATTTGCAATTTCTTCAATACCGAAGCCGCAAAGAATACGAAGTGATAATCCTATTTGCGCCTCAGTTGAAATTGAAGGATGACAAATGGCGAATAACATTTGTAGTTGGCTGTCGCTAATGTTTTTGTCGGACAGATCAATTTCAATTTCCAGGATTTCTGATGCGAAATACTTTATTTCGCCTGCAATTTTTCCGCTAAAAATATTACTGCGGGTAAAATAATTTTTAGCTTTATTTTTTGCAACCGCGTAAAGCCAGGCTGCCGGGTTTTCGGGGATTCCTTTAAAGGTCCATGTTTCAAGCGCTAATAAAAAAGTTTCACTGGCAATGTCTTCCGCAATTTCAATATGTTCAATACCAAAAAGTTTACAGAGTACAGCGGTTATTTTTCTGAACTCCGTTCTGAATAAATGTGGTATTAAGTCATTTTGATTCATAGATAAAAAAGTCTCTAATATTGATTAATGTGCGAATTCAATAGGGCTGACCGCACTAAAGAATTCGCACATTTGCACATTAGCAAATTCGCACATCAATCAGTATCAGAGGCTTTATCGTTTTTAATGAACGCCATCTCCTGTGGCAATTTTTCTTACTTCTACACTATTGCCGTCTCCTTGTAAAACAGGACAGCCCTTTGCAAATTCAACTGCTTCATCAACAGAATCTGCTTTAACAATAATGTATCCACCAATTGTTTCTTTGATTTCACCAAAGGGTCCATTGGTAACAACATTATTGTGTCTTACAACCCTGCTATCTTCAAAAGGCAGGCCATTACCGCCACTGAATTTATTCTGGGCAGCGATGCCACCGATCCAGTCCATCGTTTGTTTCATCCAGATCTGCATTTGCTCAGGAGAAGCGATCTTATTGCCATCCTGATGCCTGAAAATTAAAATGTATTCGTTCATTTTTTTGTTTTTAGTTGCGTGCCGGAAGCTAGTCCTTGCTACAGTCATGGAGGCCTGCCTGCCGGCGGCAGGTTAAAAATTTTGATTTACACTTTATATCAAATGAGATTGGCGGAATTGGACATCTGCTGAAAATATTTTTAAACTGTTGCTATATTCTGATTTATTGTATTTTAAGCTTCTTAAATGGGCCACTGCCCAAATTTACATAAAGCATCACTGCTCTAATTCGATTTCCAGCAAAACATCCGGAATGATGCTGTCCCTTATTTTTTCTTTCGCCCGAAAAATATTATTTTCATTAAAGCGTATCGCATTTTAATTATATAAAAATCTCAAAAATGATCAAAGGTGTTCATACCATGTTTTATAGCTCAGATGCTGATGCGTTGAGAATTTTTTTTCGTGACAAACTTGGCTTAACCGCGACTGATATCGGGCATGGCTGGTTGATATTTGAACTTCCTGAAGCGGACATGGGTTGTCATCCTTCAGACGAGACGCATGGTGCGGTTTCCGGGACCGCCGATATTTCTTTTTACTGCGACAATATTGAAGAAACCGTAAAGGAGCTGATTAAAAAAGGAGTTGAGTTCAGCGGACCTGTTGAAGATCGTAGCTACGGATTCGTTACTCATTTTAATGTTCCTGGAAATTTTCGCATCCAGTTATTTCAGCCAAAATACAAAAAATAAACAGGAGGTGATTTCTAAAAAAATTCTTTCAAAATTACGCTAACCCTTCAACCATGCCTGGACGAGGGCCCATACGAATGCCAATAACAAAATCGCGAGAATACCTGTAACGAGCAATGTGTAAATAAATTTTTTCATAATTTATTCCTGTTTGTTTCTACAAGTACTGAGTGCAGAAAAAAAATATACAGGCGAAACAGAATGCCTTATTTTACCAAACAATTTTCCAAATGTATTGGTCAATTGAACCACAATAAAGAGAAATGATCTATTGGTATCTGGGAGAAGATTTTGGGCATGATCAATTTGCCGAACGGTACTGATCATTAAGAACTACGCCGAGAATATTATGGAATAGCTATTTGGACAGAAAGATTAAATATTTTTTTGAGTAAGTGAAGGCGTTTTCTTGCCTCAATGAGATTCAGGACGGCAAAGAAATGATGAATTCTGTAAACTCGCCACTCTTCGTTTCGACTTTTATTTCTCCACCGTGTGCTTTAATGATATCATAACTCAATGATAAACCCAAACCCGTTCCTTTTCCAGGCGGCTTTGTGGTAAAAAAAGGTTGAAAAATTTTATCTAATACTTTGAGAGCAATTCCATTGCCATTATCCCTTACACTTATTAATATTTTATCAGCACTCCTTTTTGTACTCACGGTTACGGTTGGGTGATAATCTGAATTAACTGAATCACCGTCCGCCGTAGCTTCAGCGAAGGGGGACGCATTCCTTTTTTCCGTTACTGCATAAAATGCATTGTTATACACATTGAGCAACACCCTGCCGATATCCGGAGAAGCAATATTTATCTTACCGGCACCTGCCTGTCCGGCAGACAGGTTATTATCAAAATCTGTTTGTGTTTTTGCATTGAATGATTTATCGCTGGCCCTGATTCCATTATAACTTAAGCGCAGATATTCATCCGCCAAAGCATTGATATCCGTCAGCTCTTTTACACCAGTACTGCTGCGGCTGTGTTGCAGCATGCTTTTCACGATCATATCAGCTCTTTTTCCATGATTTGTTATTTTTTTTTCATTATCAGAAATCTCGTCGGCAATCTTTTTTATTTCAATCATGTTGCCTTTATCAATTTCATCCTTCATTTCATCAATCAATTCTTTGTTTACTTCTGAAAAATTATTTACAAAATTTAACGGGTTTTGTATTTCATGCGCAATACCCGAAGTCAGTTCACCAAGTGATGCCATTTTTTCTCTTTGTATCAGTTGGTTTTGGGTTGATTTTAATATCGTCAGCGTCTGCTGGATCTCATTTTTTTGATCCTGAAGTAAAAGATTGACTTTATGCTTCTGGTGGTTATTACGGAAGAGTATGATTGCAATGATCAAAAAGAAACCTAAAATGGCCAGCAAAGCGAAGGTCCTTACCTTGTTTTTATATCGTTCCTGCTCCTGCAATATTTCCTGCTGCCTTTGTTGTTCATTCAATGCAAACAATTGAAGCTGTTTTAATTTCGCAGGACCAAATAAACTATCATTCAGCGCTATGGAAATATCCTGGTAATGAATAACACTGTCCGGCATATGGTTATTCCGGAATAATTTTATCAGCACATTGCTTGCATCACGCTTTTGAAGTTTTTGAGATAATTGTTCACCGCTTGCAAATGCCATTCTCGCATAATAGAACGCCGAATCCTTCTGACCCAATGCAAGATGAGATTCTGCCATCCTTGTCATACTCCTTGTGGGATTTATTTTATCGCCTACTGAATAGGCATATTGAATAGAATTATGATAATATTGTAAAGCCTGAGCATGTTTCCCCATTCTGGCAAGAACGATTCCAAGTCTTGACGATATCAAACTTTTCAAACTGCCCGAAGACAATTCTGTCGATTTTGTCCTTGCCAGTTGTTGAAAAAATAAAGCAGAGTCGAGCAAATTCATTTTTTCATACACATTTCCAATATTCGATAAATTAAAACTTTTTATTGTCGGATTTGGGAAACTGTCATACATCCTATCAGCGATATAGAGATAACTGAGTCCCTGTCTGAATTCACTTAATTCAATATAAATAATACCAATAAGGTCCATCGTTTTTGCCTCACCACTTTTATCTCCGGTACTTCTGTTTATTTGAAGTGCTTTGAACTGCATTTCCAATGACTGTGGGAAGTCGCCCATAAAATGAAATGCTTCGCCGGCCGCGTTTAAAGCACTTGTTTCTCCAGCAGGAAAATTCAATTTACCTGCCAGATCAATAGCTTCCCTGGCATAAAAAAGACATGAATCCGGATTGGAGAAATAATAAGTACTTGCAAGTTGTGATAAAAGCCTTACCCGGATAGTATCCGATTGTGGATGATCCAGTAATTCTTTTATAGCTTGGGTTTGTTGTCCATGGCCAACCGTAACCGAAATTATCAATACTGACAGCAGTAGAATTGCGCGCAATGACTTCATGGTATCGCAATTTAAGCATTTGACAATTGAATTAACAACCCTCAGCCGCTCCTCCATCGTGCCGGATTGTATTTTCAAACAACCGGTATAAATCTTAAAAAGATTCATACTTTTAACCCCATGTTTCAAAAAAATATTTTATAATGTTTGATATGAGGGATTTCCTGAAACGTCACATGCTTGTCGTGAAAATTGGCGCAATAACCGGGTTGTTTATTATTTTATTCGAGATAATTAATTTATTTGTCGTTTACCGGTATGTTAAGCTTGATTATTATTTAACTGTAGTTGCAGTCTTTTTTTTGATAACCGGGTTATTAATTAATAAAAGATATAGACGGGCTGAAATGATTAAACAGGCGTCGAACGATTTATTAACCGCCAAAGAAATGCAGATATTCCAGCTGGTTGGGGAGGGAAAAACAAATAAAGAAATTGCCACAACACACTTTATTGAAGTCAGCACCGTTAAAACCCATATAAACAATATTTATTCCAAGCTTTCTCTCAATAACCGGAAAGAGGCCCGCGCTAAATATGCTGAAATAAGAGAAAAAAGAATTGTTATTTAAAAATCCATCTTTTCTCCACCCTGCTTTTCTTGGTTATTACAGTTAACCTTGCCAAATTTGTCCGATAGTTAAACCCAATACATTTAATGAAATCATTTGTCAGGTTTGGACTCAGCACCGGGTCATTAGTCGGATTATGGAATCTTTCCTGTTTTACGATCGTTGGTTGGATTAATAAGATTCTTTCTTTAGGGATACCTGCTGCGAGAATCAGGGCATACTCGGGGCTTTTTGGTCTTTTGATATTGATCCTGGGCATTTATTTAGGAGTGAACGAAGTAAAAAGAAAAAATAATAAACTGATTACTTATGGTAAAGCGATAAAGACCGGCATATCCATTTCATTGATCTCGGCCATTATTGTCGCTTTTTTTGGATTTATTTATTGCACAGTAATAAATCCCGGCTACCAGGAATATATGGTAAAAGAGGCTGAAACCGCAATGATCGCAGCTAAAAAGACCCCGGAAGAAATCGGTCAGCAACTGATAAAGGTGAAAAGTTATTTTAGTACAGGCTCGCAGGTATTACAGGCATTAATCGTTCAATCGGTTGTTGGAACTATCGGCTCATTGATTATCGGCATATTTCTTCGAACGAAAAAATCTGCTTAATCTTTCATTCATTTCTTCAATTAAAAAATTAAATATGAAAAAACTCATTTTTTTATCGGCACTTGTTTGTTCAGGCGTTACAATATTATTTGCTCAGTCAGGCAACAGTCCGTCAAAACAACAATACCTTTTAATCTTCCGTTTTAAATCAAATTTTACGCCGGCATCACAGGAGGCAGTGCAGGCAAATATTAAACATTGGCAGGAATATATGGGCAACCTGGGGCAATCGGGAAAACTGGTGAGCGGTTTCAGGCCAACAAATGAAGGCAAAACAATTACAGGAACAGATAAAACAATAAAAGAAGGTGCATACATTGCCAATAATGAATCAATCAGCTCCTTCATTCTTATTCGTGCGGATTCTATGGATGAAGCGGGTGAGATCGCTAAGAGATGTCCGATATTTGAGTTTGATGGAAGTGTCGAAATAAGGCCGGTTATGCAAACAGCGAAATAAAGAATTTGCATTATACCCTTTCAATTTTACAGAGATAACAACAGGCTTCCGAATTGCGGGCATGCAGGAAATCTACTTCGGGATGTTCTTCGAATATGATTGGTATTAATTCATCCACGTCATCATCTCCTACAAGCCTCGTGAAAACCATTTTTTGTCCTTTGCTATATCCAATCAATGATAATGGAAAATGGATTTTATCAGCCTTTATCTCAGGAGGAAACCGATAAATATCACTATATGCTTCCACCTCATCACTTGAAATAAATATCGGTCCGGGTTGATTAAAAGCATTGTCAATAGCAAAAGGACTATGACTCAGCAATAATCTTTTTTCTTCCCCGATTTTAAATGGTTTCAATGAAACCCTGCAAGGACCATATCCCCTGGCGACCTGCTCAGTAACTTCATGTTGAAAATCATCTTTCCGGCTTTCCTTGATTTTTTTTGCATATTCAATTGATAGAGGAACTATTTTAAACTTTTTCATTTCATGTGATTTTGATATAGTAAAATTGTTTCAAAATCCAGGCGAAAACAACCCGAAACTTGCTTTTATAAATGCAACCGATAGAACCTGAAATTAAAATTAAACAGATTGGCTTTTCTTTCAACAGGATCGTGGTTTGCGTTAGGCTTGACAGAAAGAAACATATTCGGATTCCGCTTCATTATATAGGGTAGTAATAAGGCGTCCCCATAGGGCAATGTCATTAAGTTAAGGGTTTTGTCCCTTGAACATTGAGTGTTGAATATTGATTATTGATTATTCGCAATTAGTACAATAATCAATAATCAATATTCAACACTCAATGTTCAAGTTGCGATCCTTAACTTAATGACATTGCCCGATAGGGGAGTTCGTTGGTAGAACAATGCCATAAAAGGCCTAGTGGCCACCAAACGTCCCTACGGAATGTCAGATATTGTATCAAATATTTCTACCGACCAGATGTTCCTTCGGGATATTAAAACCTCATTGGTTTCCTTATGCATATTCCACAAACTCCCGTAAAGAATATTTGGGAAAATATTTTTAAAGTGCATCAGATTGTTTTTTTCATTAGTTTTAAAATATTCAATAAAACATTTTTATTTAAATTAATTATTGTGATCGAAAATATCTTTACCGATAATGGCTTAAATAAAGAGGAACGGTTAAAGTTTAAGGCTGAACTCAAAGAAAGTAAATTCAGCAAAGGCGATCATTTTATTACACCCGGACAAATCAGCCGGTATATTGCTATCGTCAATGAGGGTTACCTGCGAACATATCATTTAGATGAAAATGAAAACGAACTAACTACAACGTTTAACCGCCCCGGCGAATTCTGCGGTTCATATTATAGCTTCTACGCGCAGCGTCCTTCGTTTGAATATGTGGAAGCTATTACTGATTGTGATCTGTGTTTATTGAGTTTTAATTCTCTTCAAAAATTATATGCAAATAGTTTTATGATCAATGTATTTGGGCGCAAGGTTCTTGAAAAAGCATGTATTGAAAGGGACCTGAGATTAAACAGGGTCATGCATCTTGGCGCAACAGAAAAATATAAATGGTTTTTAGAAAATTATACAGAGATATATAAGGTGGCAAAATTAGCGCATATCGCTTCCTTTCTCGGTATTAAACCAGAAACACTGAGTCGTGTTCGACGGAAAATCATTTCTTGACTTTTATCAAGGGATTCCAAATTAACTGTGAAGAAATTTGTTTCAGATAAAATACAATTTTTCATGCAACAAGGCATTCGCTTGTAAAATGACTACTAAAAAAACAATCATCTATGACAGATACATCAAAAAACGTGTGTGGTATTATTCTTTTAACAGTACCATCCATACAATATGGCGGTTATTTTTTGCTCAAGGTACTTTCCGGAAATTTAAAACTGCCATTAACGGATTTTCAAAGAGCGATGTTCAGGGCCGGTCATGCTCATGCAGGTGTGCTCGTAATATTATCGATAATAGCCGAAATTCTTATTGACAATACCGGACTAAATTCAACACTTGAATGGATTGCCCGAATGGGTTTTCCACTTGCGGCTATATTGGTGAGCGGAGGCTTTTTTGCTGGTGCTTCGGGAAAAAATGTCGTTAAACCGAACGGGCTCATTGCAATTCTTTATATCGGCGCTTTATTACTTGCTTTTGTTTTGGTTTTAACCGGGATTAGTTTGATAAGATCCGGAAATTCATAGTGATGCTGGCACATAATTTTTGTTGAGTACTGTTATAATACTATTTACCTTTTATTATTTACAAAAATGAATAACAAACCGACACTTTACGAATGGGCAGGAGGCAAAGATGTTTTTGAAAAACTGATGAAATCTTTCTATGATAAAGTACTGAAAGACGATTTGCTTTCTCCTGTTTTCAAAAATATGTCCACTGAGCATGTCAGGCATGTGGCCCATTTTGTTGCAGAAGTTTTCGGAGGGCCGAAACTTTATACTGAAGAAGATGGTGGCAGCCATTCGGCAATGGTTCAGCATCATCTCGGTAAGATGCTGGATGAAGCTAAAAGAAAAAGATGGATGGACCTTCTTTTAGAAACCGCTGATGATATAGGACTCGCCGGCGATCCTGAATTTCGTTCTTCATTGGTGGGCTATTTAGAATGGGGAAGCAGGATTGCCGTGATGAATTCAGCGACAACAGAAAACCCTATTGAGGATAAGGAACCAATGCCAAAATGGGGATGGGGTGAAACCGGAGGACCTTATATTCCTGAAAAAAAATAACGCCAGGAACACCCGTTAAAATATTCAATAATCAATATTCAACACTCAATATAGGATTAGGTAGAATGTTCGCATAAGAAAACCAGTTATCATTTAAATGTCCCGGAGGGACATCTGGTCGGTAGAAA
>Ga0137407_10002185_pt1 | contig 12885 bp, 10 predicted proteins | sample CZOMad2_2_16fung_FD_108410 | JGI IMG/M metagenome (GOLD analysis project Ga0137407, IMG submission 108410) | Vadose zone soil fungal communities from Angelo Coast Range Reserve, California, USA - CZOMad2_2_16fungal (Illumina Assembly) | ecosystem: Environmental > Terrestrial > Soil > Vadose...
CTGCCAGCCAGGCCTCCAGTTCGGATCTCGCTCTCCGGGAGATCCGCGGCGGCTGACGTTGCATGATTTTCTCCCGGACGAGCAGCTGCGGGCGGTTGAAAATGTGCACGCGTTTGCGGGGATGCTGGTCTTCGACAAGTGGACGTGCAACACCAACGGCCGCCAGACGGTGTTCTTCAGCGAAGGGAACCGAACGGCGGAACAGGGCGCGGTACGTTACGAAACGCGAATGATCGACCAGGGCTTTTGCTTTAACGCCGGGGAATGGAATTTCCCAGACGCTCCGTTGCGCGGTTTGTACGCGCGCAACCGCGTCTGCGAGGGCGTCACAGGCATGGAATCCTTTGCGCCCTGGCTCGAACGCCTGGAAAAACAAGCCAGCGAGCGCGTTCTCGACGAGGCCAGCCGGGAAATCCCCGCCGGAGTGGTATGCCGACGATTACGACGCGCTGCTGCGGCTCCTGGAACAATTGCACCGCCGGCGACAGCGCGTGCCGGACCTGATTCTGGAGGCCAAGAGATGCAATCGCCGGCCATTTCCAAACTGGATGTGAATCATGAATGAAAACTCTGTTGAATCGGCGAGCCCCGGAATACCGCCCGGGGAAAAAGCCTGCGCTTACCGCATCCTTCGCTACACGCCAAATCTTGTTCGCGACGAATGGGTGAACATCGGCGTGCTGCTCTTCGATCCCGGCACCGGCGAGCGCCGCTTGCGACTGATCGAAGAACAGGACGAGTACAACCGCGTCCGGCGGCTCCATCCGCAAGCTGACGAGGCTCTGTTGCGCGCGCTCCGCGATGATCTCGAAGACCGCTTTCGGTCGGTGTCCATTGACGGTTCGAATGGCGGAACCGCCAACTGGCAGCGGCTCCTTGGCAAGTGGGACGACACCCTGTCCAATGCGCTGCAGCTTGCCCCGCAAAAGGGCGTCCTCGCGGCAGACCTCGACGCCGAACTGGAGGACCTCTACGCCGACCACGTCGCTTTGCAGCGCACGCCCAGCCGCGCGGGGGCGCCGGGAAGCCGCGCCCAATGCGCTTGTACTGCTCGCAGGTTTTCCGGCAAGCCCGGCTTTGGGACCGTATCGAGAAGTCTGTTCGGGTCGCGGAATTCACGTTCCCGGGCGACCCTATGCGCCTGGACTACAGCTACCGCCGCAACGCCACGCGCGTATTCGTGCAGTGCCTTTCCAGCACGCGCGCCCCGGCGGACGCCAAGCTGCTGGCTTACACCGCGGAGCGCATTACCGCCAAGGCCACCCTGAAAACGGAGTGTGCGGCGGTCACGGACGTGGCTTTGAACGCGGAGAATGAGCGCCATCGCTTCGTCCGCGACACGTTGCGCGAGGCCGGCATCGAGCCCGTGGCGATGGAAGGATTTGCGGTGTGGGTGGCCAAGCTGAAACCGATGATCCAGTGAGGGTGATTCGCGCCAGGCGCGGAAATAGCGGACCAGACCTGTATTTCAGAGCGAGCTCTATTCGCGAACGGCCAGGACCAGCAGCGTGGCGTCGTCTTGCCAGCGGCTGCCGCTGAACTCGGCCACCGTCGCCAGGATTTTCGCCTGCAGGTCATCGGCGGACAAATTGCGGTGGTCTTCGAGTAAGCGCAACAGGCGAGCTTCGCCAAACTCCTCGCCCGCGGGGCTGCATGCTTCCGTGACGCCGTCCGTAAACAGAATCACGCGGTCGCCGGGCGCCAACTGCGCCGAACCGCTCTCATAATTCCGGCTATCGAAGACGCCCAGCACCGCGCCGCCCTCCCGTAACCGTTCGTGTGAGCCGTCGGCGCGCACGACGAAGGGCGCATTGTGGCCGGCATTGACGTAAACCAGCCGGCGCGCGCGGCCGTCCAGATGCGCATAGAAAAAGGTGATGAAGCGGTCGCTTTCCGTATTCCGGTAGACGATGGAATTCAACCGGCTGCAGAGCAGATTTGGCGGCAAGGAAGGGGAAGAGAGACCGCGCACGGCCGCCTGCAAGTTGGACATCAGCAGCGCCGCCGGCATGCCTTTTCCGGCCACGTCGGCGATGCAGATTCCCAGGGTCTTTTCGTCAAGGGGAAGAATGTCGAAATAATCGCCGCCAACCAGCCGGGCAGATTGCCACGCGCTGGCGATTTCATAGCCCGGCATTTGAGGAATCTCGCGCGGCAGAAGTTTTTCCTGGATGGCTTTGGCTTCGGCGATTTCCCGCTCCTGCTCCTGCAGATGAAGCAGGGCCTCTTCGCGCACCCGGGCTTCTTCCGCAGCCAGGCGCCGCGATTCGCGGCGCTCACGGCCGAGGCCGACTTGCTTGGTGAGAATTTCCAGCAGCCGCGTGTTGGTCCAGGGCTTCTCCACAAAGTCGCTCACGCCGAATTGCATGGCCTCGACGGCCAAGCCGACGGTGGCCCATCCGGTCATAGCTACGACCGGCGGCGCATCCGCGATTTCCTTCAGCCGGCTGAGCACGTCCAGGCCTTCGCGGCCTGAGGTGGTGTCACGGGCATAGTTCAGATCGATGAGAAGAATGTCGAATTCCTGGCGGCCCACGGCCGCCAGCAAGTCCGCCGGGGAATTCACTGTTTCGATGCTGTAGCCATGCCCCTTGAGCAGCAGCCGCAGGGCATCAAGGACATCCTGCTGGTCATCGGCGATGAGAATTCGCGGCTGCATGGGTTCGCGTCCCGGGGAAATCTTGAGCGTTGCGGCTGTCATTTCTGTCAATCCCTCACTCCCGCTCCAACATACCGAGGCAGGCAGTGTGCCAGTGGTGCCTGCAAGTAACAGCTTTAAGGTGAATGGTTTGTAGGAAATCGAGGAGGAACGATGTGCCTCCTTCTGGCCACTAGCGGGAACACTTGTCCCAGTTTCGGACATACAGAGAGGACTGAGTCCTACGCTGAAGAAGAACGCTCGCTTTTGCGGGAGCTTTTCCTGACTTAAATCGTAAGGACAGAAGTAAGAGCCCTCGCGTGACTCTCTGCCTTGCCCAGCGAAAGGAGCATTTCTTACAGTACGGGCTCGTTCCAGTTTTCCAGCGTCTCCTTGACCTTGTGGAGGAACTGGTGGGCGATGGCGCCGTCCACGACGCGATGGTCGTAGCTCAGCGTCACGTAGCACATCGAGCGGATGGCGATCGAATCGTTGATGACTACCGGGCGCTTCTCGATGGCGCCAAGGCCGAGGATGCCGACGTTGGGCTGGCTAATCACCGGCAGGCCGAACAAGCCGCCGAAGACTCCTGGGTTGGTGATGGAGAAGGTACTCTCCTGCACTTCCTCGGGCTTCAGTTTTTTCGAGCGTGCGCGCTCCGCGAGGTCGTTCATATTGCGCTGGATGCCGAGAATGTTTTTCTCGTCGGCGTTTTTCACCACCGGGACGAGCAGGCCCCAGTCGAGAGCCACAGCGATCCCGACGTTGATCTCCCTGTGCAGGATCACGTTGGTGCCGTCGAGCGAGCCGTTCAGCGTGGGAAACGCGCGCAGCCCCGCGACCGCGGCCTTTACGAAGAAGGGCATAAAGGTCAGTTTGGTTTCGTAGCGCTTTTCAAACTCGTCCTTGGACTTGGCGCGCAGGGCGGCCACCTTGGTCATGTCGATCTCATCGACGGAGTACACATGCGCGGAAACACGCTTCGACGCCACCATGTGCTCGGCGATGCGCTGCCGCATGGTACTCATCGGATGCACTTCGTAATTGCCGAAATACATCTTTTCGCGCGGCACTGCTGTTTCAAGCGCCACGTGCACCTGCCCGCCCGAAACCCCCGGTGCGGCTGCCGGTGGAGGAGGCGCCGGTCGCGAACTCGCTGCCGGAGACGGAGCGGAATACGCGGGCGGAGCAGCGGGAGCGCCGCCGGCTGCGATCACCGCTTCGATGTCCTGCTTGCTGATGCGCCCGCCTGCGCCCGTGCCTTCGATCGTAGAGAGATCGATGCCGTGCTCTTTGGCCATGCGGCGAACGAGCGGGGAACTGTGAATCCGCTCGCCAGTCGAACCTGAAGAAGCAGGAGCGGCCGCAACCGGCACCGGAGCAGGCGCCGCAGGCCTAGGCGCTGCGGGGGCGGAAGCAGTGGCAGCAGGGGCCTTTGCAGAAGCGGGCGCAGCCGCTTTCGCGGGAGCAGGCGCTGACGAAGCGGCCGCAGAACCCGCCGCGTCGATAACGCCGACGATCGTTTGAATCGGCACGGTCTGCCCTTCGCCGACCTTGATCTCCTTCAGCACTCCTGCGGAGGGCGACGGGATTTCCGCGTCCACTTTGTCCGTGGAGATTTCAAACAAGGGTTCGTCGCGCTCCACCTTGTCGCCGGGCTTTTTCAGCCACTTGGTGATGGTGCCTTCGAAAATACTCTCGCCCATCTGGGGCATTACGATGTCTACAGCCATGATTGCTCTCCTCTTTTCTCTAAATCCTAATATCGCGCCAGTTCCTTCGCGGCAGAAAAAACTTTTTTCGCGTTCGGCAAAAAATGTTCTTCGAGGGTCGGCGCGTACGGCACCGGCGTGTCCAGCGAAGTCACGCGCATGAGCGGCCCATCAAGATCATGGAAGGCCTTTTCGAAAAGTATCGCCGCAATCTCGCCCGCGATTCCGCCGGTCTTCGTGTCTTCGTGCACGACCAGGCATTTGTTGGTCTTTTTCACGGAATTCAAAATCGTCTCTTCATCCAGAGGCAGCAGCGTGCGCAAATCAATCACTTCGGCTTCGATGCCTTCTTTTGCCAGGGCTTCGGCCGCTTCGAGCGAAGCATGCATCATTGCCGCGTAGGAAATAATGGTGACGTGCTTACCTTCGCGGCGCACGGCGGCTTTGCCGATCGGCACGGTGTAATCGCCGGCGGGAACTTCTCCCTTGATGCGGCGGTAGAGAAATTTGTGCTCGAAGAAGAGCACCGGGTTATTGTCGCGCACCGCGGCCTTCAGCAAGCCCTTGGCATCGTAGGGCGTCGACGGATAGATCACCTTCAACCCGGGCGTGTGCACGAAATACATTTCCGGATTTGCCGAATGGAACGGTCCGCCGTGCACGCCGCCTCCGGACGGCCCGCGAATCACCATGGGCGCCGGGGCGTTCCAGAGGTAGTGTCCCTTGGCGACGAAATTCGTAATCTGATTGAAGGCGCAGACGATGAAATCGATGAACTGCATTTCGCAAATGGGGCGCAAGCCGCAGTAGCTCATCCCGCAAGCAGCGCCGATAATGGCGCTCTCGCTGATCGGCGTGTCAATCACGCGCTCCGAGCCGAAGCGCTCCAGCAAACCTTCGCTGGTCTTGAAGGCGCCGCCGTACACGCCGACGTCTTCCCCCATCAAAATGACCGCCGGATCGCGTTCCATCTCCTCGAACATGGCCTGCTTGATGGCTTCGAGAAACGTGACTTGCGTTCCGTTGGACGCGCTGCCATTCGGTCCGGCGCCGTTTGTTTTGGGCATGGCTATCTCCGCGCCTTTCTGGAAGTGCTCGCCGAGGCGGCCTTTTCAGTTTTCTTTGGCGCGGCCTTAGCTGCAACTTTGGCCGCCGGCTTTCGGCCATTCGCGGATTTCGCGTCATTCCCGACGGTATGCTCCGCGGGCTGCGTATCGCCGAAGTGAATCGGCGCGTTCACGCCGCCGGAGCCTTTGCCCGATCCAAATCCTGCAACCGTCCAAACCGCCTTGACGCTCGATCGCGGCGGCGTCACCTCGGCAATCGGGCGCTCCCACTTCGCGCGGATCTTGTGACAATCGTCGCCGGTGCAGTAGACGCCGGTCTCCGCCAATTCCGGCGGAGGCATGGGCGAATTCTCCGCGAACTCCCGCTCCGCGGCGAGCAGGGTGTCAATCTTCTCTTCGATCTCTTTCTTGCCTTTGGCGTCGAGCAGTTTCTCGCCCGCCAAAAATTTTTCGTAGAGCGCAATCGGGTCGCGCGCTTCCCAATACGCGCGCATCTCTTTCGGAACGTACTCGGCCGGGTCGTGCTGCGCGTGGCCCATGCGCCGGAAGCTCTTGGCTTCAATCAGGATCGGCCCTTCGCCAGCGCGTGCGCGCTCCACGGCCTCCTTGGCGGTCGAATAGACGGCAACTACGTCGTTGCCGTCGACGATGTAACTGTCAATGCCATACGCCTTGGCCCGGTCCGCCAGATTTTCCAGGGGCACCTGCTTACGCACCGGCGTCGAATACGCCCATAGATTATTTTCAAGAATCAAAACAAACGGCGCCTTCTGCACGGCTGCAAAATTCAGACCTTCATGAAATACGCCGGTGGAGCTGCCGCCGTCCCCGATCCAAGTCATCGCCACGATTTTTTGTCCCAGGTACCGCCCGGCCATGGCTACGCCGGTCATCACCGGAATCAAATCTCCCAGCATGGAGATCGGCGAGACGATGTGCAGGTCGTCGAGATCCCCGAAGTGGCTGGTGCCATCCTTGCCCTTGGTCGGCGAATCGTACTTCGCCATGTGCTGCATGAAAATGTCGCGAGGCGGCACGCCCTTGACCAGGAGCGCACCGATGTTGCGAATCATGGGCGCCAGCCAGTCTTTTTTCTCCAGCGCGTATGCGGTGCCAACCGAAATCGCTTCCTGGCCCAGGCTGGAGTAAAGCCCCCCGACAATTTTGTTCTGCCGGAAGAGCTTCACCATCATGTCTTCGACGGCGCGGTTCAGCCGCATGTAGTAGAACATGTCCAGATAATGCTGCCGCGTCAATTCCTTCTTCATCCCTGCTCCAATTCCTATGCGGAAACCGCAACTGCTTGCTTGGCGTGTTCCAGTTTCTCGAACAGTTCTTTCCTCGTCGCTTCCCTTATTTCCAGCCCGAGCAATTCTCCCAGATGCTTGGCAATCCTCGGCGCGACTTCGGTTTGCTCAACGTTGCGTGCCAGCAATTTCTCCAGAGACGTGGCTTTGCGGTCCGCAATCCCGCACGGCACGATCAGGTCGAAATTCCGCAGGTCGGTGGAGACGTTGTATGCAAATCCGTGTGAAGTAACCCAGCGGCTGATGTGCACGCCGATGGCGGCCAGCTTTTCCTCGGTATTGCCGGCGCGTACCCAGATTCCGGTCTTTCCAGCAACGCGCTCGGCGGTAATTCCGAACTCCGCGGTCGCGCGGATCATCGCTTCTTCGAGCGTTCGAACGTACCAAACAACGTCGCGCCGGATTGCGCCCAGGTTTAGGATCGGATATCCCACAATCTGTCCCGGCCCGTGGTAGGTAATGTCACCGCCGCGGCTGGTTTCGTAAAACTCAACCCCCTTTTGCCGCAGAACGTTCTCGGTCACGAGCAGATGCTCGCGCTTCCCGTTACGACCTTGCGTGATCACATGCGGATGCTCGCAAAGAAGAAGCACATCCTCAATTGCCTCGGCCTTGCGCGCGGCCACAATCCTCTTCTGCAGCGCGTAAGCTTCCGCGTAGCCAATCAAGCCCAAATCGATGGTGAGGCAATCTTTCGGCACGGTTCGATTCTCTTTGCAGGGACGCAGCCCGCCGCGGCGGGCGCCCCTGCAGGCACATTCTCAAACGTTAATCTGCAACCCTCGCACGGACGCAAAGCCGTCGCCCATCGCTTCCCACACTGTGGGGTGCGCGTGGATCATGTTCATCATGTCGTCGATGGTGCCTTCCAGGTTCAAGACGGTCGCGGCTTCGGCGAGAATTTCCGTCGCCAGCGGCCCGATAATGTGAATCCCCAGCACCTCGCCGTAGGATTCGTCGGAAACCACTTTGACGAATCCGCTGTGACTCCCCAAGATCGTCGCCTTGCTGTTGCCGACGAACGGGAATTTGCCGGTTTTCACATCATAGCCCGCGTCGCGCGCCTGTTTTTCGGTCAAACCGATCGAGCCGATCTGCGGCTCGCAGTAAGTCGCATTAGGAATCCGCGTCTTCACGATCTGATGGGTCGGCTTTCCGGCAATGTGCGTCACGGCGATAATCCCTTCCATCATCGCCGCGTGCGCCAGTTGCGGGAGGCCCGCAACGATATCGCCGATGGCATAGAGCCCTTTTTCGGCTGTCTCCATGTTATCGCCGACGTGGACGAATCCGCGCTCCACTTTGGCTTTGGATTTCTCCAGCCCGCAGCCATCCGTCATGGCCTTGCGGCCGACCGCGAGGAGCAGCTTCTCCGCTTGCAGTGTTTGCGCTTTGCCGTCCTTGTCCTTGAACGCCACGCTGACGCCCTTGGCATCCTTCTTCACGGACTCCACTGCGCAACTGGTGAAAATCTGGATGCCTTTTTTCTGGAAGGCCTTGGTCAGTTCCACGGAAATCTCTTCGTCCTCGACCGGCACGATGCGCGGCAGCGCTTCCAGGATGGTCACCGGCGTCCCGAACGAATTGTAGATGGACGCAAATTCGACGCCTACAGCACCGGCGCCAACGACGATCAACGTCTTCGGGATTTCCGGAAGCTCAAGAATCGAGCGGTTGGTGAGAATCGTTTTGTGGTCGGGTTCGATGCCGGGGAGCGACTTCGCTTCCGAGCCGCTCACCATCAGGATGTTTGCGGCTTCGATCTCGGTTTTCTTTCCGTCTTTTTCCACGCTCACGCGCCCCGGGCCTTCATATCTTCCCCACCCTTGCACCCATTCCACTTTGTTCTTCTTGAAAAGGAACTCAATGCCTTTCGAATGCTTCTTGACGATCTTGTCCTTGCGCGCGAGGACGTTAGCCCAATTGATTTTCAACCCGCTGACCTCGAAGCCCAACTCCGCGCCATTCTTGAAGTGATCGTAAACCTCGGCGTGATGCAGCAGAACCTTGGTGGGAATGCAGCCAACATGCAGGCATGTGCCGCCGAGGTAGGGGTCCTTTTCCACTACAATCGTTTTCAATCCAAGTTCGCCCGCCCGGATTGCCGCCACATATCCGCCCGGACCGCTCCCGATAATCGCCACATCGTATTTTGCCACTCGTAGTCTCCCTTCCCGCAGGGGCCAGAACCGGTGAGTCGAGCACCTCCTCACCGCAGTTGCACTCGAAAAAAGCTCGAGGGGGTCAGGCCGGTAAGACAGGTCGCCAGCCGCTCGCCTTGGAAACGACATCTCAGACGTCCGTTTTGCGAGCGCTATCCCAAACGGAGAAAAAGCCGCCCACGCTTACGGCGCAGACGGCTGCGTCCCAGCAAACATGGAATTTTAGCAGCGGTACGCCCCACTCGCAACCCGACCGGAGGCGTCTGACCGGAGGCGTCAAAAGAAGGTGTTTAGAATAGAGTTCGCGGGGGCAGTGACGATTGGCGAGTGGCGAGGTACGGACCCATAGGTGGAAAAGTGGAGAGGAAAGGTCAAAATCCCCACACGCAAACCCCGCGTATCGGGCACCCGGCGCGTTTCGGAATGACTCGAGGGCACGCTCTTGGGCAAGCAGACACAAGAGAGGACGGCCGTGAAGGCCGCCCCTACAAAAAGCCGGCTGGAAGCCGGCGCTACGAAATGTGCCGCGCCTCCGGCGCTTTGCAAACGGGCCTGTTAAGGCCTTTCCTTCGGCGGCTTAGGCGGCGGATTCTGGCGCGGCGGCGGCTGCCTCTCCTGCACCCTCTGTTGTTGTTGTGTGTGGCGTTGCTCCATTTGCTGGGTCTGTTGCTGGTGGCGCTGTTCGACCTGCTGCCTTCTTGCTTCATTGGCATTTTGCTGCGCTAGGCGCTGGTGGTCTTGCTCTTGTTTTTGCTGGAGCTTCTGATGCTCTTGTGCCTGTTTGGAGTAGAGCCTGTCCTGCTGTTGCCCGTATTTCTGGTCGAGCTTGGGATTGCCCGTGTTCGGCGGAGCCGGCCGATCGTGAGGTGTAATTTCCTTGGCGTGAGCGAAGGGCGGACGATTGGCATTGCCTCCCGGTTTGGGCGGACGATTGGGATTGTTATCGGGACGAGCGGCATTGTTATTACCGCGCCGATTGGCTGGCGGCTCGTAGCGTCCGCCGGCTTCCCTCGCTGCAACAACAGCAGAGCCGCGAAATGATCCCGGGCGTTGCGTTGCGGCGATTGGAGGCCTGCCCTGATTGGCTGAAGCGCGCAATTCACGATTGCCGCGCGCTTCCTGAGTGTGCTGGTTTTGCGCGGAAACCGGGGCAATGTGGCGTTCGCGAGAAAAGGATTCTTCTTCCCGAGAGGGCCGCTCGCGGACACCGCCATCGCCGCCGTTGTAGCTGACGCGTGTTTCGTTGCGATTGATGATGGTGGTGTTGTAGACGTTGTGGACTTCAGTGATATTCACGTTAGTCACGGAACGGTTGTAATAAAAGCGGTCGTGATCCCATCGGCCGCCTTCATACCCGTGGCCGAAATAACCGAACCCATAGCTGATGCCGCCGTACCACCCAACGTGCGGGCCCCAATACCCTTCATGGAAGAAAAAGGCACCGCGCTCCCAGCCCCAGTAGCCGGGCGTCCAGAGGAAGCCGACTTCAGGAGCTTCGACCCAGGTCCCAGGAACCCAGTAATAGTCCTCGTCCCCGGGATCCCAAGCCCAATAACCCGGGGTCCAGATGTAACCGTCGCCTGGGCAAAGAGGCTGCTCATAGACTGGTAACGCTGGAGGGCCAAACTGAACGGAGATGCCCACAGCAACTTGGGCTCGGGATTGAGCCGGGATCGCCAATGATCCAACTGCGAGAAACAACGAACAAATCAAACGAGCGATACGCATGATTCTCACCTTTCTGGCCTTCGCTGGGCGTTCTTAGGTTATGAGAAGTGCGGCCGATTGCCAAGTCGGCTGCGCAGCAAACCCCGCAAGGACGGGCCAAGAGGTTTCAGCGGATCGAGGGTCGGCCACCCGCCGCCTCTAGAAAAACGATGAAACAACCAAATTACACCCGCTAGCGAACGTGTCTGAGCTCTGTTTCAACGCGCACGGTGCCAAGCAAAGCCACAATGAAGAGAATCCATGCGAATACCTTTAGCCATACTGGTGCCTGCTTTCGGAAGAGCAGGAAAATATTAAGAACGAGAGCAAGGGAGAGATAGAAACGGCCGCCAATCCCTACGGTGATCTCACATAAACCGATGAGTGTCCACAGGCGGGCACTGCTTGGAATCGGATCCAACAACCGTTTTGGAAGCCAGGAAAAAACCTCGACCGTGTCCGCGGGGGCCATGAGAAGAAGGCTCAGGACTGCCGTCCCTAGCGTGACCCTGAACCCTTCCCGCTTTTCCCCGTGTATCATTGCTTCTAGTTTGATTAACCGCGGTTAGCCACACTCACAATTGCGAGCGACACAAGCAAAGCCTTGCGTAATAGACTTCTCATGGATTGATCGACCCTGGTCAACGCCAGGCAAGGAGTATAGCGAGAAGGCTGACCCCCCTCGCAAAAAACGCTCGGGACAAGCAGGGCCCGCACCTACAAAGGGGCAAAGGAAAAGCCGAAGCAAGCTTCAGCGAGGAGAAGGCGGCAGCAAGGCTGCTGCACTCCAAAAAAGAGCCGGCTGGAAGCCGGCGCTACGAAATGTGCCGCGCCTCCGGCGCTTGGCATTGCATTTTAACCAGAAGCAGATCCCTCGCTTCGCTCGGGATGACAGTCAGCAAGATTTTTCAACAACCTGTTAAAGGAAGAGGAAAATGCATTTTTCTCCTGCCTTATGGCCGTTAGGATTTTCTTTGATTTGTGATCACGACGGCGGGCGAGGCGAGAAGGGGGCGGAGCTCGCCGGCGGCGAGCGCTTCCAGGGCGCGCAGGCGGACTTCGAGCTCGGCAGAAGTCAAGCGGCGCAGGCGATAGAGGGTGCGCAGAAAATCTTCGGCGGCCGTTTCTCCCTTCTGCGTGTTGCACTCGACGCAAAAGGAGACGAGATTGCGGTAGGAATTGCTGCCTCCGCGGGCCCGCGGGACAACATGGTCGAGCACTCGCCCACGAGCGACGAAGCGCCGCAGGCAATAAAAGCACAGGCCGCGCTCGCGTGCATGAATGGCCTCCCGTCGGCTGCTGACCTGCAAGAAATCCAACTCCTCGAGGTTGCGGCTGCTTCGCCGCTGGGCGAGGCAAGAGGACGCTGCGCCCTCGTGTGGTGTGGCGTGTACCTCGTCAGGTAACAAGACTTCGACCAGGTGGCCAGCCTGGCTGCGGTCCACCACGCGCAGGGCGCCCTTGGCAGCGAGGCTGCGCACGGCGTGGCGAGCGGGCCGGTCCGAAAGGCGAACGCTAGGGGCGAGCCAGACGATCGAAAAACGGAGCTGGCGCTTGCCTTCGAGGCGGCTATGCCGCAGGAGGTGGGCGTAGACCGCGCGCTCGGTAAAATTGAGGCCCAGGCGGGCCACGAGAACATCTTCGAGTTGTTTCCAGACGAGTTCAGCGTTGGGTTCTTTGTTTTTCATGGTTAGGATCCAAAGAAGAGTTGACAGTCCACAGCAAAGGAGAAAGGCGAAGACTTAACACAGAGAACACAGAGGCCGAGGCACTGAGAGCTGAGAGCCGACAGCCAACCGAGAAAGAAAAGACAAGGGCTTAACGCATGGAGCACAGAGAACGTGGAGACCGAGCCACAGAGAGGGACGGAGAAGTGAGAAACGCCGGCCCTTCGGGCAATGTGAGGGATAAAGCGCCAGCGCCGGAGGCTTGGCACATTTCGTAGCGCCGGCTTCCAGCCAGCCCACGGGAGCTTAAAGATCGCAGCTAGGCGAGAGCCGGGCTGAAGCCCGGCCTCTACAAGGGAAATGATGGCGTTACAATCGGCAATTACACTGCGCCAGTACTAGTTATATACGTAAAATGAGTATTAAACATTCCTCTTGCTTTTCTGTTTACTCAGATTTACCTTAGCTCCCCGCGCAGCACGGGCCCGACCTGCGATTGCTTTTGCGAACATTCGATCGTTCTTGCGAAGGAAGGAAAAAGGGCCATGGTCATGAAATCCGGAGAGCGTTGGCATTGCATCGATCCAGCGTGTGGCTGCATTGTCCTGGTGGAATCCAACGGCGA
>Ga0137407_10002188_pt1 | contig 12876 bp, 9 predicted proteins | sample CZOMad2_2_16fung_FD_108410 | JGI IMG/M metagenome (GOLD analysis project Ga0137407, IMG submission 108410) | Vadose zone soil fungal communities from Angelo Coast Range Reserve, California, USA - CZOMad2_2_16fungal (Illumina Assembly) | ecosystem: Environmental > Terrestrial > Soil > Vadose zone...
ATGGAGGTTGTATCGCTTCGCTTGCGATAAAAGATCTGTCAAAGCGCTTCGGCACTACGGAAGTTTTAAGAAATGTTTCGTTCGAAGTCGCAGACGGAAAATTTTGCATTTTGCTCGGCCCTTCGGGCTGCGGCAAATCGACAGTCTTACGCTTGATCGCGGGTCTGGAACAACCGAGCGCCGGAGAGATTTTTATCGACACCGAGCGCGTCGATCCGCTGCCCCCGCGGGAGCGAGACATCGCTTTCGTCTTTCAAAACTACGCGCTTTACCCGCACATGACGGTCTTTGACAATCTTGCCTTCGCGCTTCGGCTGCGTGGCGTGCCGCCGAATCAGATCGAATCGAAAGTGAGAGACGCGGCACGCCTCCTGGAAATCGAAAATTTATTGGAGCGCCGCCCGCACGGGCTGAGCGGCGGGCAGCGGCAACGGGTGGCATTGGGACGCGCCATTGTCAGACAGCCGAAAATTTTCTTATTCGATGAGCCGCTATCGAATTTAGACGCGACGCTCCGAGCCACCATGCGCGTGGAGCTCGCCCGACTGCATCGGCGACTTCAGGCCACCATCGTTTACGTGACCCATGACCAGGCGGAAGCTTTGACGCTCGGTGAGAAAATTATCGTTCTACATCAGGGAACAATCCAGCAGATCGGCTCCGCCACGGAGATTTACCACAAGCCGGCTAACATCATGGTCGCGCGCTTTGTCGGCAGTCCCCAGATGAATTTGCTCGAAGGAACGCTGGACGATAGCGGCACCACCCTTCAATGCGCCGGAGTACGCTTGGATCTTGCCAGCGTGTTGAAGCAATCGCTGCCGCGCTCGGCCGGACTTTCTCTGACCCTCGGTGTCCGCCCGGAGGATTTTGACACGACGGCTTCCGGACAGGGTTGGATCAGCGGCGAGATCGAATTGGTCGAAGACCTTGGCTCCGACCGCTATCTTCACCTGAAATGCGCTGGCATAGATCTCGTCGCCAGGGTGGTGAGAGATCTGACGTTTAAAGCAGGCGACACGATAGATCTCATTGTCGCGCCCGAGCGGCTGCATTTTTTTCAGGATGGCAAACGGATCGAACCCTGATGCCAGTTCAACGTTCAAGGCTTACGGTTCAAGGTTAAACCAATGGGAGCTACATTGAACTTTGAACTGAGGCGGTGCCGCGCGGTTGAGTTTTAAATCCAGTCGTAATAACAGAAAACCTCAGCTCACTCGCATGGAGGATTGACACAATGAAGATCGTTAACCGAGATCTTGCAGAAGACAAAGATGGTATTCCTGGTTACCTAGCGCACCCGGACCGTAAAGAGCCAGGGCCCGGCGTTCTGATCGTGCACCACCATTACGGTGTGACGGGAAATATGAAAGTCAACGTCTGTAACTTCGCCAAGCTCGGCTATACGACCATCGTTCCCGATCTCTACAAGATGCTCGGCGCCGCCGACGGGGTGCATGAAGCGCAGAAGACCACCAGCGACGGTCAATTCGTCGAGATCCTCAATCGGGCATGGCATTATCTGGGAAATAGAAGCGAAGTGGACGCCAAACGCTGCGCGGTGGTCGGCTATTGCATGGGCGGGCGCATCGGGATCCACTTCGTCGCCGCCACTCCCAGCGTGCGCGGCTTCGTCGGTTACTACCCGTCCGTTAGAGACGAAGGCCCAAGCAAATTGAGGCCTCGCCATCCCGATGACGCGGTCAAAGACTTCAAGTGCCCGTCGCAAATTTTCTTCGGCGCACGAGATCACGTTGCTAGCGTTCCGACACAGCAACGTTTGATGGCGAGCTTTCAGTCCAATGGCCAACCCTTAGACTGGCACTTCTTCCACCACGCTGGCCACGGCTTCGCCATGGCCGACGGCGACTGCTACGATCCGAAGCTGGCCGAACTCGCGTGGGGCCTTGTCGAAGACTTCCTTGCGCAAGAGTTGGCTAACGAGTAGCCGTCGTAAATGAACCGCGCGGCTGGATGAATCAAGCCATCTCGTAAATAAAATTAGCAGCGTCGCTGCGTTCGCTCCATCCGGCCTTCACGTAGAACTGGCGCCTATACGATTCACGGTGGCGCAAATTGGTCAGGGACATCCGTGTGCACCCACGAGAGCGAGCCTCCGTCTCGACGGCGTGAAGCAGTCGCCTGCCGACGCCGCGGCCACGGGCGCTATCAAGAACGAACAACTCGGAAATGTATCCCTCCGGTCCGCGCATGAAGAGATACGGCAACCAGTGAACCGAAACGTAGCCGATGATTTTGTCATCATCGGATTGCGCCACATAAACAAAGTGACTGTCATCGGCGAGGCATAACTCCAATTCAGCCCTGACGCGCCGACCTGACTCCTCCAATGACTCGTTCTTGAAGACTTCAAACCAGCCGATTTCTGTCAGGAGCGATGCGAGCGCCTCAGCGTCTTCAATCGTGGCCTTACGTAGTCGCATCTTTCCGCCTCCTAGCGCGGATTAAATATTTCACGCACCGCTTGGAGAAAATCGCTGGGCCGTCACCTAAAGTCGTCAAATAATCCCCTTCTCCTTAAACTCAGTGATCTTTTTGTCGTCGTAACCGAGCGAGGTCAAGAACTCCGCATTGTGCTCGCCCAATTCCGGCGGCGCGGTGGGATGCGACATTTTCGTGTCGCTGTATTCCAACGGAAATTTCACAGTGCGGATAGACGGCTTATTCTTCCGCTCGATCTCGATTTCCATTCCCATGTGTTTGATCTGCGGATCCTGAAATACTTCCTGCAAGTTATAAACTGGCGTATGCGGCACATCGTTGGTTTCCAGCTGATCCATCCAGTAGGCGCGCGACTTTTCTCTAAAAATCTCGCCGAACGTTTTGCTCAGCTCGTCATAGTTTTTCCTACGGTTCGGTCGCGTATTGAAGCGCGGATCTTCGATCAACTCGGGATGTCCCGCGGCTTTGCACAGCCCCTCCCAAAATTTTTGCGGTGACGAGAGATGAATGGCGAACGGCAAACCGTCCGAGCTGGAGAACGCATAAGTTTGCGAGTGCCGCGGCCGCGTGTACGGCCCAGGAGGTTGTCCGTGCGCGAGAGTTTCGGTCGCCGGCGCGATCAAAAACGCCAACACAGAGCCGGCCATGGTCGCGTCGATCTGTTGGCCTTTACCGGTCTCCGCCCTGGCCACCAGCGCGCCGAGCACCCCGAGCGCGGAAAACATGCCGCTCAAGCTGTCGGCATACGCCGGACCGATGGGTCGCGGATCTTTTGCGTCCATTAGTACGCTCAACATCCCGCCCAGCCCTTGACCGACTGTGTCATAGGCGGGCCGGTTGACGTAGGGACCCGTGGGACCGGTTCCCGTAATCGAACAACAAATGATTCTATCGTTCAATTTTCTCAACGTCTCATAGTCGATTCCGAGCTTCTTCGTGACGCCGGGTCGATAATTTTCCATCACGATATCGGATTTTTTGACCAGGGCATAAAAAACTTCTCGCCCCTCGGCTGTTTGAAGATTCAACGTGATGCTTTTCTTGCCGCGATTAAACGCCCAAAAATTGGGCTGGTCGCCTCCCAGATCCCAGCCGCGAAATGGATCGCCACCCTTCGGGTTTTCGACTTTGATCACCTCAGCGCCCAAGTCGGACAGCAAGCACGCTCCGTACGGGCCTGAGATAAAATTTCCCAGTTCTAAAACTCTGATTCCTTCTAAACAACCTTTCATTCGTCTCTCCTCGTTTTCTTGTTCCGTCCCTCATTATAGCTAATGCCTGTTGCCTAGTGCCCTACTCTTCGGATAATGGAACTTCATATATCTCAATTCGCAGGAGAACAAGATGGCTACGCCTCCGCCGGTCACCGACACTCTGGCGCGCTTTGTCGCCGAAACGGCTTACTCGACGATTTCCGAGAAAACTATAACGAACGCCAAGATGCATATCCTCGACATTCTTGGCGTCGCATTGGCGGCGGTTGCAACGCCAGTGGCGGCAATCGCCCTCGATTACTGCGCGCGAGTCAGCAACTCGAATGAAGCGTCGATCTGGGGCACTCCAGCAAAATCATCCGTCCCCATGGCAGCATTCGCCAATGGCCTTTTGGCCCACGCTCTCGATTTCGACGACTGGGAGGATTCCATCCATGCCGGTCATCCCACCAGCATGGTAACCGGCGCCGCGCTCAGCTTGAGCGAAACCTTGGGCGCATCCGGCAAGGATCTATTAAAGGCCTACGTCTTCGGCATCGAAGTACTCACCAAGATTTCCGCTGCTGGTCCCAACCTGCACGACCGCGGTTTTCACAGCACACCAGTCCTTGGCAGCATTGGCGCGGCAGTCGCCTGCGCCAGCCTGCTCAAGTTGGTTCCCGACCAGATCAAGGCCGCCCTTGGCGTTGCTGCTTCGGGTTGCAGCGGCATCCATCGCCAACAAGGGTCGATGGTCAAACCGTTTCACGCCGGCAATGCCGCGCGAAATGGAGTGGAAGCGGCGCTTCTGGCGGAAAAAGGTTTTACCGCTGATGCGGCCATCTTTGAGGCGCCGCGCGGCTTTTGTGACACCTTCTTTGGCAAGGGAACTTGCGACTATGAAAAAATGATCACCAACATCGGTAAGCCCTACTTTCTCGAATCGCCGGGCCTCGGCCTCAAAATGCATCCTTGCAGCGCGCCCCAGTTTCTCGCCGCCGACGCTGCGCTGCAGTTAAAGCACGAGCATCAAATCCGCTTCGAGGATGTCGCCAAGATCGAAGTCAGTATTCCGCCGGAGCGTTACCAGCGTCATTACCACGCCGAAGTCAAAACCGGCCTGCGCGGCAAGTTCGCGATCAATTATGTCGTCGCGCTCTGCATCCTGGAGGGCAAGTTGGAGATCGCGACTTTTACCGATGAGAAAGCCAATCAGCCGCGGGTTCAAGAAGCGCTCAGCAAAGTGAAAGTAATCGTCGATGAGTCTATTCCGGAACCGGGGCGGTATTGTCCCGTGACGGTTGAGCTCAAAAACGGAACTGCTTTTAGCTACACGGCAACAATCGCCAAGGGCGCCCCCCAAAATCCATTGACGGAGAAAGAAGTCCTGGACAAGTTCCACGGCAATGCCAGGACGGTGATTTCTGAAAGGCAAACCGAGGAATTGATCGGAGCAGTTCAACACCTCGAGACTGTTGGTAATCTGAAAACGCTCGTCGAATTACTGATTCCCTCTTAACGCCGAGCCGAAGAAATTCATATTCACTGGCTATGTGTTATTCCGAAGGACCGAACGCGACGAGCAATCCCGAATGCGAGATCCCTCACGTTCATCAGACTGTGTGAAAACTAGGTTCATGGTTCGACGGGGCTCACCACGGACGGAATCGCTTCAATTGAAATTAAGCACATAGCCGTTCGCCCTGAGCGCCGTCGAAGGGCTCCGATCGAGTTCCGTAGGATGGGCGGAGTTCCGCGATACCCATCACTCCATTACTCCAACATTCCATCACTCCAATCCCCTCCTTCATTGGACATCCATTTTCAACTGCGATAAGTCCACTTCTTGATTCAGCGCAGCACCTTTGATTCAGGAGGCTACCCGTGCCGAGCGAAAAACTCTTAGCGCCGCTCTTCGAAGCCGATCGTCTCGCGATCATCGGCGCCAGCGATCGCAATCATTACGCCGTCAATATTTTCAAAAATCTGCAGAACATGGGCTTTGATTCCTCCAAGATCATTCCCATCAACCCGGGTCGTCCCGAAGTCTTTGGCCTCAAAGCGTATCCAAGCATCACCGACGTGCCGGGCGATATTCCGCTAGCGGTGATCGCGGTGAACAACAAGACCGTTGTTTCCGTCGTCGAAGAAGCGGGCAAAAAAGGTGTTAAGGCCGGAGTCATTTTCGCTGACGGTTTCGCCGAGGGTGGCGAAGTGGGAACAAAGATGCAGCAAGAACTGACCAGGGCCGCTAAGGCGGCTAACCTTAAACTTCTTGGCCCCAATTGCATGGGTTTCGTTTCCACGCGCGCGAAATTAGGCATCTGGGGCGGCGAGTTACCAAAATCTCTCCGTCCGGGAAACATCGGCTGCATCTTTCAAAGTAGCGGCATGATGAATCTCTTGATGAACGCCGGCTCCAAGCGCAGTCTGGGTTTTCACGTCTGCGCCAGCGGCGGCAACGAGATCGTCCTCAACTCCGCCGACTACCTCGCTTATCAAGCCGAATGTCCGGAAATCGACGTCATCGCGACTTATTTTGAAGCAGCACCCAAGGAGCCGGAACGTTTTGCCGCGGCGCTCGATCGAGCCATAGCCAATGGCAAGAGCGTATTGGTTCTCCGCGCCGGCAAAACCGCACGCGCCAAGCGCAATGTCATCGCTCACACCGGCCAGCTCGCGGGATCGGCCGCCGTTTGGGATGCTTTCTTCGAACAACACGGCGCGATCATCGTCAATGATCTTGACGACCTGATCGATACGACCGCGCTCTTCGCCGGCGCCAAACCGCGGCCAGAGAAGCATGATCGCGGCGTCGGCCTCATGACGATTTCCGGCGGCGATTGCACGCTGCTTTGCGACATCGCCGAACAAGAAGGTGTTCCAGTCCCGGAACTCAGTCCGGAAACGCAGAAAGTCATGATCGAGAGTTTGGACAAGCCGACCTTGCTCGGCAATCCACTCGATGTCGAAGACTTGCAACGGATCAATCCTGAGGCGTTCGATCGTTGCTTGGAAAAATTCTTCCAAGAACCAAGAATCGACATGCTCGGCGTGCGCCTGAATTTACCGGAAACGATCAGCCCATCTTCGGAAAAGTTGTACACGAAAATTTCACAGCTGAGCCGCGCCAACGACAAACGTGTCTTCGTGCTTACGCGCGCCACCGAACCGCCAGCGGAAGTCTGGTATGACAAACTCAATAACCTCGGCCTGACGTTCACCGGCGATTACCGTAAATCGCTGCGCGCCATCGGCCGGCTGCGCAAGGACGAGCGCGACCGCGGCGCTGGTCGCTTTGTACCAGTTACGCGGTCTGGGGCCGTGCCCGGGCGCGTGCAATTACAGCGTGGTGTTTTGTCCTATGAAGCAACAGATAAATTATTGCAGGCGTATGGAATTCGAATGGCGTCCGCGGTGCTGGCGAAGACGGCGAGCGAAGCGACCGCTGCAGCAGAAAAGCTCGGCTATCCTTGCGTATTGAAAGTTTGCTCCGTCGATATTCCGCACAAAACGGAATTCGGCGCGCTGCGCCTGAATCTGACAGACCGAGAGAGCGTGCAAACTGCTTACGAAGAAATGATTGTCGGCGTCCGGGTCAAGAAACCCGACGCGGCGATCGAAGGCATTTTGGTGCAAAAACAAATCAAAGGCCTCGAGTGTCTCCTTGGCATCTCGCGCGACGAACAGCTGGGACCGACGCTGGTCACGGGCCTAGGCGGCGTGTTCGTCGAAATTCTAGCCGACGTGGCAATTCGCATTCCGCCGATTAGCTCTAGCGAAGCACACCGAGCACTGGAATCGCTAAAAGGCGCAAAAGTATTTGCCGGCGTGCGAGGCGCTTCACCCGCAGATATCGACGCCCTCGCCGAGATGGCCGCCAGAGTTTCGTGGCTGGCTCATGATCTGCGCGACAACATCGACGAATTGGATCTGAATCCCGTGGTCGTGCTGCCGAAGGGTCAAGGCGCCTTCGCCGTCGACGCGCTGCTGGTGGCGCATTAATCGGATTGATACCACAGAGCCGTCTATGTGATATTCATCACACCATTCAGCCCGGATTCCGCAGTTAAACCTACGGGCCCTTAAGCGAGGAGCAAACCTGGAGTAGCGAAGGCACCCAACTGTAAAGTTTCAAAGTCCTTTTCGCTACTTCGCACTTCACCATTAGAATCCGGAAAATTATCCAAGTGCCCCTTGATGCCGATCATCGAAAATCCAAAATTTGAATAATGAGAAGGCAGGTCAAGCCTCAGCTATATCTTTACCTCAATCCAAAATCTAAAATCCAAAATTAGAATGCGGAGGCGGGGGGATCGGGGCGGGACCCATATGTCATGGTTCCCTCAGCTTCCACGTCAGCGGCAAGGCAAGCGCGCACAGCGCAGCCATGACCCAAAATCCTTGGGCGCCGAGGCAGCCATAGAGTGCGCCCGAGGCGAGGGTGAGAAGTGCGGTGGCTACTCCGATGCCGACCGTGCCATAGATCGCCTGCGCCGTCCCTTCGAGGCCTTGCGGCACGATGCGGGCGATCAGACGCATGCAGGCGAGATGAAGCAGCGCAAAGGTGATGCCGTGCAGCGGCTGCACCAGCGCAAGCGCCATCACATCGGTTGTCTGCGCCACTACCGCCCAGCGAAGCATGCCGGCCAGCGCCGCGATCGCGAGCGCGCCGGCTGGCGTCAGCCGAGTCACGAGCGCCGGGCCGATGACGAAGAACACGAGCACCTCTGCGGCGACCGACTCCGACCAAAGCACGCTCGCGGTAACCGGGCTGATGGCTGCGGCGCTCCAGCGGATCACCGCGAATGCGTCGTGCATGGCGTGGCTGCCGAGGATGAGCGCCGCCACAAGAACAAGATTCCGAAACAGCGGCACCCGGAGCAGAATGAGAACACCGCCCGCCGGCGCGCGCACGGCATCGGCTGTCCGATGGTGCATCAGTTCCGGCACCAGGACGGCGGCAAGAGCTGCCGCGCCGAGCAGTAAGGCCTGCAGACCGACGATCACGTCGAGGCCGAATGCGCCCACCGCCTGCCCGGACAGTAAAGTGCCGGCGATGAAGGCGGCCGAGCCGGTGCCGCGCACCCAGCCATACTCGAAGCCGCGGCGATCGCTGGGCGGCGGCGCCGCCGCGGACCCGAGCGCCAATGCGTCGGCCAAGACGGTAATTGGCGCCAGCGACGCGGCATGCAGCAGACTCATCCCGAGCAAAATCCAAAATCCATGAGCCGCGAGATAGCCGAGCGTCACCGAGGCGGCAAGCGCGATGCAGATGACGAGCACAAAGCGGAGTGCCTGGGTCAAGTCGCCGATGCGGCCTGCGAGCGGCGCCGTGAGCAATCGCACGGCCGTGCCGGCGCCGAGCACGAGCCCGAGCTGCTCGGGCGCCAACCCCCGCGCGCTGACAAACGCAGGTAAGAATGGAGAAGCAACTCCGAACGCCGCATACATCGCTGCATAGAGCAGGATGAATCTTGTCAGCGGTTGCATCGACGATGAATTCCCGTGATTGGCGGCGAACTGCACGAATCTAGAACCGCATCCTCAATAAATCATTCTGCCAAGTCTTCTTGCAACGGCGCACAACGAATTTAGAATGAAATAGCAAAACGATTACTTCGGGAGGAGTCTAATAATGACGCGGGTGCTTGCGAGGCCGCAGTAGGAAGAAAACGTTTCATTTTGAGATAGTCGCCCGGATAGCTTTTCCTGTCGCCGCACCTTTTCCTCCCGTGAAACCACCTTCAGGCGGCTAAAGGTTGATCAACTATCGGAATGATCAATGTTGCCCGGACACCCATGTCCGGCCGATTTTCTAACTTCACGTCGCCCTTGTGCAGTATCGCTATTTCTTTCACGATATTTAGTCCGAGACCCGTGCTTTTTTTCCCGCTGTCGGGACGCTGAAGCGAAAAAAATTTATCAAAGACCTTCTCTAGAGCGAAATCAGGAATCCCTGTGCCGTGATCTTCGACGCCAAACTTCAGTTTCTTATCTTCGACTCGGCCGATCAGCTCGATCGAACCATCGACCGGACTGAAATCGATGGCGTTTTGAATCAGATTGGAAAGCGCTTGAAAGAGCAGGAATCGATCAGCCCTCACCATAACAAATTCCGGAACTTGATCGACCAGGCTCAAGTTCTTTTTGGACAGCATAGGTCGTTTGCTCTCGATAACGGTTTTAACGATAGAAGAGAAGGAAAGACATTCCATATTCTCGAGGATCTTCTGGTTCTCCAAGGCGGAGAGTTCCAGCATCCGGTCCACCATTTCCTGAATACGATTGGCCTCCTGCCGAATGTTTGACAGAAACCGTGCTTGCTGCTCGGGCGGCATTTCTTCTTCCAGCAACTCGGCCGCTCCGCGGATGGCCGATAGAGGACTTTTAATTTCGTGCGTGAGGTTCTGGACATACTGCTCGACATATTTCTTTCCTTCGAGGGTCTCCTGCATTTTTGCAAACGCATTGCCCATTTCACTAACTTCGCTCTAATCCAGTTCGGGGAACTCCACGCGTTTTCCCCGGCGAATATCGTCGGCGTAGCGAGTCAACCGCGTAATCGGCCGGGTGATCCATAACGAAGCGAGATAGCTGAGGAGAACGGCGGCGAGGCCGGCGAGGCCGACAACTTTGAAGATTTGAAGCTTCGTGCTCTTTAAAAAAGTGTTGATGTTGGTCGTCGGTTTGGCAACCGTCAAAACGCCGGCGAGCGATCCATTGACCACTACCGGCGCGGCCACGTACAACACTTTGGTGCTTGGATCGCGCGAATCCGCCGCTGTGGTTCGAGCGCCGTACTTTCCATCGAGGGTCAAACGAACGTCCTGCCAGACGCTGTAGTCGGCACCGACGTTTTGTCGGTCTTCGGAATCGAACACGATCTTGCCGGAGGCATCGGTGATGTAGATTCTCATATCCACGTCGGTCTTGATCAGATTGTAAATCGTCGCGGACAATGACCGGGAGCGAACGTTTTCAAAGGCCCGGTACCACTTTTCACGGTCGAATGTCTTGCCTTCAATTTCGCGCCCGACCATCGCCGCCAGAATATTGGCCTGATCCACCAGCGGTTCTTCGACTCCTTGGAGATAGCGAACGCGGAGATTGTCGAAAAACCAGCGGACGGGATAGGAAAAGCAAACGGTAAATATGAAAAGGCAAATGAGAAAGATACGGGTTCCCAGTCTCATAGGTCCTCTTTCAAGGAGTACCCGATGCCGCGGTGGGTGGTGATCGGATCTATTTCCGCTTTTATGGCTTTGAGCTTTGCACGGATGGTTTTGACGTGGGCATCCACCGTCCGATCCATGCTTGCTTCGGGTTCCTCCCAGGCCAAATCCATGAGCCGGTCGCGGGAAAGCACATGGCCCGGACGAAGAATGAGAACTTTTAACAGGTTATATTCATACCGCGATAATTCGACCGGCGTGCCGAAGTAGGAGATGCGCCGCCTCGTCTCGTCAATCTGGAAAGCCTGCCGGGCCGGCTCTGGTGGACTTGGTTTTTGGGTGCGCCTTAGCACGGCCTTGATCCTGGCGGAAAGTTCTCTGGGACTGAACGGCTTGACCACATAATCATCGGCGCCGATCTCGAGCCCTACGATCCGGTCGATTTCGTCCGTTCTAGCGGTCAGAAAGATAATCGGCAGCGGGTGTGTTTTGCGGATCTCTTTGCACAATTCCACTCCGCTGATATCCGGCAGCCCGATATCGAGGACGATGAGATCCATCGGCTGCTCGTCCAGCAACGAATGAACCGGCGTTCCTGACGAGAGACAATGGGTCTCAAACCCGTCGGTTTCCAACGCGTACTGAATCGTTTCGGAGATGGCCGGCTCATCTTCGACGATAAGAATCTTGGCTTTCTTGCCGTTCATGGTCGTTTAATTTTCAAACCCATTATGCTTTTCCAGCCCCAATGCACTAATACGAAGACGGCCAAGACGGCGAGGCAGCCGGAGATAACCGTTCCGCCGTGTTCGGCAAAGCGTGCTCCATCTTTGGCAAGCGCGCTGTTGAGCAAGGGAATCGCCAGAGTGATGAGGCCGTACCAGAACAAGGGGACCAGCCCCGCTAACGCGCATCGCGAAGAATTGGCCGTTCCGCGTTCCGCTTCATTTTGTCTCTGTGCTCTCTCGATCAAGGAGAAAACGGCCGTAATTATCCTATAAAACAGGCACAGGAAAAAGAAATAAATGATGACCCCTTCAAGCCGGTGCATTCTCTGCGGCGTGAGCCAGCCGGAGTAGATATCGGCATCATATGAATAGATCGAGACCATGATTCGAACAGCGTTGGCAAAAACCGTCAGGCCATAGGCGCTCACCAGGGAGCCTGTCAACCATAGCCATTTAACCCGCTGGCGTTGAATGCGATGGAGGCTGGAGAATGCCGCCATGCAAAAAGCGATAACGAGGAAATTAACGCCGGCACAGGCGGGCGCAATGACGATCCGGCGCGCATAGCTGACGAATCCCGTATGCGCCTCTTCCTCGAATGGAATTCCGCTGATCCACTCGACCAGACTCGCCGTCGGTCGCAAAATCCAGACAAGGTCTTCGCTGCGGGCTTCGCTGTAGTGATATTTGAGACCGACGGCGAGAAACGAGGCCAAGACTATAAAGATCCCGTTTTGCAGAACAAAGACCTTGCCCTTATCGATCTTTCCCAGCAGCGCTTCCTGGCCGTGCTCATGAGGGATGGAACTCCCCGGCCCGCGAGAGTTTTCGATCGTTGTCACCGATAGCATCGCTCACCGCCTCTCAAAGACCGCACGTCTCAGCCATTTTTTATTGATCACGCCCGCTGATAGCATTACCGCAGCCATCGCCAACAGCAGTCCCAATTCGGGCTCCGGAACCGACGCCATTCCAACGGCCAGGTTGGATACATGCAGCGGCAACGGCAGCGGTTGGTTTACATCCTCGCTGTCGCCCGAATTGCGAAGAACCTCGCTTACCGCGATAAATGAGGTATACGCAGTTAACAGATTGTAGGTAAGTCCCAGGGTCACGATTTCATCCTTTTTTTCGGGTTCCCGGTTAAAATTAAAATCGGATAGGCGGCCGATGCGCGAGCGCGCCCACAGGTAGCGCAACGGGCTGTTGGTCTCCAGGGCTGGCGTTTTCGCGACATAGAAGGTTTGCGCGTAAGATCCATGTCCACTCGTGCCGCTGACTGTAATGACGCCTTGAGCGGCGCCGCGCCATTTACCG
>Ga0137407_10002192_pt1 | contig 12872 bp, 13 predicted proteins | sample CZOMad2_2_16fung_FD_108410 | JGI IMG/M metagenome (GOLD analysis project Ga0137407, IMG submission 108410) | Vadose zone soil fungal communities from Angelo Coast Range Reserve, California, USA - CZOMad2_2_16fungal (Illumina Assembly) | ecosystem: Environmental > Terrestrial > Soil > Vadose...
CTTGGAGAGCACGGGCCCCTGCAGCGCCGCCTGCGCCCAGCTCTGGCCGCCGTCGGCCGAAACCATCACCTTGGAAATCCGGCCATTGCCGGAGTAGGCGATGCCCGATATCTCGTAGTATCCCGGCCCCTTCAACGCCAGCCCCGGCGACGGATGCGTGATGAAGGATTTCACCTCCTGCAGGAAGTAGAACCGGTACGCTTTTCCGCCCGGCAGGATCTGCGAGTAGGTGCGGGTCTCGTAATAGCTCATGGCAGGGGCCTCGACCAGCTTCAAGCGGCGCAGGAATTTGACGTTCATGTTGCCTTCCCAACCGGGAAGGAGCAGGCGCATCGGGTAGCCGTTGCCGGGCATAAGCCGCTCCCCATTCTGGTAGAGGGCGACCATCGCATCGTCCAGGGCCTTCGTGAGCGGGACGCTGCGGCTCAAGGCGAGCGAGTCGGCGCCTTCGGCGACGAGCCACTTCGCCTTCGGGTCGATTCCAGTCTCCTCCAGCAGCGTGGAAAGTGGAACACCAGTCCATTCGGCGCAAGAGGCGAGGCCGTGCAGCGCCTGCACGCTTGCCTGGATGGGTTCCTTTGAAAACATTGGCGCGCTGTTGCCCCCACACTCGACGAATGTCATGCGCGACACCATCGGATAGCGCGCAAGCGCGTCGAGCGTGAAGGCTAGGGGCCGCTTCACCAGGCCGTGGATCACCAGGCGGTGCTTGTCCGGGTCGATGTCCGGGGTACCGGAGTGCACGATCGTGAAATGCAGGCCGTTCGGCGTGAACGTACCATTGATCAGGTGATGCGGAGTGCGCGCGTGCGAGGTTCGGGTTTCGCCCTTCGGATTGGAGAGCGTGCGCACGACCTTTCCCTCGAACCGCGACCGCTGCTCGTAGGACGGGGAGATCGCGCCTGGCACGAGGCTCCACGGGTCGTCCTTGAGCGGGGCCGCCCCCGCCGGTCGGACGACCGTATAACCCGTCGCCGCGGCGGCGAACGCGGCACCGCTGCGCAGGAAAGCGCGGCGGTCGAGAAGCCCATTTCCCGCGACCACCTCCAGTCTTTCCAACTCCTCCTTCAGTCGATCTTTTGGTTCCATGGCCGGCCTCCTTGAGTGGGTGCCTCGGGACCGATATTCTGCTCCCAAATGTCCGCAGCGTGCGCGGCGCCCGCGCTGAGCATAGAATGGCCGCGCAAAGTCATTGGGAGAAACCGTGCCGTCCTGCAGCACCGCCGATCACTCGGTAAGCCCTCCTTTCGTCAGGATTCCGCGCGACTACAACGCTGCCTACGATCTGATCGAACGCAATCTTTCCGCAGGTGGCGCGGCCAGGCTCGCGTACATGGACGACGCAGGCCAATACACGTTCGCACAGCTTGCCGAGCGCGTCGACCGCTTCGGCTCGGGGCTGCAGGCGATGGGCCTTGAAATGGAGCACCGGATACTGATTGCGCTGACCGACACGATCGACTTCCCCACGGCGTTTCTCGGCGCGATCAAGGCGGGCATCATCCCGGTCGCGGTGAATACCTTGCTCACCCCGAAAGATTACGAGTACATGCTCTCCGACAGCCGTGCCAAGGCGCTCGTCGTGTCGGAGCAGCTGCTGCCGCAGTTCGCCCCCTTCGTTCCAAAGCTCGCTTTCCTCAAATACATCATCGTCTCCGGGGGCAGCTCTCACGGCCACGCCGCGTTCAAGGACGTGCTGGAGAAGGGAAAAGCTAAACTCGCGCCCGCGCCGACCACGTCCGACGATGCCTGCTTCTGGCTCTATTCCTCCGGCTCGACCGGCATGCCGAAGGGCACGGTCCACGTCCATTCCAGCATGATCCTCACCGCCGAGCTCTACGCGAAGGCCGTGCTGGGGTACAAGCAAAACGACGTCGTCTTCTCCGCGGCAAAACTCTTTTTCGCGTACGGCCTCGGCAACTCGCTCTCCTTTACGCTTGCCGCCGGCGCCACCGCGATCCTGATGGCCGAGCGTCCGACGCCGGCGTCCGTGTTCAAGCGGCTCACCGAAAAGAAGCCGACGATCTTCTACGCAGTGCCGACGCTCTACGCGGCGATGCTCGCGAGCCCCGACTTCCCGAAAAGGGAGAACTTGGCGCTGCGCCTGTGCGTATCGGCAGGGGAGGCGCTGCCGCCGCAGATCGCGAAGAGCTGGAAGGAAAAGACCGGCGTGGAGATCCTCGACGGGATCGGTTCGACCGAGATGCTGCACATCTTCCTTTCCAACCGGCCGCACGACCTGCGCTACGGCACCACGGGCAAACCGGTGCCGGGCTACGAGTTGCGCCTGGTGGACGAGCGCGGCAACCCGGTGAAACAGGGCGAGATGGGGGAACTGCAAATCAGCGGACCGACGAGCGCCGCCTGCTACTGGAACAACCACGACAAGAGCCGCAATACCTTCATGGGTGGCTGGACGAAGAGCGGCGACAAGTACACGCTCGACCGCGACGGCTACTACGTATACGGCGGGCGCTCGGACGACATGCTGAAGGTCTCGGGCATTTACGTCTCGCCCGCTGAAGTCGAAGCCGCTCTCGTCACGCACGAAGCCGTGCTCGAAGCCGCGGTGGTCGGCGCCGAAGACGAGAACAAGCTCGTCAAGCCCAAGGCCTACGTCGTGCTCAAGCAGCGCAACTCGGGGACCGACGCGCTGAAGGCCGCGCTCCAGCAGCACGTGAAGGACAAGCTCGCGCCCTACAAGTATCCGCGCTGGATCGAGTTTCTCCCCGAGCTCCCGAAGACCGCGACGGGGAAGATACAGAGGTTCAAGTTAAGGACTTAGAAGGTGAAGAAAGCAGCGAAGGGGAAAGGGAACGCCGTGGTCGAAAAACGCTTGCGGCCGGGCCTGCGCATCGGGATCGGTATCGCGGTGTGCGCAATGGGCATGAGCGTCGTCGTGCTCTGCGTCTATCAGCTCGCGCTCAAGGCGAACGTGCTCGCCGCCTGGGAATTCGCGGCGTTGCCGGTGGGGATGGCGTTCGCCTTCGGCGGAGCGCTCTTCGCGCTGCCCGGAAGCTTCGTCAGAGCGCGGGCGCTGACCGCAGCCCTGATGATCACCGCGCTTGCGCTCTCGGCGGACTGGGTCGCCTTCGGGCCTGGTGATTCGGGCGTCAGGAATGGCTTTTCCCTCCACAACGTCCGCGGGCCCCTGCAAACCAGTCAAATGCTCGGCCGCCTGATGTTCGGAGTAGGAGCCGTACTCGCGGACCTTCTGGCCCTCTGGGCGTGGGTGCGGTTTATTCGGGCGCCGGGTGGCGGTGCTGCGGTCCGGGCGAGATCGAGTCGATGAAGATCGCCTCCATCCGCAAGTGGGTCGAGGACGCCAGGCGCATCGTGATCCTCACCGGCGCCGGCATCTCCACCGAGTCCGGGATTCCGGATTTTCGCGGCCCGCAAGGACTGTGGACGAAGGACCCGGAGGCGGAGAAGCTCTCCAACATCCACTACTACGTCGCAGATCCCGAGATCCGAAGGAAATCCTGGCAGGCGCGCCTCTCGCATCCGGCATGGACGGCGCGTCCGAACGCGGGCCACGCTGCGATCGTGGAGCTCGAGCGGCGCGGCAGGCTCCACGCGCTCGTCACGCAGAACATCGACGGATTGCACCAGAAGGCGGGCAACTCGCCCGAGCGCGTGATCGAGGTGCACGGCACGGTGCACGGCGTGGTGTGCCTCTCGTGCGGCTGGAAAGGACCGATGCAAGCGACTCTGGCGCGCGTTCGCGCGGGAGAATCCGATCCGCCGTGCGAGCGCTGCGGCGGAATCCTGAAAAGCGATACCATCTCGTTCGGACAGGCGCTCGTGCCCGAGGTGATCGACCGCGCGATGCAGGCTGCTACCGGGGCGGATCTGCTCATCTCGGTCGGCACGAGCCTGCGCGTCTATCCGATTGCTGGCGCCGTGCCCGCCGCGAAGAATGCGGGCGCGCGTGTCGTGATCGTGAACGCGGAAGCCACACCGTTCGATCGCATTGCCGACGCGGTGCTCCGCAGCGCGATCGGGGAGACGCTGCCGCGCATCGTCGGCCTTGCGATCGGCGTCACTTGACACCGGTCCGCTTCGGGCGCCCAATGCGCACCCGTACGGGGGGATAGAGAGAATACATGGACGCGGTTTCCGCCGAGGTTTCGGCTCGACGCAAAGGATTTTTGGATCGGGTTTTTCCGCTCGGGCATTGGCTGGGGGCGGAGGCCTCGGGCGGCATCGAGATGGGTCAGGCGAAGACGCGCCTGATCTGCACCGTCGTAGGGGTCGGTGGTTTCGCGGTGATGAGCCCTTTCGCCGCTCTTCCCAACGGCATCATCGCCACGGCAATCGTGTTTCCGCTGTACGCCCTCGCCTATCTGATTCTCGTCTACAAGCACCCCGCACCGACGCACACGCGGCGGGGATTCGCGATCCTGATGGACAACCTCGTCGGAACCTTCGTCGCGTACTTCGGGGGCGGTTTCGCCGTGTACGTGGGGTTTCTTTTCCTCACCACGGTGGGCTGGGGCCTGCGGTTCGGTCGTCCCTACCTCTTTCTCGCGACCGCCATCGCCATTTGCGGCATGGTCTGGAATCTCGTTGCCAGCCCTTACTGGCAGGAGCAATCGCTCTTCGGCATCACGATCATCCTCGGCCTGATCGCAAGCACGGTGAATGCCTCGATTCTCCTCGGCAGGATCGCGGGCGGGAACCGTCTGCTCGCGGAGAAAATCGAGGAAGTGTTGCAACTCGCCTGGCAGGATCAGCTGACCAAGCTGCCGAACCGGCCTTATTTCCGCGAGCGTCTGGCGCAGATGCTCGCTGCTGCCGCGAGAAACGGACGCCAGGTGGCGCTGCTCCTGTTCGACATCGACGGCTTCAAGGCGGTCAACGATACGCTGGGGCACGAGGCAGGGGACCGCCTGCTTCAGGAGATCGCTGAGCGCGTCGGACGCCGGGTTCGCCAGGCGGACACTTTCGCCAGAGTCGGCGGCGACGAGTTCGTGATACTCATGGAAATAGCCCATGACAGGTCCGATGCCATCCCGGTCGCGGAGACGGTAGTGGCAGAGGTCGGCGAGATCGAAATGTTTGCGGAGCATGGGCTGCGCGTCGGCGCGAGTGTCGGCATCGCCTGCAGCGGCGCCGATCCGACGCGGGAGCGAATCGCCAACGAACTGCTGATACAGGCGGATCGCGCCATGTACGACGCCAAGCGCGCGGGAAAAGGCTGCTACCGGTTTGCCGGCGACAGCCGCTGAAGTCGCGCCACGACGGGCGCGCGACGCAATGCCGAGTCTCCCGGTAAATTCACGCGCTATCGTCTCCCCCGCGCGCATCGGTTTCATAGGCCTCGGCCGCATGGGCCATCCTATGGCGGGCAATCTCGCGCGAGCGGGCTACGTGATCGTCGCGCACGACGTAGACGGGGATGCGCTCAAGCGCGCCTGCGAGGCGACGGGAGCCGAGGCGGCGACATCGCTCAAGGCTACGGCCGAGCGTTGCGACGCGGTGATCACCATGCTTCCCGACGGCAACGCCGTCCGTGCGGTCCTACTCGGGCCGGGCGATTGCCTGCTCGCCGGGTTTCCCCGGGGCAGCGTCTTCATCGACATGAGCTCGTCTTCTCCGCTGGGCACACGGGAGCTCGGAGCGAGGCTTGCCGAGCGCGGCGTCACGATGCTCGACGCGCCGGTGTCGGGCGGTGTGAGGAAAGCGGCGGACGCGACGCTCTCGATCATGGTGGGCGGCGACGCGCAAGGCATCGCGCGCTGCCGGCCGATCCTCGAAGCGATGGCCAGGCAGATTTTCCTGACCGGCCCGCTCGGCTCCGGGCATGCGATGAAGGCTCTCAACAACTATGTCTCCGCGGCGGGCCTCGTCGCTGCGGCGGAAGGAGTCCTTGCCGCCCAGCGCTTCGGGCTGGATCCGGGAAACGTCGTCGACATTCTCAACGCGTCGACCGGGATGAACAATTCGACCCTCAACAAGTTTCATCAATTCATCCTGTCGCGTACGTTCGATTCGGGATTTTCGCTCGATCTGATGGTGAAGGATCTGAACACCGCGATCGAGGTCGCGCGTTCGACCGGATCACCGGCCCGGCTTGCCGAGGCGTGCCTCGACGCCTGGACCGAGGCGCAGGCGGCGCTCGGCCTGGGCCTGGATCACACCGCCGTGGTGCGATACTGGGAGAAGCTCGCTGGAACGGAGCTCGCCAAGAAACGCGATTGATCCCTCCTCTTGACGCCGGAACACGCGGAGGCCAAGCTCGCAGCCTTTGGTCTCTTGGAGCCGACGCATGGCCACGCCCGATCTCAAGTCCTCCGAGCTGAAGCTCGACCTGGACAAGCTCTACCTGGAGGAGGTCTTCACCGATAGACGCATCGGGACGATCCGTCGCTTGACCCCTGTGGCAAAAGACGGAAAGCCGGACGCCTCGCGAGCCATCCTCTACGTCGGCGAGACGCAGATCATGACCCCCGCGGGCTCCATCCCCATCGGGTTCGAGATCGCCGCCGGGTCGCTCGAGGAAGCTGCCGAGAAGTTCGGGCCGTCCGCAAAGGAAGCGATCGACCGCACGGTGCGCGAGCTGCAGGAGCTGCGCCGCCAGGCGAGCTCCTCGATCGTCGTTCCGCAGGGCCCCTTGAGCGGTGGCGGCGGCGGCGGGAAGATCCAGCTTCCCTGAGAACCGCGATCGCGGAAGCTACTTGATCAGTCCGGACTTCGCGGCGATCTCCGAAACCCGCCGGTGCTCTTCGCGTATCTCCGCGAGAAGCTTCTCCGGCGGGGCATAGTCCATCAGCATCCCGAGAGGCCTGAGCTTCGCGCCGATTGCGGGCGACTTGATGGCGCGCTCCAGCGCCGGAACCAGCACCCGCGTGACTTCGGCGGGCACATTTGCCGGCGCGAAGAAACCCACCCAGATTCCGAAAAACGGATCCGAGTACCCGAGTTCCGAAAGCGTCGGGATGCCAGGAAAATCCGGATACCTGCTCGAGATGACGACGCCGCGCAGCGTGCCGCTCCTCAGGTGGCCCGTCATCGTGCCGAGCGCGAGGACGACGCCTTCGACATGCCCGCCGAGCAGGGCGGTGACTGCGGGTGACGCGCCGGTGAACGGCACCGTGGTGAGCCCGGCAGCGGTGAGGAAATTGAGCGTGAGCACGCAGAAATCGCCCACCGATCCCGCCCCGGCGGTGCCGATGCGCACGCTCCCCGGATTCTTTTTCGAATGCTCGACCATCTCCGCGAAGGTCTTGTAGGGCGCGTCGCCGCGCACGGCAAGGATGCTCGGCGAGCGCATCGCGAGTCCCAGCGGCGTGAGGTCGGTGAGCGGGTTGTAGCTCGCGGTCCTGGGATCGAGGATCGAGCGGAATACGAGCGACGCGTTGTTCGTGAGGATGATGGTGTAGCCGTCGGGCTTGGATTTGACGGCCAGCTCGGTGCCGAGCGCGCCGCCCGCGCCGGGCCGGTTCACCGGGACGATCGCCACCTTGAGCTCGCGGGAAAGCTCGTCGGCGATCGCGCGTGCGGAAGTATCCGTCGCGTCTCCGGGCGCGAGCGGAATGACGAGCGTCACCGACCCCTTGGGGTAGTCCTGGGCGTGGAGCGCGGTCGCGGCGGCGAGTATCAGCGCCGCGCAGGCTTTGAGCGCGATTTTCATTGTCTGAATTCTCCTATCACGGCACCTCGTAGCCGAGCTCCCCGCAGCCAGCGTGCGCGTAGCGGACTCCCGCGGCGCGCTCCAGTCCGTCCCCGTTCGCCGCGGCGACTTTCCCCTCGCGAATGTAGAGAACCATCGGATAGAACCCCTCATAGGCCCCGCGCCTGTCCTTGTCGTTGATCATCACGCACACCGCCCAGCCGTGCTGGCGGTTGCGCAGGACCGATTCTTTCTGGTAGAGGGGCTTGGGGCCTGCCTTGAATTCGATCAAGGCAAAATCGGGCTCGACGAGCCGGGACTTCAGATAGTCGCGCACGATTTTTTGGTAGTCCTCCGGGCGCGGGCCGTAATCGAGCGCCGCGAGTTCTTCGCGGGTCAGCGGAGGAGATTGGCACCCGGCGAGCGACGCCAGGGCGATCGATGTCGCGGCGAAGATCCCCATCAGGAGGCGCACGGGCCGTTCGATCAGGGCGTCCAAAACGGCGCGCCGAGTTCGTTGCACCCGGTGCGCGCGTAGCGCCAGCCGATGATGTTGTCGTCCGGCCCGCCGTTCATCGCGATGATCTTCGCGTCGCGGATGAAAAATACCATCGGGTAGGGGCCGTCGTAGACGCCGCGCGTGTTCTTGTCGTTGATCCACACGCAGACGCCCCAGCCGTATCGCAGCGGGCGCAGGGCCGTTTCCTGCTGGAAGAGCTGCTTGGGTCCCGCCTTGAACTCGATGATCGCGCTGCCCGGATCGAGGAGCTTGGGCCAGAGGTAGTCCCGGATGAGCTTCTCGGAGTTTTCCGGGCGCGGGCCGTAGTCGTATGCGGCCATCTCCGACTGAGTCGGCGGGCTCTTGCAGCCCCCGGTGAGGGCGGCCGACGCGCCGGCGCCCAGGATTGCAAGAAACATCGCGATACGCTGCATGAGTTCCTCCGTTGCTTTTCAGTTGAGCGCTGCAAGATCCTCGGGCGGGATTCTCAGGGCCGCGGCCGCGGTATTTTCCTCCAGATGCGCGATCGAAGCCGTGCCGGGAATCGGAAGCATGAGCGGCGAATGCGCAAGCAGCCACGCGAGCGCCACTTGGGCGGGCGGCAGGCCGAGCCGTCGGGCGAGCTGTTTCACGCCGCGCGACTTCAGTGCCGCTCCGTCGCCGAGCGGATACCACGGGATGAAGGCGACGCCGAGCCGCTCGCAGGCCTTGAGCACGTCTTCCGATTTCCGGTTCTCCAGATTGTATTGGTTCTGCACCGAGGCGATGGGCGTGATCCGGCGCGCAGTTTCCAGTTGCTTCAGGTCGACGTTGGAGAGTCCCAGGTGCCGGATCTTGCCGGCACGCCGGGCCTCCGCCAGTGTGCCCACAGAATCGGCGAAGGGCACCTGGGGATCCGGAGAGTGAAGCTGATAGAGGTCGATGCGCTCGAGCCTCAAGCGCTTCAGGCTTCCGTCCAATGCCCGGCGCAGCTGCTCGGGCCGGCCGTCCGGATCCCAGCGGCGCCTGGTCGGGCGCACGATCCCTCCTTTGGTGCCGATGACCAGGCCCGCGGGGTAGGGATACAGGGTTTCCGCGATGAAGGATTCGGAGGCGTGCGGCCCGTAGCTGTCGGCGGTGTCGAAGAAATTGATGCCGAGCTCAAGCGCCCGATGCAGCAGCAGCTTTGCGGTACGCGGATCGGCCGGCGGGCCCCAGATGTCTCCGCCGTCGGTGGTCACGCGCATTGCGCCGAAACCCATGCGGTTGACGCTGAGATCGCCGAGCTTCAGCGTTCCGGCCGACGCGGCTGGATTCCTGTCCTCATTCATGCAAAGGATCGCGCGATGAACGGCACTCTTGTGCCCGTTCGATCGCGCGCGGTTGAAACGGCGCTACGCGTCCGTTTCAACTTACTTGGGTTGTGCAACGGTCCGCAGATACGGCTTATGAGTTTTGAAGCCCTGCGGGTACTTTTTCTTCGCCTCCTCGTCGGACACCGAGGTCGGTATGATCACGTCCTGGCCCGGCTTCCAGTTTACCGGCGTCGCCACCGCGTATTTGGCGTTCAATTGGAGCGCATCGAGCAGGCGCAGGACCTCGTCGAAATTGCGGCCCGCGCTCATCGGATAGACGAGCATTGCCTTCACTTTCTTGTCCGGGCCGATGATGAACACCGAGCGGATCGTGGCGTTGTCCGCCGCGGTGCGCTTGCCGCCGCTCGCGTTGGGATGGATCATGTCGTAGAGCTTCGCGACGTGCAGGTCGGGGTCGCCGATCATCGGATAGTTGACCGCCGTGCCCTGAGTCTCCTTGATGTCGCTGGCCCACTTGTTGTGGTCGCTCACCGGATCGATTGAAAGGCCGATGATCTTGGTGTTCCTCTTGTCGAATTCGGGCTTCAACTTCGCCATGTACCCGAGCTCGGTGGTGCACACGGGCGTGAAGTCCTTGGGGTGCGAGAACAGGATCGCCCATTTGTCCCCGATCCATTCGTGGAAACGGATCTTTCCCTCGGTGGTTTCCGCCGTGAAGTCCGGCGCTTCGTCGCCTATGCGAACTGCCATTTTCAGCCTCCGTCTCGGTAGCGGGTCGGAAACGCCCGTTCGCCGCGATCGCGCGTTTCCGGTCCTGAGTTGACGATTCCCGTTGAACTCGCGGGGATAAAAAAATTATACTCCGCCCCACGGCTTGAGCTAATGACATTCGAATAATATGCATATTCGGAAGAGGCCTAGTTGACGAATCCCATTGCGAGAGTCATCGGTCTTTCCGCTTTAGCCGCCTTGGGCCTCGCCATGGCGGGGCCGGGCAGGGCTCAGACTGCGGACCTCATCCTCCTCCACGGCAGGATCCTGACCCTGGACGAGCGCTCCTCGGTCCGGGAAGCGATGGCGGTGAGCGAAGGCAGGATCGCGGCACTCGGCCGTTCCACGGAAATCATGGAGCTTGCCGGGCGCAAGACGCGCGTGGTGGACCTTCGCGGACGCACGGTGATCCCCGGCCTTATCGACTCTCACATCCATGCGATCCGCGCGGCGCTCTCCTACAGCGTTGAGGTGAACTGGATCGGTACCTCCAGCCTCGAGGAGGCGCTCGGCCGGATCCGCGAAGCGGCGCGCACCGCGAAGCCCGGCGACTGGATCATCGTCGCGGGGGGCTGGACCCCGGAACAGTTCCGGGAGAAGCGGCGGCCGACGCAGAGCGAGCTAGCGGCCGTGGCGGGGGAACACCCCGCCTACGTGCAGCTCTTTTACGCCTGGGCGCTGATGACGCCCGCGGCGTTCAAGGCGCTCAATATCGCGACCGATGCCGATGTAGGGCCGCGCGGCAAGCTCGACGAAGACGCCGACGGAAAAAAGACGGGCGGCATCAGCGGAGACACGGCGACGATCACCGCGCTCTTCTCGCGGCTTCCGTCCCCGAGCTTCGAACAAAGGGTGGCGGGCACGCGTGCGTTCTTCAGGGAGCTCAACCGCCTCGCGCTCACCGGCGTGGTCGACCCGGGCGGATTCGGCATGGCTCCGCGCGACTATCAGGCGCTGTTCAAGCTGTGGCAGGACAAGGCCCTTACCCTGCGCGTCGTCTACACCGTGTTCGCGCAGAAACGCGGCTCCGAGCTCGAAGACTACCGCAATCTCACGCAGCTCCTGCCGATGGGCATGGGAGACGAGATGCTGCGCTTCAACGGAATCAGCGAGAACGTCGCTTGGGGAATGTACAACAACGACAATCCGTCCGAGGCGGACAAGGCGCAGTTCTACGAGATCGCCAAATGGGTGGCCGAGCGCCGTATGTCTCTCAACATGCATTGGCACAACGACCGCTCCGTCGGACAGTTGCTCGACATCTTCGAGCGTGTCGACGGGGAATCGCCGATCAAGGGCCTGCGCTGGGCCATCGCGCATCTCAACGACGCATCGGCAGCGACACTCGAGCGCATGAAGGCCCTCGGCGTGGGCTGGGCCATGCAGGATGCGATGTACTTCGACGGCGAGCGTTTCCAGAAGGAAAAAGGCGCCGAGGCCGCCCGCCGCGCGCCCCCGCTCAGGACCGCGCTCAGGATCGGCGTGAATGTCGGGGCGGGCACCGATGCGCACCGCGTGGCCTCCTACAATCCGTTCGTTGCCCTGCGCTGGATGCTCGACGGCAAGACCGTCGCCGGCACGCTCTTGCGTGGGCCGGAAGAGATGCCGACGCGCGAGGAGGCGCTGCGCATGTACACGCTGGGCAGCGCGTGGTTTGCGCGCGACGAGGACAAGCGCGGTTCGCTGGTCGTGGGCAAGCTCGCCGATCTCGCGGTCTTGTCCAAGGACTACATGAAAGCGCCGCTCGAGGACATCGGCAGGATCGAGTCGCTTCTGACCATGGTCGGGGGAAAAATCGTGTATGCGGCCGGGCCTTACGCGGGATTCGAGGAGAGCCCGCGGCGCTGAGGCGGCGTGCACCCCGGGCGCGGCGACCGTTTTGCGTGGCCTGTGTAGAATTCCCACCTTTGCGCAGTCGGCCCTGGCTGGCATGGCGGGAACGCGTCGGTTGGGAGAGGGGAGAATAGAAGGTGGCGGCTAGCGAAGCGGACAAGCCCGAACGCTCTCCGCTGGTGATTCTGTTCGCCGAGATGCGCGGGTTTACGGGCATGTCGGACATGCTCGATCCGGCAATCGTGCTCGCGCGCGTGGGCGAATTCGTGTCCTTGATATCCAAGGCGGTCGAGGCGCACGAGGGCGCCGTGGTGGACATTCTCAGCGACACCGTGATGGCGACCTTCACCGGGCAGGACGACGCTCAGCACGCGGTCCAGACGGCGCAGGAGATCCAAGCCGGATTCGCGACCCTCGCCGAAGCGTGGCAGCGCGACTTCGGCATTCGGGCGGCGGTGTCGATGGGGCTGCATTGCGGGGACGCGGTGGTCGGATTCGCGAAAGAGAGCCCGACGCCCGAGCAGCTCTTCGTGTTCGGCGATTGCGTGAGCATCGCCAATCGCCTCCTTCACCGCGCGCGCGCGGGCGAGTTCGTGCTCTCGGAGACCCTGATGGACCTCGCCACCGAGATGGGCGTCGCGATCGAAGCGGAGGAGCTACCGCCGCTGGATATCCCGCGCCGCGATCCGATCAAGCTTTTCGGCGTGCTCGTCGATACGCGGCTGGATTTCACGCACGAGTAGAGGCGACCCTCGGCGAGGGAATCCTAGGAGCATCCGTTTGCGGATGCAAGCCGGCCTTTACCGGGACGCCTCAAGCGTGCACGCGCCTGGAGGTCTTGGAGCGAAGCGAGGAAATC
>Ga0137407_10002194_pt1 | contig 12868 bp, 5 predicted proteins | sample CZOMad2_2_16fung_FD_108410 | JGI IMG/M metagenome (GOLD analysis project Ga0137407, IMG submission 108410) | Vadose zone soil fungal communities from Angelo Coast Range Reserve, California, USA - CZOMad2_2_16fungal (Illumina Assembly) | ecosystem: Environmental > Terrestrial > Soil > Vadose zone...
CACCTCGTCCGGAGACATGTTGTAGGAACGTAGCTTGTCGGGATCCAGGCGAACCAGGATAGTGCGCTGGCTCGAGCCGAAGGGCGGCGGTGCCGACACGCCTGGCAAAGTCGCGAACAACGGGCGCACCTTGAAGAGCGCCGCGTCCTGAAGCTCTGCGACTGTTTTGGTCTTGCTGGAGAAGACGAGATCGCCGACGGGAACGCTGCCACCGTCGAACCGCATCACGAAAGGCGGCACGGTTCCCGTAGGCATGAAGGCGCGGGCGCGGTCGACGTAACCGACCGTCTCCGCTGTGGCCTGCGCCATGTCGGTGCCGGGATGGAATTGGAGCTTGATCAGCCCTACGCCCTGAATCGATTTGCTTTCGACATGCTCGATGCCGGTGATGTAGAGGAAGTGGTACTCATAGTAGTTGACGATGAAGCCTTCCATCTGCGCCGGGTCCATGCCGCCGTATGGCTGGGCCACATACAGCACCGGCACCCCGAGATCTGGGAAGATGTCCCGAGACATACGTTCGATCGCCAGAAAACCCACCAATGCAACGGCTATGACCATCGTCAAAAGCGAGATCGGGCGTCGCAATGCAAACGACACCAGGTTCATCGTGCCGCCTCAGCACGCTGTGCCGCGGGACGGCCGATCGCGCCTCGATGGCAGCAATAAAAACTACGGGGAAATTTCGGAGAAATGCAGCTCATACTCGCATCCACAGGTGCTCAGCCCTCGAGATCCAACGACATCGAGTGGCGAGCAGAACTTGAACGGCGAACCGTCTTGGGATGGCCGGGGGTCTGCTGGCCCCGACGACCTAACCTGGCAATCAAATTCGATCTTCTCAATTAAATTTAAATTCAGCTTTGTGAAATCGAACTCAATAAGGCGGTTGAAATTGCGGCAACTGGGTAACTCGAGCGTGAACTCCTAACGTCGGGAGGCAAAAATCCGGCGGCGGCCACGCGAACCCATGAACTCGACCACGACCTGTTGTTGGTTGCCAAGCGCCAGACGTCTTGGCAACCGATGCCGCGATGAGAGATCCAGTCTCTGATGAGAGATCCAGTCTCTAGTGCCGCTCTTGGATTTGGCCGCCGCTGTCGACGACGAGCGACACCTCCTTGCCGTTTTTCATCGCTTTGACGGCCGTACCTTCAGCGGTGGATTTGATGTCTCGGATTTGTGAATAACCCGCGGATTCGAGCTTGGCTACAAACTCCTGCTGGGTCAGCGCATGGACAGGCGAAAAGACGCCAACCATCACCAGAGCGCAAAGGATTGCTCGAAAGACTGCTCGTGCCGACATGATCTGTGCTCCCTGGCTTGTGTGAAACCGCAAAACATGCTCCGAGACTTCAACGCCTGTTCAACAGGGCGGTTCCGCCGTGGAAATGCTCTTGGGTAAAGGTGACAAACGGTCCCGGTACCAGCAATCCACAGAACTTCGCACACGCCATCGTGATGGTTGAAGCCGTTCACATGGGGATCTTGGTCCCACGGTTCCCGTTGCATGTGCGCTGCACTCGATCTGAAAATCGCTGCCGGGGAAAGCAGACTCCCCTTCAGACGGCCTCCGTCCAAGCTCTGCGCAATGCTCGACCAGTCGAGGAGATTGCGCATGGAGACCGTAAACATTCAATTTCCCCAGATGCCCTTTATGCACGGCTCGGTTCCGAAACGACGCCGATCATCGTCGACGTGCGGCGCGATGCTGACTTTGCCGGCGCCGACACGCTTGTGGCTGATGCGTTTCATTGCTCTCCCGATAATGTCGAACAGTGGCAAGCTGATTTACCGAGCGGACGCCAAGTCGTCACGCACTGCTTTCATGGACAACAGTGAGCCAAGGGGTAGCGGCCGCATTACGTATCATGGGGGTGGAGGCGGACTATAGAAGGCGGCATTGCCAATTGGACTGAGCAAGGACTGCCGACTCGCCGCAACATCGGGGCTACGCCAAGTAAATGGGTGACGCGCGTACACCCAAAGATCGAGGATCGCCTGCCCTGGCTGATCCGGCGCTTCATCGATCCCAATACAGAGTTCATCTACGTCCCGAAGGATCAGCCATTGATCAGCGCACGCTTTACGAGGGCAATTCGGTATTGCGCGGCGGCCAGACGCCGCGCATCGAAGACCCGGCGCGGTCGACCGACAAACTGGAGGTCATCTGAGACGCCCTGCAGGATGATACGTTCGAGCAAAAGTTGCATTCCTGTCTGGGGAGGGTGCCGGCGATTTACACGTTTTGATTGACTCGAACTGAAGCATCTGTTGCAACTTGCGGAAGATTAGCAGCGAGTTGGCCGGACTTGCCGCAATGCGATATCCCACCACCGCATGCTTTCACGAAATCGCCGTTGCAGCTGGCGCGGTGAATTGGCGCTGACGGGGAAAAAGAGGAACGCACCGATGAGTTATCTCGATCTACCCAGAGTGCATCTTAACGGCACCTTTTTCACCGATCCATCGACCGTCAACAATGACCCCTCGCATTACGACGAAGACGTGACACGGCCGTCACCCTGGCAAAATCCGAACGGCCTCCACCGTTTCAAGTTTCTCGACGTCAAGGTCACTGCCGCGATCGACGCCGGCGGCAACTTCGTCGAGCATGACCCGTTGCTCGGCGTCGCCGTATCGAGCACCGACAAGCCATCGGCCGCCAAGATCGTCGACCTCGATGTCTACCAGCAGGGGGTTTCGACCATCTTCGGATTCACCGTGAAGATCAGCGTTAACAACGACGTCCATCTCACCGGCGCGATGGATCCATGTCCGGCCAACGGGCTGTGGTTTCAGCGGGTGCTCCCCACGCGCGGGTGGCAGGGCTGGGATTCCTACGGCAATGCGAGTTTCGGCGGCGATACCTATGCCTGCGCGGTATTTCAGAGCTTTCTGCGCATCAAGCCGGCCGACTGGCCGGCGGATGTCGGCGGGGTATTGTCGCAGTTGCGATCGGCTACGACGACCGATAGCGAAGGCAACCTGCTGCTGTCTATCCGGATGGTGCTTGACTCCTACCAGAATGTACCCTGGCACGATGACTTCAACACCGGCCGCGCATTGGCGACCCTTGGGCCTGTCAAACTCAACGAGGCGCCGCATATACCGGGAGGGCGCTGGCTCGACCCGCGGCCGATCGACACCGGTAGCGCCAAGTGGTACTGGCCCAATTTCTACAGCGCCCCCTTCAAGTTCGTCGAGCGGGCCCCGGGTGTTCGCCGGCTCGTGATTGATATAGCCGATGCCATCTGCATGCAGCAGCCGGGTGGAGCGCCTGTTCCTCTCGGTGAACTCAACGCCATTCTTGGCGACGGCACGGCCATCGGCCCCTTCCAGGTCACCCAGGATTTCTACCAAAATCTCGGCGGGATCATCGAACTACCGGTTAGCGACGATCAATGGGCGTCCCAGGATCAGCCGCTTAACCTGTACACGAATCTTGAGGATATCGGAGGGCCGTATCTCTGGTTGGAATCAGCAAGCGGCTTGGCCATCGACGCAATCGACCAGGTGTTCCGATTGGCCGGTCAGGCCGGCACAATGGAAACTGCACGCGTTCGAATCGCAAAATGGGGCAAACCCGCGTCGGGCTTCAAGCCCGCGGTGATCGTCGTGCCGGTGGTCCCCAAGAATCAGGGGGCTTCGGTGCCGTGGTCGGCCGGATATCAGGGAGATACCCCTCAAGCCGACCAGGCACTCGCAGCGACGGTCACCGCGGTGGATGCGCAGGGCATTTGTACGGTGACGCTCACGGTAATGAAGGACCCCGGGTTTCGGACACCGCAACTCGACGGCCAGCTTTATTTCGTCGTCGTCTATGATCCGGCCATCGGACCGCCGAACATGCAGAAAGTCCCCCCGCGGCAGGAAACGCTGATCTCCTGCGTCGTGTTCGCGCAATACAATGAAAAGCCGAGCTGGGAGACCGTAAAGTCGATCATGACGCCTTATGCCAAGCTTTACCCGGGGATGACGGAACAGATCGACCTGACCCAGCAGCAGGCCTTCTTCACCTTCGCGGTGAATCCTTCCTGGCATGCTTATGAGAAAAACGTAATCCCCTACGTGCTCCCCGATGGCCGCAAGATCGCCGCCGGCGCCATTCCGTACGTGATGACGCGCAGGTTCGATGATCCGCGCTTCATGCCGGTGACACGCGACCTGTCACCCGACAAACTCCTGCACATCCTCACCTATATCGCCGATATCCAGGCGGGGGTGCAGCCGACGCCGCCGCCTCCGGGACCAAGCGCATGAGCACCGTCAGCCAAACCGACCCCCTTACCCTGCCTTTCGGACTGCAATTCGTACCGCAACCCGACCTGCCCGATCGCCCCGCGCTGCAGTCCTATTCCTGGATGGTCCACGCTAGGGGATTCTGGCTCATTCTCGGCGGCCGGCGTCTGGGATTGCACCAGTTCAACACGAGCGGCGACAACTTCCCGAAGCCGAACCAGTCGCTGTGGCACGTCAACCCGGATACCGGCGTGGTCCAGGAAATGCTCGATCTCACTCTGGTCGATCCCGAGATCGGCGATCCCCTGATGGCGACCAACCAGCTATCGTATTACGACCGGGAGGCCGATGAATGGATGATTATCGGTGGTTACGGCCAGGACTCGAAGCTTCGGCAGAACCGCACCTTCGATACGCTGCTGCGCATTCCCGTCAAGCAATTCTGCGCCGTCGTGTTATCGGGGGAAACGCCTGCGAAAAAGGCGGCCGCCATCAATGCGATGGTCGCGCGCCAGCACGATCCCTTTTTCGCGGTGACTGGCGGTGCGTTGCGGCGGGTGGGCTCCCGTTATCTGATCGTGTTCGGGCAGGGCTTCCAGGGCGCGTATAATCCATTCCTCGGAATCGTCGCGCAGGATTACCTGAACGCCGTCCGCTTCTTCCGCCTCGATCCGCTGACCCGTGAGGCGATAGGGATGGGGGAAATCAACTCGCCGGACCTCGACGCGCCGTTCCATCGGCGCGACGGACCGGTGATCGACACTCTCGATCCAGCCACTGGCGCGGCGCGCATCGCATCTTTTGGCGGAGTCTTTCCGCCGGGCAAGCTCGATGGTTATTTGAATCCCGTCTACATCGCCGATCGGATGAACCAACTTGTCGCAACAACCGACAGGTCGGTGAAGCAATTGCTCAATCATTATGAGTGCCCGGTCGTCGTCGTGTGGGACCCGCAGAGCGGAATGGTATTCCACACCTTTTTCGGCGGCATCAGCCGCTCCTACTATCACCAGACGCCCGCGCAAAAGGCGATGTACGACAAGGTGACAGCCGAGGGCCGCAATGACGGGCTGCCTTTCGTCGCCGATATCAGCACCTTGATCCAAAATCGTAACGGCAAATACATTCAATGCATCGCGCCTTTGCCGATCCCGAATTACAGACTGCGCGGCGCGTCGGCAGATTTCATCCCTCTGCTGCCCAGCAATAATCCCGCGATATCCGCGGATGGAATCGTCGATCTTGCCCGGATCGGCCCCGGAGCCACGGTGCCGATCGGTCACATCTATGGCGGAATCGATGCTGACTTCCCGCTTCCGAAAATTCCGAACTATGGAAGCCAGGCGACCAATGCGATCTACCGCGTGATGCTGACCAATAGTCCGTCGGCGGGGCACATCCCCGCGAGCCAGGCGCACCTCGCCAATGGCGTGCTGCCCCCGCCGGCGAAAAGCGTTAATGAGTTTACAAGCGAAAGCCAGCCCCGCACCTGATGCGGGGTGGCGGCCGCTTCGCGTCATCAGGGCAGCTGGCGGCCGAAGCGGCAAGCGTCCGTTCGGCATCGGCACCGATTTCGCCGTCGAACGCAAAGGTGATCCCGACGACCGCCCGGACATGTCCCTCGCCGGTTTTGACGGGCAAGGCGATCGCCGCCTGCCCGCCGACGAGCTTTGCCATCGGTTTGATCCGGCCGCTATCGCCGTCCTGAAGATTGCAGGTCTGCACCGGTCGTCCCTGAACCTGGGCGAGGCCCGCCATTCCCTTGCCGCGCGCAACGACCTGCACCGCTGCCAGCACCGGCGGCGGAATGTTGAGCGCGGCGGTCAGATGAAGGTCGCTGCCATGCGCGCGGTGCAATGTCCCGGCCAGACCGCCCTGGCTGGCGATGAAAGCCTCCAACCACTGCTGGTCCTCCGAGTTGAGCGCCACGGCATCCTCCTGTCGTTTGTCAGTCTGGGCGAGCATATCCTGAAGTGCTGCGCGTGTACGGCCTGTCAGCGACGTGAACGCCACGCGGAAGCAGCCCGCCATGGTTCCGGAGCGCGCGGGCAATACCTTGCCATAGGCGTGCAGCATTTCGCTCCCTGCGCCGGCAAACGTGATTCGCAGGTTGGTCAGTGCGTCAGGTGCTTCGCTTCGCAATTCCGCCTCCCGCTCCGAGAGGGCCACCAGCGAAGCTTCGATCTCTTCCTCACCCACCTTTTTGCCGTCGACGACGACGTAGTGGACCTTCAGCGGCGTCGCAAGAGGTGTCAATTCCGAGTCGTAGGCAGGCAAATGAACATTGTACTTGCCGCCGACCCCGCGGACATAGCTGATGGTCATCGGCTCGTTGACACCCTTCGGTTCGACGCGGACCTCGGCGCCGATCTCCAGCAGCGGTCCGGCGGCCGCCCTCGTGCTCGGGGAGATCAGGACGTCGCCCTGGACCGCATAGCTCTCGATCCGGGCTGCCAGGTTCACATGGCTTCCCAGCACGGTATATTTGGCGCGCTTCTCGGAGCCGATGCTGCCTACGATTACCTCGCCCGTGTTCAGTCCGATCCCCATGCCGATCGGAGGATAGCCCGCCGCGACATTGAGCTCGTTGACCTGTTCCATCGCCAGTTGCATGTCGATTGCGCAGGCGACGGCCCGGGCAGCATCGTCGCCGCGAGACATCGGCGCGCCAAAAACCGCGATGATCGCATCGCCGATGAAATCGATAATGGTGGCCTGATGCGCCGTGAAAACTTCGGTCATCACGCCGAGGTAGATGTTTATCAGCGAGACAACATCCTCTGGGTGCAAGGCCTCGGAGATCGTCGTGAAACCGCGCAAATCCGAGAAAATCAGGGTGACGAGCCGCTTCTCGCCGCCCAGCGTCGATTCCTCGCTCGTCTCAAGCAGCACCTCGACGATCTCATCTGACAGATAGCGTCCGAAGGTCTGACTGATGAAGCGATTGCGTGTTTCGAGCTGGGCGGTTCGCAGCCGTACCTTTTCCTCGAGTTTCTCGTACAATTCCGCGTTTGCGATCGAGACACCGATCTGGCCGGAAAGCAGCTTGAGTATCTCGATACGTTCCTCGGTGAAAGCGCCAACCGCGAGGTTATTCTCGACATAGAGGACACCGGAAAGCTCTCCGAGATAGAACAGCGGAACGCACATCACCGACTTCGCACGGGTGCGCGCCACGTGCGGGTCGTTGTGAAAGCGCACCTCGGCAGAAGCGTCGGCAAGGATCAGCGCCTCACCCGATCTCACCACGAAGTTCACCACCGAGCGCGCGAGCCCGGCATAATCATCCAGGGCGACGGCCTGCAGCACCTGGACCTCTCCCTCTTCCGATATCTCGGCCTGGACCAGAAACTGACCATCACGCGCCAGCAGTAATGCCGCCCGCTCAGCCCCGGCATTCTGACGCACGATGGTCATCAGCTGCCGGAACAACTCGCTCAACTGGACTTCGCCCGATATCGCCTGCGACGCTTTCAGCACCGTCTCCAGGTCGAGCGATTCCTGCGCATGTTCACTGGTGCGCCGGTGATCGGCCTGGCCGCCCGCGTCGAAGACGAGGCCGCCGAGCAGCCCCTCGTAGCGACGCCTGATATCGGCGGCGAGGCCATGGGCGCCCCATCGATGATAACCCAGCGCCGCCTCCGTGAGGTGATAGCGCGCCGTGCGGTTCGTGCCGCATTTAAGATGCAACTGGCCGGCAAGCTCATGGGCCAACGCCTGCACGTGCTGATACCCGGCTTTCTCCGCCGCTTCGATGGCCTGGTCATAGAGTTGCGCAGCCAGTTCGGTATCGCCGTCCAATCGCCGCAGTTCGGCTTCGAGCAGATATTGCTTGTGCTGGTAGGTCGAAGGCGAGTCCGCCGCCCATTTACGATGGGCGCGCGCCGCCCGATGCACGGCGCGACGGTGGCTGCGGCGTCGAAGCCCCGCCGTTCTATCGCCGAGGCGGGCGCGCAACAGGCCGTTCAGAAAGTGGTGTTCCGCCGCATGTTGCATCCCCGGCGATTCCTTGAGCAGCCGGGCCGAGGCGCGCGACACGTCGCGCGCCTCGTCGTATCTGCCCCAAAGCAGCAACGAGAGCAGCTTGTTCACGAAGTAGAAATGGGCAAAATGAGGCGATCCGTAGCGGCTCAGGCTTGCGACAAATGGCACCTCGTCAAACTCTTCGTCGGAAAAGGAATCGGCCCGGATCGTCTGGCCGCGCAAATTCCTGATGGTCTGACGAACCGCCTGCATCGTTCCAATATTATCGGTCGTATTCACGCGCCGAAGGAATTCCTCGAATCGCACCAGCATTGCGTTGACGGATTCGAGTTCGGCGCCGCGCATCAGCATGTTCTGCACGATACCGCTACACGCGCAGCTGGCGTGGAACTGGTCGCCGGAATCGATGCCGGCCTGGTAGGCTCTGGTGAAGATCTCCTCCGAATTCGCTAGGCCGCGGATCCAGCTGTTGGCAAAATATCCGTAAACGAAGGTAACCTCGGCACGAATTCGCTGGTTGTTGAAGCGATCGACCAGCGACAGCACCAGCTGCCCGAACTCGTCGCCGACCTTGTGGTTGCCGAGCACGCCGCCTCGAAAAATGACGCCGTAAGCCAAAAACCCGATAGCGGTATCTTCGGTATAGCCATAGCGAAGGCTCAAAATGACGATGCGGGCGCAAATGCTGATGCAGAGTTCGGGACGAATCTGGTAGGCGGCTTTACTCACGTCCGCCATGAATCGAATGGCCAGACGCATCCGCTCGTCCCGCAGTTCGGGCAGATCAAACAACTCCATCGGGCTGCGCCCCTTGATAAAGCGCAGAATCCGGAGATGATCCCAAATCAGCAAGGGGGGAAAGAACTTGGCGGGCAGCCAGATCCCGAGCATGCCAGCCGCTTCGAGCCCGGTCGCAAAGGCGCGGTCGAACAGTGCCTGGTTGGTGTAGAATTGAATCTTCCTCTCGTACACTTCGGCCCGCTCGAAATCATCGGATGCCAGCTGCAGCGCGCGACCGAACAACGTCTCGGCTGCCTCGTCGTTGCCCGTCAAATGCTCGCATTCGGCGCGCTCCAGTGTCAGGTCGAATGCGAGCCGCGACGGAGCGTCGGATGGCAGCACTTCCATTCCTGCCGACACGAACTCCATCGCCGGTACATAGGCGGTGGAGCGCTTTGCCCGGACGGCGGCCGCGAGATTCAGTCGGGCGAGTTCGAGGCGCTCGTCACGATCGGTGACGAGGGTGTGGGCGAGATTGAGGTGCTGCAGGATGTCGAACAGCCGGTCGTCGGTTTCGGGTGTCCGGCAGTCGGCAAGCAGCCGGCGCCCGATCCGAAGCCGAACCTGCTTCGCCTGCTCGGCGTCCATCAACCGATAAGCGGCCTGCTGCACACGGTCGTGCTGGAAGCGGTAGCGAACGCGCAAGCCGCCGGATGGATTCCCGATGCGGTCGATCAACCCCTGATCCAGCGATTCCTGAAGACCTGCGCCGAGCAACGCGGTGCTGCGCCCCGACGCCGTCGCAAGCATGTCGAGATCGAAGGTGTTCCCGACGCATGCCGCCATTTGCAGGATTTCCTGGGAAGCGCCGGGAAGTACCCGCAAGCGCTTGGTCAGGAACTCGACGACGTTCTCGGTGATCTCGGCAGCGCGAATGGCGTCAAGATCGCAGCTCCAGGCTCCTGCCGACGAACTGTACCGTATCGCACCGTCGAGATGCAGCGCCCTGAGCAATTGATTTATGAAGAATGGATTGCCGTGCGTCTTCTGCTGAACCACAGCGGTCAGTTCGTCGACGAGCGCGCCGTCGCGGACCAGTGTATCGGCAACGATGAGTCGTGTGGTCGGAAGCTGCAGAGGGGCAAGGAAGATGGTGTCGATCGGGACTTCGCCGCGACGCATCCGGTCGAGCGCGAGCGCAAAGGGATGCGACTCGGAGACCTCGTTGTCGCGATAGGCGCAAATCAGCAGCAGGGGGCCCAGGTTGCGATCGAACATCGTCGCTTCGATCCACGCGAGGGTGGCGGAGTCCGCCCACTGGACGTCATCGAGGAGCAGACAGAGCGGGTGCTCCGGCTGGGCGAAAGCTGCGAGGAAGGCCCGGAACGCCTGTCGGAAGCGATTCTGCGATTCGAGCGGCGGCAGTTCCGGCACCGGTTGCTGCGGACCGATCAGCCGTTCGAGCTCCGGGATGGCATCGACCACCAGTTGCCCGACGGGTCCCAACGCCTGCTGGATCCGGACCCGATGCTGGCGCAACTGGCTGTCGGGCTCGGTCAGGACCTGGCGCAACAGGTCGCGCAGGGCTTCGATCAGCGAGGCAAACGGTACGTTGCGCTTGAGCTGATCGAATTTGCCGCCGATGAAATAGCCGGTACTTGCCACAATCGGCTTGTGCACCTCGCTCACGAGGCTTGATTTGCCGACGCCGGGTTCACCCGACACCAGCAGCAGCATCGGCGTACGGTCGACGACCGTCCGCCTGAATGTTTCGAGGATGGTTTCGAGCTCTTCCTCCCGACCGTAGAGCCGCTCGGGAATTTGGAAACGGTTGGGGACATCCGACTGCGCAATAGCGAAGCCGGCGATGGAGCCGTCCGGCCGCAGCGCGTCGCGGCAGGACTTCAGGTCGGCAAGCGCGCCGACGGCGCTCTGGTATCGAAGTTCCGGCGCTTTGGCGAGCAGTCGCAGGACCATATCCTCGATCACCGCCGGAAGAGCAGGCCGCGCGTGGCGCGGGGCGTCGGGTGCTCGAGCGATCAACTGATGGATCAGCGAAAGCCGGTGGTCGGCGACGAATGGCGGGGCGCCGGTCAGCATCTCGTAGAATGTGGCGCCGAGTGAATAGAGGTCGGTCCGGTAGTCAACGGTACGGTTCATGCGGCCGGTCTGTTCCGGCGACATGTAGGCAAGCGTGCCCTCCAGCGCGCCCGGGCTGCGAATCTCGACGGATTCGCGCGGGATCATCGATGCTCGATCGAAGTCGATCAGAGTAACGTCACCGGTCGCGCCGGAGACGATGAAGTTGTTCGGACAGATGTCCTTGTGCACGATCTCCGCATCGTGGACCTCCGCGACGGCCTCGGTCATCTGTATGGCCAGGCGCAGAAATTCGTCGAGCGGAAGCTGCAGCTGCGAAATATGCTCTGCGAGACTCGCCCCGTCGGCGTACGTAACGAAAAGCGCGACACTCGCGCCGTAAGGTTCCGTTGCATGCGCACGGCGGCAATGTCCGGCGTGTTGCAGCCGCTGCAGGATCCGGAATTCGTTGTTGAGACATTCGGAAACCGCGCTCTCAGGTCGGTTCGTGTTCGGGATTTTGGCGATAAGCGGGAGCCCATCGCTCAGGCGGATCGCGCGGTAAACCGACAGGTCACGCCCTTGATACAGGCGGTCGCCCACCTGATATGGCCCGATCTCGAACGCCATTCACCAGGCTCCACCGCCAGATCGTGGCTGCCATGACCTCTGGCCCGCATCGCATCTGGGCCCAAGAGACGACCGCGTTAGTATTGCTTCACGACAAAAACGCGTAAGAAGATGAAATTTCTAAGGTTTTCAAGCATAGATTGTGACCGTCAGACTGTCCATAATTTTCTCAGGACTCCAGATTTTGAGGACTGCGTGAGTATTTGGCGAAGGCGTGTTACGGGGCAGGTGGTGACGGACCCATGCTGACGCCGGCGTTCGGCATTGCGTTGCCTTCGCCAAGCCGGCCCGGTCATTCTGCTTTTCATGGAGTCGGCAGGTGCAAGGATCCGCCTCCCCGCGATGTCGAGCGCCGCCTTTTGGCCGGCCCCATTCGTGCTGACGCTTACATCCTGTCGCGTCTTGCCCGAAATTGATATCCGTTGGTGACGAGAGCCGATGCTCTTCCGAATGCGAATGACCGCTTTGCGCCAACAGCCGCCGTTCGCAAATCGAATGTTATTTTCTGCTAAAGCAACTTGGGCGAAGGACTCGCATGAGCTGAGGAGCCCGTCTCTTCATCATCCGATCAGCGCTCAATCCAGCTTATTAACGGACGACTATGGAGGCGACAGCGAAGCACTGATAAGCGACATGACGGAGCAATGCCGCCATAGTTGCTGCGACCACTATCCGCTCGTCCGCAATCGTCGCAGATGCCCCGAAGACAAATGGCTGTTGGACATGAAGCGTGGCCACCAAGTCTTGTTTTTGCGGTTATTTACAAAAAAATTGGTGTCCGACCCGATGATATTCTTCGGGTGGAAGCCTCCTTCAGAAGCCACGCGATCTCCTCTTGATCGCCGTGAAACATGTCCCTGATCATTCGGCCGGCTCCGACAGCGCCACCGCGCTGGTTTTCACCTTCCGCCCGCGGGCGGCGAACCACCGGCAAATGACGTAGAAGGCCGGCGTGAAGATCAATCCGAAGGCCGTAACCCCGATCATGCCGGAAAAGACCGCGGTGCCGAGCGTCTGCCTGAGCTCGGCTCCGGCGCCGGTCGCCCAAACCAGTGGCATGACACCGAAAATGAAGGCGAGCGACGTCATCAAGATCGGCCGCAGCCGCAGCCGCGCGGCTTCCACGGCCGCGGCCCAGCGGTCACGGCCGCGGTCCTCGAGCTGCTTGGCGAATTCGACGATCAGGATCGCATTCTTCGCCGCAAGACCAATC
>Ga0137407_10002196_pt1 | contig 12865 bp, 17 predicted proteins | sample CZOMad2_2_16fung_FD_108410 | JGI IMG/M metagenome (GOLD analysis project Ga0137407, IMG submission 108410) | Vadose zone soil fungal communities from Angelo Coast Range Reserve, California, USA - CZOMad2_2_16fungal (Illumina Assembly) | ecosystem: Environmental > Terrestrial > Soil > Vadose...
CACCATATCTCATTGTGTCCAGCCCGGAGACATGGGTAACAGGTCGTACCTAAGACATGGGTGACAACCTCGTGCCGAACGGGTTGTCGAGGGGTTGCAGGGTTTTCTGCTCCAGGTCGAAGTATCCAAGATCATAGTGCATGAAGCTGACGAGCCAAATGCCGTCGTCGACTTCCTTGATGCCGAGTTTCTGGCCGGCCAGCACGGTAGAGATGTTGATTCGCTTGCGATGCAGGCAGAGGCGGCCACAGGCGGTGACAAGAACCTCGCGATCGTGGAACGGATAGATCAGCTCGGGCAGGCCAGCGTAAGGACGTAGTGAAGCGAGGTAGAGTTCGACGGGGCATTTCATCTCCAGCGCCTCATGCGGCCGTTCGGCATTGAACTCGCGGACGAAGGCATCGAAGCGTTCCTGCTGCATCAGGCTGTTGGAGCCCGGTGGACGGGTTGTTTCCTTCTTGAGGGTGAGGTGCATGCGCTCGTGACGCCCGTTCTGCTGCGGATGGCCGGGCTTGATGCGTTCGATGGCGATGCCGAGCCTGAGCCACCAGACCGAGAGCTTTGAGAGATTGAACAGGGCATTGGGACTGGCAAAGGGCACGCCGTTGTCGGAGCGGATGGCGAACGGCAGGCCGCGCTCGCTGAACAGCCGTTCAAAGGCTGTAATTGCAGGCCCTTCACGCGTGGAATCGAGCGCTTCGCACAACAGCAGGAAGCGCGAAGCATGGTCGGTGACGGTCAGCGGATAGCAGTATCGCCCATTGCCGAGCTTGAACTCGCCCTTGAAGTCGGCGCACCACAGATCATTGGGTCCAGTGCCCGCGGACAGCGGCGTGCCGCGTGCGCGGTGGCGCGGCCCGCCGCAGCGCTTGACCAGGCCATGGCGGTCGAGGACCGTATGGATGGTACTCTTGGCCGGAACCCGGATATCGCCGTCCAGCCGTCGGACCAGCAGTTCCCGGATCTTGCGCGCGCCCCAGTGCGGTTTCTCAGCCTTGAGCCGGACAATCAGGCTCTCGATCTGCTCCGGCAGCTGGTTGGCATAGCGCACCGGCCGCCTGGAGCGATCGCTCAAGGCCTCAAGCCCGTGCGCCTTGTAGCGATCGAAAATCTTGTAGCCGGTCTTGCGGGATACGCCGAAATCCCGGCACACGTCCGTCATGGTCTCCCCGTCCAGCAGGCGGGCGACAAAGCGAAGGCGTTCTTCCATAACCGAACTCGCTTTCCACGGCATCCACACCTCCCGCTTGCAAAAAAGCGAAAAGTGTAACCCATGTGTCCGGTACGAAATGTCACCTATGTCTCGGGCCGCTCACGAAAATGCTCGGGATTTTGGTATTTCTTCGATTTCTTACCCACGCTTTTGCCCACGCGCAAAATTTGGCGCTGTTGGACGAAGAGAAAATCAACTCGGCTCACCGAGCCCAATTTCACGCCCGAGCCGCTCGATCCGATCAACCATCCTGATTAGCGGTGTCGCGGCCATCGGGGCGCCGATGTCAGCCCGCTGTTCACGGACGACGGAGTGCCGCACTCTTGTAGTCAAAGCTTCACAAACCTGCGGCAGGCTTAGCGAGCCGGCATTTAAGAAGCCGGCCGGGGAAATACCAACGCCGCCGAGCGAAGATACTCCGCTCTGGCCGGCGTTGTGTCTTGAAAGGGAATTAACCCCACTCGTCATAGGACGACGATAAATGATCGAACAGCAGTTGGCTCGCGTGCGTGCGCATCGCAGTAATATTCAACGGTATCGCAACCTATTGCAAACCAGCCTGACAGAGCTTGAGCGCCAGTTTGTCGAAAAGCGCTTGGCCGAAGAGCAATCGAACCTGGAGAGCTTGGCCGCTTCGCGTCCACAATGAACTTCGCGCAGGGCGCAGCCGAAGAGCGGCCTCGGTGCGGCTTGCACCGGGGCCCGCTCCCCTCCTTGCGTCCCGTCTCAGAACGCAAGGTCATCATATTGAGAGAACGTGGCAAGAAGCGATGCGACAACGTGCGTCGCATGGAAGCTATGTGTCTTTATCTGTCAGGACCGGTGTCTAATTTGATCGGAACCGGCCTTCTTGGAGCGCTTTGGTCTTTGTAGTATGTCAGCTCTATGACGGAGGGATCCCATGGTTGTTCGTACCCCAGTCGAAATCAAACCTGACGAGTACAAGCATGAAGTCGAACGAGAGCTGTCGAACTTTGTGAAGCGCGAAAATGAGTTTATGGCGCGCGAGCGGCAAGAGCGCGCCGAGCAGATCCGCCTGGCTCTGTACAGCCTTCAAAGAGAGACCACGAATTAGCGGCACAGTCGTGGTCGCGGCCTTCTTTGTGCTGCTCGCCTGATGATGGCTGACAACGCAAGTTCGAGGATCCGATACCGCTGCCTGATGGGCGAACGCTCGTCACGTTAAGGGACGCCACCGACTACATCACCAGCCTGCCGAAAGAGGAAATCCGACCTCGCCGACTGGCAGGTTGCGACAGAGGCATTGATGTTGGTTTCGCGAAGTGGTCCCACGATGATGGCGCGGATCGGGGTCATGAAGGCGCTGAACCGTCATGTCGTTCGGGAATTCAATCCGGATCGGAAAGATACGCATTGGGGGAAACGGAAGCTCAAGAGAGAGGGGCGACCTTTCGCCGGGAGATTTATCTCCATTCTTTCGTGACCCGGTAATTGACTGAATCAGGCGGGCGGGTCTTCGTTTATCGTTCGACGCAACTCACGGAGCAGGCAAAATGACGACGAGTAAAGTCTACCCCGTTGCGGGATTCGATCTTGCGCACGTCCCCAACGGCATGGTGCTGACCGTCCGCTATGTTGAAGCGACTCAACCGCCAAAGAGCCAAGAGGAATTAGATCGAGCGATCCGTGCTGTGAGAGTGGGCCTGAATGCGACTCAGGCGACCGAGCTGGCGAACGCTTTGCTGCGATCGGCGCAAATTATCCAAGCCCCCAGCGGTCCGACAAATTGACCCCGAAACCCCACAGTCTGAAGGGAGATCAATGACAGTCTGGGTGTATGTCACCACGAGCAAGCAGGTTGGCGACAAGGATCGCCTCAAGGTGTTCGCAAACGAGATCGCCGCCGAGGCATAGTTTCGTGAAAACGACCCCGAAAGGGTTGCGTTCGAATAGCCGGTTTCGGACTGCTAGCAGCCCAAATGTTCCTGAGATCGTTCAAAGTTGGGGCGCCTCCTGACGGGCCTCGCTGCAACATTTCGGGGCAAGCGGCGTTTGTCGAGTATGTCCCGGCCAAAAAATAACCAGCGCCCCGTCCCTCGTCGAGACCGGCTCTTCCAAAAAAATATCGGAAGTTATTTCTCTGCGAGAGAAGGTAGCTCAAGCCGAACTCGCGGCACAGGGCCATGTACGTCAACATCATCAAGCAGATCGGCGATCAAGCCGGGACCGACTCGTTCGCGTGTAACGTCCTGCTGCGCGCTAGCGAAACCACAGCAGGTGTCGGCTCAAGCCAATTTGCGGAGCACGGGAGCGCATCCAGAAATCGTTTTTGTGCAAGCGTGCTACCGGTTTGTTTTGATCAGCCAGCGTCATAAAGGTTCCGGCTAAACGGCATTTCGCTTGCTGGAACTGTGCTTCCCGACGGCGGTTGGTTGTTGTGTCGGTCATCGCCCTATTTGAGGCAGGGCAATTGGAAGTGGCCAGGCATTCGCGCTTCCACGGGAGCATTGCACATGAAGAGTTTTTTCAAGGTCGTTGCTTGGATTGCGGCCGCTTTTGTAGGGCTTTTTATTTGGAACGTAACTCCCGATTTTCGACCGATCGTCACTTGGCTTTTGGCCGCAGCATTCATCTGCTACGTCTTGTCCGCTATCGTTGAAGTAACAATTAAGCGGATCATATGGGACGAATTACTAGCGCTTCGCCGTCAAAGCGATGCCGCCGCTAATCATCTGGCGTTACTAGATCGCAAAGTGACTGTCATTCTGAAAGATGCGCTTGAGCAGCGCCGTCTCCGATGACGATCGATGCGAAGGAGGCCTAAATGAGACAAAGGAGTTTCAGCGACAGTTGCCGGATGATGCGTTAATGATCGTGGCGCGCCGAACCGACAAGGAAGTTCGAGGAGCGTGGACTCGCGATTTGCTCGGGTTCTACTGTCAGCACGTAATGCTGAAACAGACGGAATGACTGCCGGTCAGCCTACCCAGCGGACGCGTCCAACAGGCACAAAACGGGCGGTCACATTCGCCAGATGCATGCTCCGCCATGGGTCGATCTCATCGACAGGTTCTTCAGGCGGATCATCATAATCGAACGAAACCTCAAAAGGTTCTTCCGGCGGATCTTCAAGCGAGAACAGATATTGCAGGCCAGCCGCGGCTAAACTCGGCTCGTCATGAATTCCCTGACGCATTTTCTCAACTAAAAACTTCGCAAGCGCCGGCCGCGCCAAGCATTCCAGAACCCCTCCGTTCCTGCCAGGTTGGAAGTAATGATCCCACGCAGCTTTATAGGCGCGGATAAGGAGGTCGGTATGGTCGGGCGACGACATGTCAATATCGTCATTAAGCAATTAGGTCCAATTACGTCACGAGATCGGTATAATTGTGTCAAATAGACTTTGGGGCATTTGCTTTGCTGATCGGCTTCGCTGCCTTAGGCTACGCCATGCTGCCGCCTATGGCGTGAACTTCACAAAATCACCGTCCCCACGGAATCCCGAAAAAGACATATGATGCGGTCGACCGCCCGTCGACGATCTCCTCCACCCTGTCGAACAGCGGGACGACGTCATCGCGCTTCCCGTGCCTCTGCTGCCCTTGAGCCGGCCCCCCGGGGACGACCTTCGTCCCGATCGATCTCCGACCTGACGGCACCCAAAGTGTCGCTGGTCCTGACGGCCGTCAGGATGGTGTATTCGAGCGCCCGCGCGCTCAGACTGTCCCGCCGGCGGAGCTCGGCCATGAAGCGCGGCAGATCCGCATAGGGCAGCGCCTTGTACTGAGGAGACCTGGGATTTCGGGGGCAGCAGCTTGTCCCGCAGCCCCTTCCACCGCGCCTTGAGGGAACTGGTGACTACCCCGCTCCCTAACTAATACGCGCAGAAAGCCGCCCGGGCGATTTCATGCGCGAGCGGCTGTCGGCAAATCGTGCTTTTCGCTTAGTGCGCCGTCATCCAGGCGCGGGCTTCGCGCTGGGCGGTGGCGATCTCGGCTTCCGACATCATCTCGGCGACCTCGCGGCGCAGGGAGATCGCATCGGTGCGGCCCTTGAGGGCTGCGAGATTGAACCATTTGTGGGCCGCGACGAGATTGACCACACCTGAACGGCCGCTCGCCCAATACAGGCCACGCTCGAATAGCACGTCCGGGATCGCAGTCGCTTCCACCGGCGTTGCCTTGTCCAGATCGAACTGTCTCTGAAACATCCCCGTCTCCCCTTTTTTCGTTGGCCGCGCCCTCCCCGAGTGCGGCTCCTGTCCACTGTCAAAACGTCCCGTTATTCCAGCGCGCGATCAGCAAAAGTGGGAACCGGTTTTGCGTCCGATCGCGCGCCACTTATCAAGAGAGCGCATGATCTGATCGCCAAACCGCCTACACTTTGGCGGATCATGCGCGTGCCGTTTTCCGGTCTGTTGGGATGATCATGACCCATCAAATTTGAAGGGCAGTTTAAGGTTCGCGATGAACGGTGTGTAAACGCAGGCGTCGCTCCACTCCATGCAAAATCGCAGAAGTGCCTGTGTCGCAGGGAGAAGTCGGCAATCGTGAAGTTCGGTTTACCCTGCCATTTCGCACAACGATAACCATTGCGCCAAACGTCGCGGCGGTCATCATCGGCAAAATCCGACAATGAGATACACGGCAACGTCCCTCGATGATCCAGAGTTCACGGCCTCCAGGATATAGCTCCGGAGGGCACGAACGAAAATCGCAGAGCGAACCGGATGGTGGCCGCACCGTGCACGATCAGAAATGAATTCGGGGGGATCGAAGCGCCAGGAGCTGGAGGCGCGGGCCACGGAAGCGAAAGCATTCCGGGGAACGAGGGCGTCGGCGAACACGTCAGGACCAGATTTCGTTCCGGGCTGAGGGCCCGGTGAAATTGCGGATCTCCGAGAAGATCCGCACCGAACGAAGAAAACCTGTTTCTTCTGCTGGACCGGCTTAGAAGGCGCGAACTCCTTCGAGGTACGATCCAGCCGTTTGACCTGATGTCTCGCCGACACCCTCTTTCGTCGACCAGAGCCTTCAGATTTTCATCCGGGGCTCGTGTGACGTGCCGGCATCAAGCCGCCGGCATTTCTTGGAGAAGCGAAGTTACTTCTTCTTCTTGGCGACCTTGCGGGTCTTCTTCGCAGTCTTCTTCACTGCGCTCTTCGCCTTCTTTGCCTTCTTAGCTTTCTTGGCCATGTTGCCCTCCTAATGTAAGTGAGATGGCTTAATCGCTGCGTGCACTCGGGAATCGAAATGCACTGCATCCCGAATACACCAACACATTCAAAAAAACAGCGTCCCGCTTAAGGAAGTGTTGACGCAGCAATGTGAGAGCACGCGAAGTGCTGACGTCGGCGACCCCACAACACGTTCGCATGTCGATGCAAAAAGTGCCGCAACGGCCGACATCGACGCTTGTCAATATTGAAGGAAACGCCTGTGCCGCAGTTGTTTCTTAAATTTGTGTAACCGATGATCGATGCGCATTCGATGTCGTCGCGACTCATTGAGTCTGTCAAAATGCCGTGTGCGCGGACTCTGAGTCGCAAAGTTTGGCAATAAAAAAATTTTCGTGGTTACAGCGCCCGCGTCTCATCGGTGCTCGCCAAAACCGGATTTCTGGACAAAACGCGACCACCGATTCGGACGCGCGCTTTAAGTCGTGATGGTGAATTTCGGATCGCGCTGAACGATCGATGCACGCTTGCATGCATCGATCGCGGCGTTGCTAAGGATGGAGTCGTCCCGTTACGGGACGCTTTCAGATGCCGAGCTTCGCCTTCAGCAGATCATTGACCGCTTGCGGGTTGGCCTTGCCGCCGGATTGCTTCATCACCTGGCCGACAAACCATCCGGCGAGTTGCGGTTTGGCTTTTGCCTGCGCGACCTTGTCCGGATTGGCCGCGATAATGTCGTCGACCACCTTTTCGATCGCGCTGAGGTCAGTGACCTGCTTCATGCCGCGCGCTTCGACCAGCTCGCGCGGGTCGCCGCCCTCAAGCCAGACGATCTCGAACAGGTCCTTTGCGATTTTTCCGGAGATGGTGCCCTCGCCGATCAGATCGACGATGGTCCCGAGCTGTTCTGCGGAGACCGGAGAGCGCGTAATGTCACGGCCTTCCTTGTTGAGGCGCCCGAACAGCTCGTTGATCACCCAGTTCGCCGCGAGTTTGCCGTCGCGCGTCTTGTCGGCGAGACCATCCAGCACCGTCTCATAGAACTCGGCGCTCTCGCGCTCGGCGACCAGCACGCTGGCGTCGTAGGGCGACAGTCCGAAGCCGTCGATGAAGCGGGCCTTCTTCTGGTCCGGCAATTCCGGCAGGTCGGCCTTCAGCCCGGCAACATAGGCTTCGCTGAACTCAAGCGGCAGCAGGTCGGGATCCGGGAAATAGCGATAGTCGTGCGCTTCTTCCTTGGAGCGCATCGACCGCGTCTCGCCCTTGTTGGGATCGAACAGCCGCGTTTCCTGGTCGATGACGCCGCCATCCTCGATGATTTCGATCTGGCGCCGCGCCTCGTACTCGATCGCCTGGCCGATGAAGTTGATCGAGTTCATGTTCTTGATTTCGCAGCGGGTGCCGAGCGGTCCGCCCGGCTTACGCACGGAAACGTTCACATCGGCGCGCAAGCTCCCCTTCTCCATGTCGCCGTCGCAGGTGCCGAGATAGCGCAGGATCGAGCGCAGCTTGGTCACGTAGGCCTTGGCCTGCTCGGCATCGCGGATGTCCGGTTTTGACACGATCTCCATCAACGCCACGCCGGAGCGGTTGAGGTCGACATAGGACATGGATGGGCTCTGGTCGTGCAGCAATTTGGCAGCATCCTGCTCCAGATGCAGCCGCTCGATCCCGATCGTCGCGGTCTTGCCGCCGTCCAGTTCGACCACGACTTCGCCCTCGCCCACGATCGGCGACTTGTACTGGCTGATCTGGTAGCCCTGCGGCGAGTCCGGATAGAAATAGTTCTTGCGGTCGAACACCGAGCGCAGGTTGATCTGCGCGTTCAGCCCGAGCCCGGTCCGCACCGCCTGGCGGACGCACTCTTCATTGATCACGGGCAGCATGCCCGGCATCGCGGCATCGACCAGCGAGACATGGCTGTTCGGCTCGCCGCCGAATTCGGTCGAGGCGCCCGAGAACAACTTGGACTTCGAGGTGACCTGGGCGTGCACCTCCAGCCCGATCACGACTTCCCAGTCGCCGGTCTGGCCCTTGATCAGTTTTCCGGGTTTGACTGATGCGTTCATGCTTTTCCACTCCCGAGCAGCGCGGACACGATCCGCTCCCATTCGGCTTCCAGAGAATCCTTTGCCACCGGCTGGCCGGCCTGACGGTACCAGTAGCCGGCATTGCCGAGATCGCCTTCCACCCGGTGCAGGTAGGCATGCACCCAGGCCGAATTCGCATCGCTCTCGTCCTGCACGATCTTGTGCGCCTGATCCCAGTCGCCCTTGGCGGCCCACCACAGCGCCGTCAGCGGCGGTTCCAGACCCGGCGCCGGGGCTGTGTCCGTCAGGCTGGCGCGGAAATCCGCCATGTCACCACCAGCGCGGTGGCGTGAAGCGGCCAGCCGCCTGTTCCACGACTTCGCCAAGCGAGAACAGCGTCTCCTCGTCAAAGGGACGACCGATCAATTGCAGGCCGAGCGGCAGACCTTGCGCGTCCTTGCCGGCCGGCACGGCGATGCCCGGCAGTCCCGCCATGTTCACCGTCACCGTGAAAATGTCGTTGAGATACATCTCGACCGGATCGGCGCCGCCCTTTTCGCCGACACCGAAGGCCGCCGACGGCGTCGCCGGCGTCAGGATCGCGCTGATGCCTTTGGCGAAGCAATCCTCAAAATCCTTCTTGATCAGCGTGCGGACTTTTTGCGCGCGCAAATAATAAGCGTCGTAATAGCCGGCCGAGAGCACATAGGTGCCGATCATGACGCGGCGGCGCACTTCGCCGCCAAAACCTTCGGCGCGGGTGTTCTCATACAATTCGCCGATCGAGCGGCCGGGCACGCGCAGGCCATAACGCACGCCGTCGTAGCGCGCGAGATTGGAAGAGGCTTCCGCCGGCGCCACGATGTAGTAGGCCGGCAGCGCGTATTTGGTGTGCGGCAGCGACACCTCGACCAGTTCGGCCCCGGCTGCCTTCAGCCACGCCGCGCCTTCGGTCCAGAGATTTTCGATTTCCGCCGGCATGCCGTCGAGGCGATACTCCTTCGGGATGCCGATCTTCATGCCCTTGACGGATTTTCCGATCGCGGCCTCGTAGTCCGGCACCGCGCGATCGACGGAGGTGGTGTCCTTGGGATCGTGGCCGGCCATCGAGCGCATCAGGATCGCGGCGTCGCGCGTGGTGCGCGCGATCGGACCTGCCTGGTCAAGCGAGGACGCGAACGCCACGATGCCCCAGCGCGAACAACGCCCATAGGTCGGCTTGACACCGACGGTGGCGGTGAACGCCGCGGGCTGGCGGATCGAGCCGCCGGTATCGGTCGCGGTTGCACCCATGCAGAGCAGTGCCGCCACGGCGGAAGCTGATCCGCCGGATGATCCGCCCGGCACCAGCGTGGTGTTGGAACCTTCGCGCCGCCACGGATTGACCACCGGGCCGAAACACGAGGTCTCGTTCGACGAGCCCATCGCGAACTCGTCATTGTTGAGCTTTCCGAGCATGACCGCGCCGTCGCGCCAGAGCTGCGAGGTCACGGTGGATTCGTAAGGCGGCACGAAATTGCCGAGAATCTTCGAGCACGCGGTGGTGCGCACGTCCTTGGTCGCGAACAGGTCCTTGATCCCGAGCGGAATGCCGGCCAGCGGTCCGCCCTCGCCCTTGGCGATCCTGGCGTCGATCGCGCGCGCCATGTCGCGCGCCTTCTCCGGCGTTTCCAGGATGAAGGCATTGAGCGAACGCGCCGCTTCGATTGCGGCGAGATGCGCATCCGTCAGTTCAAGCGAGGTGAAAGACTTGTTCGCGAGGCCGGCTTTGGCCTCCGCGATCGTCATCGATGTCAGGTCGGTCATTTATTGATCGGGCTGCAGAAGAACGGAGAAAGCGTCTTGTCGTTGGCCGGGTCGTTGGGCTTCGGCCGCGTCCTCTCATTGGCCTCGAGCTGATCGAGGACAGCGTCCATCGCCTTATCGGGATCGGCGGCCTTGCCCTGCCGCTCCATCGCGTCGAGGTAATTCATATAGGCCTGGTAGGCCTTTTCATCGTCGCAGAGCAGACACATCGGAGTTTCCGATCTCTAAAAAGAATTACTCGACCACCTTCGGCACCAGGAAGAAATGGTTTTGCGTTTCCGGCGCATTCCTGACGATATCGTCGGGAATCCCGCCGTCATTGACCACGTCGGCCCGCTTCTTCATTTCCATCGGGGTCACCGAGGTCATCGGCTCGACGCCGTCGACGTTCACTTCCGAAAGCTGCTCCACGAAAGCCAGCATGGCGTTCAGCTCGCCCTGCAGATGGGGAACCTCGGCCTCGGTGACCGCAATTCGCGCGAGCTGCGCGATGCGGCGAACGGTGGCGGCATCAACGGACATAAATATAGGCCTCGAACGGGGAATTCGCATCCGCCGTATAGCAGAGGCCGCTTTTGCGCCGCAACAGCGGGAACACGCCGCGGCAGCCCCAGAGCGCCGGATAATCCCCCTTTTGAGGCTCAAAGGCAGCGACGCGCGGGCCGGCGGCGACGCACAAGATTTCGTGCGCAAAGCACCCATTTCCCTCGCAAAAAAGCCCCGACGAAACCATTTTCTTCCCCGACGTAGTCGTCCTGAAACAGTCGAGGGATGTAGTCGCGGCCAGAACATCGGGAGGCCGTGCCATGTCCACCATCAAAAACGGTAGCGCCGGATCGGAAAGCTGGGATCCCGCCCTCTGGTCAATCGGGACCGTACTCGGCATCGCCATCGTTTACCTCGCCTGCTTAACCTGACAGACGGGAGAGAGCCATGTCCCAGGCTAAAATCCTCCAGGAAAAGGCGGAAATGTTCGAACGTCGCGCGGAAAGCGCGACCAATCCCATCTCCAGGCAGCACTACAAGGAGATGGCCGCGCATTACCGGTCGCTGGCGGTCGAGCATCTCGACGTCAACCGCGACGAGCCGGCGCACTAAACCGAAAGGGCGTTCGCATTCTGCGGTACGAACGGCCGGTTCGGCCGGAGTGACTGCAGCGCGGCCAACCGCAGCCAGTGCTGCCATACCCCTGCGCCGCCGCCAGGCGCCAAAGACCAGCATGGCCTTCTCGCTCGCCTCAAGAACTTGAGATTCATGCCGTCTACGGTATCGTGGACCCCGGATTTCGAGGCTGACCGGCCACTCGCTCTCCGTGACAAACAAGAAGACCAAAAGAACTCGGGGGGCGCAGGATGGATTTCATTGAAGCCAACGGCGCTGGGCTGCGCTGCGAGCTGAGCGGCGGCGGCGAGCGCACGCTGGTGTTGGTTCACGAAATGGGCGGTTCGCTGGAAAGCTGGGACGACGTCGCGCCTCGATTCGCGCAATCTCGCCGCGTCCTGCGTTACGACACCCGCGGCGCCGGATTGTCGCAGAAGGTTCGCGGCGAGCTCACCCTCGATACGATGGCCGACGACATTGCAGCCCTGCTCGATCGATTCGGGATCACGGGCAAGGTCGCACTGGCGGGGATCGCGGTCGGCGGTGCGATCGCCCTGCATTTCGCAGCCCGATACAGGGAGCGAACCAGCGCCGTTGCCGTTGGCAGTCCTGCCACGGGCATCGCAGTGGAGCGGCGCGCGCCGGCACTGGAGCGTCTGGCACGGATCGAGGCGGCCGGCATGGCGTTCGCGGTCGAGGATTCCATGTTGAACGGCTATGCCCCGGAGCTTCGCGGCGACATCAAACGGTTCGAGCGCTTCCGGACGCGATGGCTCGGCAACGACCCCTCAAGCTATGCAACGATCTGGCGAATGCTGGCGGCAGCCGACATGAAGGACGACCTCGCTGGGCTTGCTTGTCCGGTCCTCGTGATCGGCGGCAGTCTCGACCGCGTGCGCCCGCCGGCGCTGGCGGAAAGCGTCGCGAAAGCCATTCCCGGCGCCCGCTACACCGAAATCCGCACCGGGCACTATATGTCGGTCCAAACGCCCGATCTGCTGTTCGATTGTATCGATGAGTTCCTGAACTCGGTCGGCGCCTGACCGAACCCGACTGTCACCTCCAGCCCCAAGGTCTTCCCCTATGAATCCGCAACCGGCACAGCAGATTCCCGGAATCTATCATCGCAAGGTCGGCGATGTCATCGTCACGGCCGTGAGCGATGGCTATCTCGACGGCACCCTCGAGGTGATGCGCAATGTCGATGTCGAGAAGGCGCGTCAAATCTTGACGGACGCGTTCCGGCCGGCACGGCGAACCAGTGTCAACACCTTCCTGATCCATTCGAAGGGACGCACCGCGATCGTCGACACCGGATCGGGCAATTACCTGCAGCCCACAGCCGGCTTCGTTCAGCGCAGCCTCGCATCGGCCGGTATCGATCCGAAGTCGATCGATACGGTGTTGCTGACCCACATGCATCCGGATCATTCCGCCGGCCTGACCGACATGTCGAACGGCCAGCTTCTGTTTCCGAACGCGGAGCTTGTGATGCACGAGAACGAGCTGGCGCACTGGTTCGACGACGGCGCGATGGCGAAGGTCGACGAGCGATCGGCACAACTCTATTTTCTGGCC
>Ga0137407_10002198_pt1 | contig 12863 bp, 17 predicted proteins | sample CZOMad2_2_16fung_FD_108410 | JGI IMG/M metagenome (GOLD analysis project Ga0137407, IMG submission 108410) | Vadose zone soil fungal communities from Angelo Coast Range Reserve, California, USA - CZOMad2_2_16fungal (Illumina Assembly) | ecosystem: Environmental > Terrestrial > Soil > Vadose...
GATCGTGACGACGCCATTATCATCGGCGCGTCATCCATGGCCCACCTCCAGCACAACCTCTCAGCGGTGAAGCAAGGCCCGCTGCCACGGCCGGTACTGGATGCCATCAACAGCGCCGGCGAAACCGTCCGACGCCATTGGCCGTCTTACTTCTTCGTGCTCTAACGCTAGATGCGTCAGGCCCTCGCGGTCGTTGGCGTGCAGGTGCGCTCCGGCGCGGGACGGAGAAGCCCTCGAGGTAAGCGACCTGCCTCTTAATCCGGATGGCGCGGGCATGTTCTCGCCTGTTCATCGCGGCCGCGCTTGCGCGTCTCCACGGCGGTACCCTTGTGGCGCCGTCGGAGTTGGGAAAAGGATCCACGTTCACACTGCGCCTACCAATGGCGCGCTGAGCCACTCCGGAGGTTATGGGATTACGTGTTCTAGGACCGTCAGCGGATCGATTTGCCGTACACTCGAGGGCGTGAAGCTCGGGTGGGAAGAGGCGCGGGCCCTGCGGCTCGAGCGCCACCAGCTGCATCGGCGCGCGCCGCGCGGAAGCGAGTTGCGTATCGCCGGGCGGATCTGCGGGCTACACGCCCAGCTTCTCTCCAGCGCCGCCCTCTCGCTCTGGGCGCGGGTCGAGGGCACCAGCCTGGAGGCGTTCCAGCGCGCGCTCTGGCGCGATCGCACGCTGGTCAAGATCTGGGCGATGCGCGGGACGCTGCACCTCTTGCCCGCGCGCGATCTCCCCGTCTACCTCGGCGCGCTCGGCACCTACAGGCACTACCTCGACCAGGGCTGGGTCAAATACTTCGGCGTCACGCGCGAGGAGATCGAGCTGGTGATCGAGACGGTGGGCGAGGTGCTGCGCGGCCGCGCGCTCACCCGCGATCAGCTCGCCGACGCGGTCGTCGAGCGCACCGGCTCGAAGAAGCTCGGCGTGGTCCTCCGGCAGGGCTGGGGCGTCCTGCTCAAGCCGGCCGCCTACCGCGGCCATCTCTGCTTCGCCGAAGGCGAGGGGGCACGGGTGCGCTTCACCCATCCCGGCCCGGTGCGGCAGCTCGAGCCGCCGAAAGCGCTCGCCGAGGTGGCCCGCCGCTACCTCGGGGCCTATGGGCCGGCGACGCGCGACGACTTCGCGCTCTGGTGGCAAGGCATCTCTCGCGCGCAGTCGCAGCAGCTGATCGAATCGCTCGAGGTAACACCCGTGGATCTCGAGGGGGCGCGCGCGTACCTCCCCACTGGCGCAGCGCGGCACGCGTCGGAGGCGCGCTCGGTGCGGCTCCTGCCGGCATTCGATCCCTACGTAGTCGGTGCGCCGCGCTCGGGAGGCCTCTTCCCGGCGGCGCACAAATGTCGAATCTTCCGGCCGCAGGGCTGGATCTCGCCGGCGCTTCTGGTCGACGGCCATGTCGAGGGTGTCTGGCGACAGGGGCGGAAGAACGGCCGCCTCGAGGTGCGGATCGAGCCATTCGCCCGCCAGCCGCCCAGGGTGCGCGCAGGAGCGGCCGAGGAGGCGGAGCGGCTCGCAGCCTTTCTCGGCGCCAGCCTCGACAAGCTGGCGTGGCGCTAGCGCACGGCGCGCAGATGAAGCTCATCATTCCTCGAACAGCGCTGGCGGGACCTTGAGCCAATGATCGACTCTAGCCGAGAGGGGCCTTCTTCAGCCGTCCACCGTTGACGCGGTCAACGGGCTTCGGGTGCTCCGCAATCTAGCGGTTCATGCGCCGGAGCGTCTTCCTCCGGAGAGAATGCGGGAGTTTGTCGAGATGGCAAACGGGGTGATGTTCGCGATCGGGATGAACCTGAAGCAGGGCATGAAGAACACACCTTGACCCCGCATAGGTGAAGCTGCTCGAAGGGTTCTCCGCGGAAGCGGTGCGCGCCGAGCTGCGCGACATGCCGGAGATCGTCCGATGACGCCGCCCTCAGCCACTGGCCCGGTTCGGGACCTGGGTCTCATGTGTGTCGCACCCTCAGGCTATGGTCTCCATCTCCGGAGGAGACCAGGTGCCCACCAGAGATGAAATGGACGAGCACATCGCGACCGCCGAGGACCTTGAGCATCTTCGCGATGAATGGTGGAACGATCCGCCTGACGATGTGATTCGACGTGGGAGCGCCATCCTCAGACGATTCCTACTCGAGGGCGTGTTGCAGCGAGCGTGGAATGCGTTCGGCTTCGAAAAGGAGCCGGCGATCATTGCGCCCAACCTCGATGCGTTACTCGGCCCAGATGTATCGAGCATCGAATTGGCATTCGCTGGCGGCGCAAAGTTGAAAGGGGTGTTCGTCGCTGGCGGATGCGTGAACAAGGGGCAACAGCCGCCGCCAGACCCTGGAGCCGGAGCAGCTACGGCGATGGAGCACCCCTTCAAACTGAGCGCGTTCAGGGAGTCCACCAGCGTGGTCGCGAAAGGCCAGCGGGTCAGGCGACTCGAACTCGTGAAGTACTTCGCGCACGAGAAATGTGGCGTTCATCCTAGAGATGTTTCTCCTCGCAGAAAGAGAGCGGACGAGGAGTTCGTGCGGCAGCTCAGAGTGCTTGAAAAGGCCATCATTGTCTTCCACAAAGAGGCGTTCTTCTTCGAGCTTCTTTCAATCGGACAGTCTGTCGGCCGTGCGCCGGACATGCAGAAGCTCATTGCAGCGATCCGCGCTCACCCAGGGCGAGATTCCGCGTGAGTTCGCCTTCGTCATTTCTTCATCTGCGGGAACGCGAGGTAGATGGCGCAATCTGGTCCGCAAGGTTTCACGCCCGCGGTGGTGAGCACGAACCCGGCACCCTTGCAATTAGGGCATGCGTCATCATGCCCATGGCACACGTCGCACTCCACGCCGTTCGCGCCGTGCTGACGCTTGTGGTGCTCTCGGACCAGCGCCAATTTCTCCGCGTCTTTCAAGCGCAGTCAGTCTACCCCGAGGCGCTCACCTTCGGAACCACGGTTCGCGGCCATCTCAACGCCTCCCACTGCAGAATTTGGCCGCTCACGGACTTGTTCTCGGAGCATGACTTCGGGCGTATCGGAGCGTAGGACCATGCGATGAACGAGAAGCCCGCGAAGATCACGCACGGGTACTGGCTCGTCGCCTTCATCGACTTGCTCGGTCAGAAGGACGCCTTCCTGAAGGCGGACTCGCTCCCGGAAGACAACAATCCGGCGAAAATGGAAGCATTCATCGAGGCAGTGAAGGCGAGCATCGGTGTCGTCCACACCATGCGGAATCTCCTCGACGCGTTCAGGACCTCACTGGCGACGATCACGGTTGATGAGAGTTCGGCCCTCTACGGCCTGTCCACCGAGGAGATCGCGGCGGCCGAGGCGATGAAGGCCCGTCGTGTTCGAGAGCACCGATGGTCCGATGGTGTTCTCCTCGCTTGTCCCCTCAAACCCGAGCCAGGGCATTCGCCCATCATGGGCGTCTACGACATCCTCTGCACGTGCGGTGCTTTGATGCTCGTCCAACTGGCGATGGGTCGGCCGATTCGGGGCGGTCTCGACGTTGGGGTAGGGACCGAGGTGGACGGCGAGCTATTCGGCGCCGCCCTCGTCAAAGCATATGAGAACGAGAGCAAACGCGCGCAGTACCCCCGGATTGTCGTCGGGAAGGAGCTCGTCCAATACCTCGAAGTCAAATCTCAGGATCCAGCCACGGACTTGAAGGGCCAGTTCGAGCGCGGCGTGGCAAGAGGCGTCAACAATCTCTTGCTTGAAAACTTCGACGGCGATGGGGAATGGATCCTCGACTATGCGGGGCCGGCGATGCGGGAACTGATGCTGAATGTCGAGACATCGCTCCTGCTCGCTCAAGCCAGGGCGTTTGCGCACAAGTGCCGCATGGAGTTTCAAGCGCGCGGGAAAGACGGGCGGCTGCTATTTGAAAGGTACTCGAGGGTGGTTCGCTACCTCGATGCACGGGCATCAGTAGTGGCGTGACACGACCTGGGTACTTGCCACGTATCCTCGACAGGACGGAACGGCTCGACCATATGCTCCGGAACCTGTTCGAGACGGGCGAGAGCTACGAGCCCGAGGTCGAACGTGATCGACTTTCTCGGCAGAAGGGATCGTGACCTACGACCCGCTTCCTCGAACGAAACCAACGAGCAGCACGACCAGGAAGAGCACGAAGGCGGACACGCCGATCACGACGCCTCGTTGCTGCTTCCACGCTGACCGGAGTCCGTCGAGCGCACGCTCGATCACCGAGACGACGGCATCCTGCGGCGCCGCCGGCGGCTGCGCTGGAGGCTTCTCGAAAGGCGCAATCCCGTAGGCCTGCATCGAGCTCAGCCGGTCGCGTACTTGGCGCAAGAGCGACGCGATCTCGTTCAGCTTGAAGTACCAGCACACGATCTCGCGGCCGACCAGGAACGCCAGCACAGCACCGACGACGTAGACCCAACCCAGCGCGCTTGAGTTTTCGGGCATGGCAATCCTCCCCTCGCGAGAAACCTTACACCTGCGCCATGCCGTCCACTCGAGGGGCTCGCGTCAAAGCCGCACCGGCTCAACGATGAGCCCTGCCAGCGGACTAGCTTCCTTCGTGGGGCGGAGCGCTCGGCGGACCTGCGGGGCGATGTTATGGGAATGCCAGTTCTCGGCCGCGCTATCGCGGCGGCTGCTTCAGCCGCTTCAAGAGCTCGTAGACGCCGAGTCCAGGCGGAGCCGGAATAGCAAGTGTCACGTCGCCAGGGATCGCCTCGAAGCCCATCGCGATAAGCAGTCCGAGCTGCTCGCGTGCCCAGCTTCTGTGCGCCGACGGCGCCTTCTCAGAACCTCCAAGCTCGAGATGCACGAGCCTCCAGTGCCCCAGCAACTTGCGCGTGGTGCCCGCGATCGTCTCGTCGCACAGCCATTGGCGCGCGCCACTGGGCGGGCCGCCCTGTTCCGCCGGCGGCACCCACTCTGTTGGGGTGCGATTCGATTCCCTGCTGCCATTCGCCCATTCAGAAACCGTCTCGATGCTCCTCATGAACCCTGTCGCGCAGTTCGCCTCGAAATGGAAGTGTCCGTATTTCGGAGAAGGCTTCCCCGGAACTTGCGAAGCCTCGGCTGGCAGAAGGTTGACCCGACACCATGCTCGCCGAATCGGAGTGCCCCATTCCATCGTCGCGAGATCGATCGCGAGCCTGTGGTCGCGATTTCCGTCGGTATCAGCCCCGGGCGCAAACCACGCCGGCAGGGCACCGGGGGCAGCCATCGCGGCCGCACTGGCGAGCGTGACCGCGAGAGCCGTTGTGCATGGGAAGTTCATCGTCCCGTTCCTCAGTGCGCCGTCGAGAACCGAAGCCTCGTGTCGCGGATGTAGTCGAACAGTGAGACATGCTTCACCCCGAGCTGCGCGCACACGAACGGGATTTTTGGCTTGCCGTGACCACCGCCTGTTTCGTCGCTGACGACTACCAGTTTCCCGGCGTGAGCGAGCGCAACGACGAAGGGGTCAGCATTGTTCCGGCTCGACTGCGGCTGGATCCAGGCCTTGAACGTCGCGATGATGTGCGCGGCCTGCTGCTGCTGGTCGTCGTCCATCGGAATGACGAGACCTTCCTGCTTCCGGAGCCACTCGCAGAGACCATCTTCTTTTTGTTCGAGCTCGTCGCGCACCAACTCCGACGTCACGATCGCCCCAGCAGCGATTCGCTCCTCGATGCCGCGCCAGAATGAGGGGAACAGGTCGAAGGAGTAGTACCGCTTGAACGGGTTGAGAAACGCGCTTGTATCAAAGCAGTACGTCTGCATTCTCAACCGCCGGCGGCGACCGATGCCTCGAGCTCGCGCAGACGATCGAGCTTCATATCGAGCAGGTCTGGGACGTCCGCCAGGTCGATGGCTTCCCCGCCGAGTGCATCGAGGACCAGGCGCACGTATGGCAACCCTTGGGTGCGCAGGGCCGTCAGGTCTCCACGCTCGCCTCCCTCACGGTCGGGCGCGGGCGGAGGCCGTCGCGACTGCCAGACGCGCCGCAAGCGAATGTAGTTGTCCTTGGATGCAAGCCTCAGGGTCAGGAGACGGCGAAGCATCGCCTCCGCGCTGACGCCGAATGGAACCGCAAGATCCCGCAGCTGCGCCTCGGTCCAGTCCGTCCCCCGCTGGCGGCCGCGAACCAACGGCGCGCTGCGAACCCGATCCGCGGGCATCAGGATCGCGGCTGCAACGGCGTTGCAGAAGGTCTCGATCTCGTCGACTTCGTATTCGTTCTTCGATTGGCGATCTTGGGTGAAGTCGTCGCACATCGAGGAGGTTCCCAGGCAGATGTGAACGTACTCGTGGGCGAGGGAGAACAGCCGTCCACGCGGAGAATCGGAGCGATTGAGCGCGATTACGGGAAACGGCGCCTGTCCGATCGCCATGCCGCGCATCTCGTCGACGTCGACGCCCCTCACCAGGAACACCAAAGTGCCGCGCGCTTCGACGGCCGAGCGCCAGGCCTTGAAAACGTCGTATTCCTTCAGCGAGATCGCGACGGAACCCGAAGGTCAGCGCGGAGAGCGGCAGCCACACTCTCGGGATCGCCGACTGCTTCCTTGAGCGAGTTCACGTACGACCAATCGTACGAAGGGGCGAACTCGATGAGCCGAACCGCCGCGTCCCTCTTGTACGCCATGCGTCTCATGGCGAGCAGCAACTCTGGCGACAGCGGGCGCTCGTCGCTCTCCGGGATCCTGCGGAAGTCCGCCACGGGCCGAGTCTCATCTGGCCGCCCGGGAAGATAGAACACCGCGATGCCGCGCTTGTAGAGGATCGCCGCGGCGCGCAGCTGCGGAAACGTGAAGCGCTCATCGCCGAGCTCGATTGCCTCGAGCCTCTGTTGCGGAATGCCCAACTTCTCTGCAGCCTCCCAAGCGGCGAAGCCAGCCGCCTCCCGCGCCCAGCGGACGACTTCCGGATTCGCGAGAGCCTGGACCTTGCCTGGTGGCATCTTGGCACCGGGTATCCCCCGGAACTCAGCGTGCGTTCAACTTCCCTTGCCGCGCCGGGGGCAGGACATGACGACAGGGGGCTGACACCCGGTCCTCCTGTCGCATAACCGAGCCTGAGGTCGGACCAATGCGGCGAAGCCGGGTCTGGAACGCTGGCCCATCGAGCTCCGCGCTAGGCCATTCAGCCCGTGCCGGACCCGCATCTTCGCAGGGTATGAGAATGGGGCTTCTACGTCGGCCGCGAGCTTCACAGTCCTATGCGCCCGATTGCGTGCCGCAAGAAGTCGCTCCCATGGGCGGGGGCACGGGACGGAAGACCGTGAGCGCAGCCGCACTCAGTCACAAGGCCCGGCCTTGTTGCTGCACATGTAGTCCGGGTAGCTGGTGGATGCTCGAGGTGCTGTCGCGTCGAAATGGGCGGCGCGGCAGGCCACGTCGAACAGCCAGCGCTCGTCGGCGCAGCTTTCGCGTTTCAATTCCATGCATGTGTGGAACGCCCGGCACGCTGCGCGAACCCGCTTCAGCTGATCGGCTTCCTCCCGCGCCACCCCGGCCTTGTGAAATGCCTGGCCCTCGGGTGTATCGATGAATTCCTCCTCGACATCGTGGCAGAACCTCCATGGAGCGGCCAGGCGCGCCGCCATGTTCATGCACATGTCGTAGCGTTCGGAGGATGACTCGACGGCTTTCATGCGTTCCATGACCGAGACGCGGAGGCGGGCCTCCTCGGCCTGGTTCCTCTTCTTTTTTCTTGCAGCCCCCTCGCGGGCAGCTTTCTCAGCCTTCTTGGCGGCCTCGAGCCGCTGACTGAATCTCATCGACCCCAGCTTCCCGCAGCCGGCCGGACGCGCGCAGCTGCAGTTCTCCTTGAACCACAGCCGGTCCTTCGGGGGCACGGAGATGTTCGGCGCCTCCCCGATCACCTCGCAGAGCTTGTCGTCTTGCTCCTCGTCGGCCAGCGCCGAGGCAGGGGCGAGCAGTAGGGCGGCGAGCGCCACAGTCCTCAGCGTCATCCAGCGTGCCTTCCTCTCGACGTAAACGACGCGCCAGCGGCCAGGTTATGGGAATCGTAGTTCGCGAAAACTCAAGCTTGACACTCGCCCGCGCGGCCGCGGCGTCGTGCCAACGGGCCCAGGTCGTCCCCCGTTCAGCTCGATTCGCCACGCTCGAAACGTCGAACGATATCCGTATAAACAGACTCATCGAAGGACTGGAACTCGAACAACATGAAGAGTGGTTCGAGAAGTTTCCTCACGTCTTCGACGAGTGTCTGCTTCATGTTGCCAAGAACGACCACAATCTCTGACTCGCTGACTGCGTCGATCGATTTCCTCGGCATCGCGACGAATCTGTTGCCGATTGCCGTCAACGTGCGACCTGCCAGCCCGCGGTGCGTAACCCGAATGCTGATGCGCTCCTCATGCGAAACCCCCAAGTGCGTGTACAGATTCGAGGCGAACATCAGCGACTCAGTCACGCGCACGATCCGCGTGTTGAAGAAGATCGTGTCTTGAGCCCGCATGTCCTCGAACAGGCTCTGCAGCAGGAAGAAGTCACCGTTTTTTCGCAGTGCCCAGTAGTCATATGATTTCCGGCCCATCAGCTGGTCGTTCGGTATCGAGAGTTCCGCGCGAATCCCGTCTCTGACTGGACGCGGTTTGAACTCATCGCGAGTGTCGATCACGACGCCGATCGGCCAACCGAACGTGCTTATCTGTGATCGCTGCATAGCGTTCAGTAGAACGAGTTGCGACTTGCTCAAAGGATCGTGCACCGCAAACCGTAGCTCCATCATCCCAGTCAGGCCGAGGGCCTGGATCCCCTGATCACCGGCTGAACGTTGCTCCTCGAACCATGCCTCGCTGAGAACTGGCTCGCCTGCGGGAGTAACTCCGGTCGGCGTCGCTGTGCGTGGTACGGGTGCGGTAGCCTGTGCCGAGAACGGGTTTGGTCCTAACGCCGGTTTGACGTTCGCAGGCGCACCCAGGAGTTCTCGCACCAAATCATTGAGCTTGGCCATGTACGCGAGCTCATCGTTGAAATCGATGTACATCCGCGGTCCGAGGAAGCCAGGCACTCTGTGCGCGGGGTTCTTCCTCATAAGGGGGATGAACTTCTTCGTGTCAATGGACTGAACAACCTCCCCAGTCACGATCAGCCGCTCATACCCGACGCCGCCGGTCCCGGCTTCAGCCTTCTGAACGTATGTGTCGCTGCAGATGAGAAGAACGCGAGCGGCATTGACGATCCCCTTGTGCATGAATGCCGCGACGTCCTGCCCCGGAGAAAGTTCCCACATGTCGAAGGTCGCATCGATGCCGTTGCTGCGCAGATCGGTTGCGAGGCGCTTGACCCAGGCTTTGTGCTCCTCGGAGTCATGGGAGTACGAGATGAAGACGACTGGTTCAGGCATGAATTCACCTCACGGATGAGAGCATTCAGATGGCGATCCGGATGACTGAAAAGATGCGAAGAACGTCGCCGTCAAACGTGTACAGCGTGCTCCAGACCCCCGTTCGAAGAGCGAGCGCGCCCTCTTCTTGGAGCACGCGAGTTGGCCGACCGCGCTCCGGGTGGCGTTCTGTCGCGTGAAGTGCTGCGAGAGCTTCGGCACGCGCCTTCCGCCCAAGACCGCGCAAACCTGGTAGGACCCGCACGTCGTAGAGCACGTGCACGTGATCACTGCTCGTCGAGGGTCGCTTCGATTTCGCTCGCGGTCGTTCGTACGAATTGCGGAGCGCGCACCGCCGCCGCGCGAGATCCAGTAATCGACAGGTCCAAGACGAGGTCTGCGACGTCGTCGTCGGAGATTACGAATGGCTTCAGCTGTCTCGCGCGCGCCAGCAACAGCGCCACGCCGGTCGGAACATCTTTCAACGTCCGGTACTTCGCAGGCGCGCCGACTCGTTCGGCAGGAAGCGCGTAGGTCTTGCGCTTGACCGCCTCTGCGGATAGGGGCCCGAGATCCTCCGCCATCGCGCTGACGACCGAGAACACCTCACGGTTCAGCGGTTCGAGCGCCTCCCGCCAGCGCACCGCGATCTCCCGACCACGCGGCGAGAGCCGGAAGGTCGACCCCTCGAGATGCTTGAGCTCGCGCAGCTTGCGAACATCGCGCTCAACGTCGCGGCTGAACGGCCCGTGCGTGTAGCGGTAGAACGACGCGCGCGGTCCATCAAGAGACAGCTCGTGCAGGCGCATCTGGCTCCAGAAAATGATCTTCTGGAACACAGTCTCGCCGAGCCGCGCTGGGCGCTGTTGCGATAGCCGCTCAACCGTGGACAACATGAGGAGCAGATCAACAGCCCTCTGTTCCGTCGTCCGCGCTGGCATCTACGAAAGATCGTACCATTGTTCGGATCCGGCACCACTATCCGGCGAGAGTCGGTGAGCCAAGCCCCTGGCCACACAGGCCAGTGCGCCAGCCCGGAGCCCGGGTCGGGTTATGCGAATGCTGGTTCTACGCACCGCCGGCCGCGGGCCAGGCGACGCCGGGAGGGAGCGGGAGCTCCGTCCACTCGAGCAGGCCGCGGCTGTTCTCGCGGAGGTTGCGGACGCGGCGAGCATACAGACACGGATCGCGCCCGATCCTGAAGAGCAGTTGGTGCACCGGCAGGCGCATAACCTTCCCGCCCACGTCCATCTCCTTCGTCGCGTACTTCGCATCGAGCGGGGAGATCCCCTTCAGCCGGAGCAACGCCAGCATCGCGGCGGGCGTAGCGTTCTCGGCCAGGTAGAGGGCCCTGGCGACGTCGTACACGCGGTCCTCCGCAATCCTCGGCGAGAGCACTGCGACGACGCGTCTCGACCTGCGATCGACGTCGTCGACCGAAATGACGCCGTCTGCGACTTCGGGAGGCACCCACTCGAGCACCCACGCGGAGATCCCGCGCAGGCCTCGGCGACGGGCACGCTCTCGATCCCGATACTCTCGATTCGGCGAATATAGGTCGGCCGTGATCTTGTGTCGCCGCATCCGCTGAGTGCGGCTATTTCTTCTTCAGCTGCTTCACGACGGCCTCGGCGAGTTCCGCGAGCGCGCTGCGCCGCACGGTCTTGCCATCCTGCAGGACGCGCGGTCCTTCGAACTTCTTCTGTATTGGGTTCCAGTAGATCTCGACGGTAGCAATCGGCTCGCCATTGCCGGTCACGAGCAACTTGAGGTTCTGCACAGTGACTCGAACGAGGAGGGCATCCTTCGCGTCGTGGATCTCTACCTCGGGATCCTTCGCGTCGTGCGCCGTCTTGAGCCCGACGTTCGTCGCCAACTCCGCGAACTGCCCCAGCAGGGGAAGAAAGGCAGCCCTCGAAGGCGGCTCCACGATCTTAGCCTCTTGTGCGAAGTCCACGAGCAGCCGGCCTGCTTCCACGTCGTCGTACCCTGCCTCTGCCTTTGCCATGGCTACGTCCGCTGCTTCCGTTTCGTTGAAGGCGTGGTCTCTTCTGCGACCGGGACAATCTGCGCCACTGGGCGACCGTTCTTCGTGACCACGTAGGTCTTGCGGCCGTACTCGGTGGCGCCGAGGACCTCGGACAGCCGGCGACGGAGCTCCTTGCTGGTGATCTCGATCGTCTCCATTCAGTGTCCCTCGTCGAAGCCCCCATAACGCATAGTCGTCCGTGTTGCAAGTGGAAGGATGGTGTTGACAGTGTGCACTCTTATCACTATAGTCACTTTCGGAAGGTATGCGAATGGATGCTCTGGCTACTTCGCCCGCCGAGATCGAACGCCCCACAGTCGCGCTGACGATCGTTCCGCCGCCCGACTCGCAGAACCCGGCAGCGGTCTACCTCGCCGCGCTCGCACCCTCCGGCCGGCGCACCATGGGCCAGGCGCTCGAGGTGGTCGTCGAACTGCTCGGCGGGGGCGACGTCCGGATCTTCCCATGGGCCTCGCTCCGGTACGAGCACGCGCAAGCGGTGCGCCGGGTGTTGATCGAACGGTACGCGCCGGCGACGGCGAACAAGGTCCTCTCCGCTCTCCGCGGTGTCGCGCGCGAAGCGTGGCGCCTGGGGCTGATCGACGCCCAGACGCACGCCCGCATCCGAGACGTCCCTGGCGTCCGCGGCTCTCGGCTGCCCGCGGGGCGCGAGGTCCCGATCCGCGAGCTCGCGAAGCTGTTCCGCGCCTGTGCCGAGGCGGGCGCCTCGGGCGTGCGCGACGCGGCCGCCATGGCCCTGCTCTACGGAGCCGGCCTTCGGCGCTCGGAAGCCGTCGCGCTCGAACCTGGCGCTGCCAGAGCCGCTGAACACGGCCTATGCCATCGGCGCGCTCGCTGGCTTGCGTACCGGCGAGATCTTCGCGCTGCAGTGGCGAAACGTGGACCTTGCCGCGCGGCGCTTCCATGTTCGTGAGTCGGTGAAAGGTCCTCTGAAGGACGACGACTCGCGCGTCGTGCCTGTCCTGGACGCGCTTTTTCCGATCCTGAAGACCTGGAAGCTGAAAGGCGGCGGGACCGGCCGGGTGATTCCACCGATGCGGTGCGACGGCGAGAAGATCGACAAGGGCACGCCAGGTCCTTACCTGCGGGCGGCGCTGGAGAAACTGAAGCTCGCCCGGGAAGGCCTCGGCTGGTACGAGGCGACGCGGCACACCTTCGCGTCGCAGTGGGTCCTTGCCGGCGGCTCGACCGAGAAGCTGTCCGTGATGCTGGGGCACTACTCGGTGACGATGACCGAGCGCTACGCGCACCTCCGGCCGGACCCTCTTCCCGGTCCAGGACCTGGCGACCATCGCGATCGACCTCCGCCCAGGCAAGGCCAAGCCCGGTACAGTTGGCCATCAAATGGCCACCGGCCATCGGTCCCGGAGCGGAACCACTTGAAATCAGAGGAAAATGGTCGGAGCCGTCCTGTAAGCCGGGTTCTGTCTCGCCGGGTCGTTGCCTTCCCGGCGGCAGCGGACATTCCTCTAGGACCGGCGTTGCCGCCGGCCTCCAGCGAGCTACCCGGGAGC
>Ga0137407_10002200_pt1 | contig 12863 bp, 9 predicted proteins | sample CZOMad2_2_16fung_FD_108410 | JGI IMG/M metagenome (GOLD analysis project Ga0137407, IMG submission 108410) | Vadose zone soil fungal communities from Angelo Coast Range Reserve, California, USA - CZOMad2_2_16fungal (Illumina Assembly) | ecosystem: Environmental > Terrestrial > Soil > Vadose zone...
TTCGAGTGACCGGGCAGCGATGACTAATGGAACTGATTCCAGGGCTCATGAAACAGCCTTGGCCCCAAGCCCACGAAAAGGAGAATTGGTTATGAGAAGCTGGATGCTTGTTGGTCTGACTCTTCTGTGTCTGTTCGCTCTTTCCGCACCGGTTCGCGCCCAAGGCTTAGGCAGAATCGCCGGCACGGTAAACGATCCGGCCGGAGCCACAATCGTCAACGCAAACGTTACCGTGACCCAGGTGGGCAAGGGCTTTTCGCGCACTGCCACGACAGATTCCAACGGGTATTACGTGCTCGATTCGCTTCGCCCCGCACAGTATGACTTCAGTGTTGAGGCCTCCGGGTTTCACACCTTCGAGCAAAAAGCCATAACCCTGCTGGCGGACCAGACGCTCACGCTGAACGTAAACCTGCAGGTGGGTGCAGTGGCAGAGACCGTTGCGATTATTAGCGGCACCGACCAGGTGGATACGACTACTGGAACGCTAAAGCAGGTCATCGAGCAGAAGCGCATCGAGGAATTACCTTTGAACGGCCGGAATGCAGCGGAGCTGAGCTTATTGGTCGCGGGGACCGTCAGCTATCCAACCAACCCAGCAAGTCCAACGGGAACGTTTGCCGGCGGTGCTCTGCAAGGAGCGACCAAGACGTTTCCCGGCGCTGTGGCAATTGTCACCAACGGTTCGCGCCAGAATCAGGTTAGCTACCAGCTCGACGGTGGTAATAACGTCGATGAGTACACCAACGTAAACCAACCCTTCCCCATGCCGGATGCGCTCCAGGAATTCAGTGTGCAGACAAGCAACTACAGCGCACAGTATGGTCAAAATGCCGGGGGTGTCGTGAACGTCATCACAAAGTCGGGCACCAACGATTTCCACGGCAATGCTTTTGAATTCCTGCGCAACTCGGTGTTCAACGCCCGTCCGTGGCACGCGGCAACAAAAGACCAGCTCAAGCGCAACCAATTCGGCGGCACCTTTGGCGGTCCGATTATCCGCAATCGGACTTTCTTTTTTGGCGCCTATCAACAAACTATTCAGCGCAATCTGCTCGCTGGACAATCTGCGACCGTGCCCAGCGGGAGCGCCCGAGCTTCGGCGACGGATCCGGCGGTCATTTCGCTGTTGAACCATATCCCGCTGGGCGTTCCCACCAGCAACTCGCAACTTAACCGGGCCACTTTCTTCAGGCCGGACCAGCAGGATTTTCGAGAGTTCACTGCCAGGGTCGATCACTCCTTTTCGCAAAAAGATCAGCTCACTTTCCGTTGGTTCTATGATCACTTCACCAGGAACGCAGTTTTCGATCCTGCCAATCTGCTCATTTATTCAGACGGCTCGACTATCAAGTCGCAAAACTTTCTCGGTCACTGGACTCATGTTTTCCGGCCTTCGCTGATTAGTGATTTCCGTTTCAGCTACGCTCCGGAAAATGCCACGCGAGGACCAGCCGCGAACGCAATGAGCGTTCAGGATCTCGGCGTGAAGCTTCCCTTTGAAGCTCCTGAAAAAGCAATTCAGCAAGTCCGCATCAATGGTGTCTTCAGCTTCGGCGATAATCCACAAGCGAGTTTTATCCGCAACAATCTGACCTGGGGCGAAGACCTGAGCTGGGTGAAGGGAAAGCACGATGTAAAATTTGGCGGCGTAGTTGAGCGCAGTCAGGTTGATCTTCTTAATCAGTTTTTCCAGCCCGCAGAGTTCAGCTTTCCATCGCTGACTGCTTTCCTGGCCGGCAAGCTGGGGGACTACAGCGGCAACCTCGCTTTCCGTCAGGGTGCCGGAGAATTCAAGAACAATCGAAACACCTTCCTGGGCGTTTACATCCAGGACAATTATCGTTTCAGTCGTCGGCTGATGCTAAACCTGGGACTTCGCTGGGAACCAGCTCTTCCCTGGCGCGAAATCAAGGGGCGGCAGGAACAGTTCAGACTGGCCGATCTGATCGCCGGCAGGCGTTCCACTCAGTTTCCGAATGCGCCTCCGGGAGTATTCTTTCCCGGCGACCCGGGTGTGCCGGTTGATGGCGTGCGACCGAACTATAGTAACTTTGCGCCACGCGTTGGTTTTGCTTATGACGTTTTCGGCGATGCCAAGACCAGCATCCGCGGCGGCTTCGGAATTTTTTATGACACCCGCATCCCGGGCATCATCAACAACCGCTTTGCGGATCTGACACCTTTCAGTCCTCAGTTCGTGCTCAATACGGGCGTCGTCAACCCGGGTACGTTTGCTGATCCGCTTTGTACTCTGGCGACGACACAAGCTCTCCAGGGTTGTACGAACCAGTCCGCGAACTATCCGTTTCCCTTTACTTATCCTCCGGCCAAGAACATCTCCTTTGGTCTGGGAACATTCGTACTGAGCTGGGATCCCGTTAACAAGTACCAGCCGCCGACGGTCTACAATTGGAACCTGGCTATTGAACGCCAACTGCGCGGCAACGTTCTGGTGCGCGCCGCCTACGTTGGCTCGCATAGCAGCCACCTAACTGAAACGCTCAACCTGAATCCGCGACCCCTTGGGACCACGTCTTCTACTCCCACTCGTCTCAACGCGATCGCCGGCAGTGCTTTGTTCAGCACTGTTCAGCAGGACTTACAGGATATCAATGCCAACTACAACTCGCTGCAACTCTCCGCGGAGAAGCGCATGGCCATGGGATTGATGATCCTCGCCAACTACACCTGGTCCAAGAGTCTCGACGACTTGCCGCCGCGTGCCGGTGTTACCGGCTTTGACACCTCGTCCGCCAAGCCCTGGGACGATCCTACTCGACATCGATTCGACTACGGACCATCTGAATTCGACCACAAGCATCGATTTGTTGCCTCCTACGTCTGGCAGTTGCCAACTCTAAAGGGGAGGAATGCAGTGGTGCGAGGGATTCTGGGCCACTGGCAACTGAGCGGTCTCGTGCAGGCGCAAACCGGCCGACCAATCACAGTCACGCAGGGGACGGACATTTCAGGCACCGGAATTGGCCAGGACCGCGCGACGTTCACAGGAATCAACCCTTACAGTTCCGGGCCCTGCGCCACAGCAGCGCCCTGTAGGCAATGGCTCAATCCGGCCGCATTCAAAGTGGCCAGCGATCCGACCATCAAAAACACTTTCGGCAACGTGGGAAAGGGGAGCCTCCGATTCCCTGGCTTTTACGGCTGGGACATGGGGCTCTCGAAGACTTTCACCGTCACCGAACGCTTCAAGCTGCAATTGCGCGGCGAGTACTTTAATATCTTCAACCGCGTAAATTTCCTCGGCGATGAAGGCACAGTCAACAACTTTTCCACGGTCAGCAACGGGAACTTTGCGACACTTCGAACGGCCACAGATCCGCGGATTGGACAGATAGCGTTGAAGGTCATCTTCTAGTTCCGTTATTTCCAAGGATAAACGCTTCGGGGCGCCCCCTTTCCGGGGAGGGCGCCTCGTTAAGCATCCTCCAGTGGTATCGTTGGCGGCCAGGTTCAGAACAACGAAGGGTTCCCAGTGTCGATAGCAAGCCCAGTCACCATCACCCGCCGGAAGGTCGGAGCGAATCTGTGGTTCGATCGCGCGCTCGAAAGCCCGCTGTCTCGCTTGCCCACTTACGAATTGCATCCGGAGATTATCGAGTCTGAAGAAGCAGTTGGGCGAGTCTTGCTCGAAGAGCTTGAGTCTCTCGCGCAATCCAAAACCGGAGATCTGGTAATTATCCTGCTCGGAGGTCGTGGGGCTCAGGCGTTTCACCGATTGCTGGGGGAACAGGCTCGCGCCGGTGATCCTGATGGTCTCATCGCACGGCTATGCGTGTTTACGCAAGATGCCCTCGCTCCGCTGCCTATGGAAAGCAGTTTTAGTTTTGTCCGGGACTTCGAGCGCTTGCTGGGTACTGAATTCTTCAGGCGCGTAAAGAGTTTCACCCCCATGCAAACCCACGTCGCGGACGTCGAGGCGGAGCTTATAGCGTACGCCGACAAACTTGAGACACTCGGGGGCATTGATATCTTTTTCCTGGGTCACGGACCGGAGCCGAATGACGCTTCGCACCTGGCCTACATCCGTTCTGGCTCAGGCGCAACCGCCGCATCCGTGGCGGGCATGATTCCTGTAGCGCCGAACATACTCGACCATCACATCAATAAGTTCAAAGCCGGAGGCTCAGCCGTTAACGCTCAAGCCGAAGCCGAGTGTCGTCGCGCGACGAGCATTCTCACACTTGGCCCGGCGGTAATCTTCAGGGCAAAGCGTATAGTGCAATCAATAGTTGACGCCGACACCGCACCAGCCAAACGGACCAGCTATCGGCGCGTCATGGAGACGCTGATTGCCGATGATAGTGAAGCGCGCGCGCGCCAGCTTGATGAAAACCCGGGCCTGTGGATTCGACTTCATCCAAACGTAAGGTCGCTGATCTTGCCAAATGTTTTGTCATAAAGGGGGCGGCAACTTTTTCGCCGCGAGGACGGAGTTAATCTGCAACGTGTAAAGGAGTCCTATTGAAAACAGAAGGTACGAAGTTGGATCGTTCGCCTGTTGGACGCCGGAGCTTCCTCGCCGGCAGCATCGTCGTTTCAGTTGCTACGGCTGCATTTGGTCAAGCGCGGGATTATCAAAAGGACGCTGCGCCACAACGCTATCCTGATCGCGACATCCTGGTTCTTGATAAGAGGTTTGGTAAATACAAGATCGGCAATACAGCTATTCAGCGTCTGTACACGGGGACGCTGTGGGCCGAGGGCCCGGCCTGGAACAGTGCCGGTCGTTATCTGGTTTGGAGCGACATTCCCAACGACATCCAACATCGTTGGCTTAGCGATGATGGTCATGTAAGTGTGTTTCGCAATCCGTCAAACAATTCGAACGGCAACACGTTTGACTGGGAAGGTCGCCAGCTTTCCTGTGAACATGCAACCCGTCGCGTAGTGCGTTACGAACATAACGGCACAACAACGGTGCTGGCGGATAAATGGCAGGGCAAGCCGTTCAACGCGCCGAATGACATCGTCGTTCATCCGGACGGCGGCATCTGGTTCACCGATCCCGGTTACGGCAGCATGATGAATTACGAAGGCAACAAGGGAGAACTGCAACTTAAGGAGGCGGTCTATCGCATCGATGCTAAAACGGCAAAGATGGAGATCGTTACTGACGAAGCGGCCAAACCAAACGGACTCTGTTTTTCCCCGGATTACAAGAAGCTCTATCTGGCCGATACCGGCGCGCCGAAGAACATCAGCGTCTGGGACGTCAACGATGCCAGGAAGCTGAGCAACGGTCGGGAATTCGTGGTAATGAAGCAAAAGATGAAAGACGGAACGTTTGCCGGCGGCGCTGATGGCATTCGTGCTGACGTTGATGGAAACATTTGGGCAGGTGCGGGCTGGGTTGGCGAAGGGTACGATGGCGTGCACATCATGGCGCCCGACGGGCAGCGCATCGGACAAATCCTCTTGCCTGAGATTTGTAGCAACGTCTGCTTCGGCGGTTCAAAACGAAATCGTTTGTTCATGACGGCCAGCCAATCGCTATACGCCGTCTATGTCGAGACTCAAGGCGCACATATCTGCTAATGAACGACGGAGAGAAGACTGGTGAAGATCTCTGCGCGATCTATGTTGACATGGGGACGACGAACACGCGCGTGTGGTTGATGCGAGGTGACAACGTTCTGGCGCGCGCATGTAAGCCGGTCGGAGGTCGCGATTCGGCGGATGACGGATCGCCCGCGCGAATTCGCAGCGCGCTCAAGGAATTAATTTCAACCGTGCAGAGTCAAACTAACGACTCTTCAAATTCAAACTTGCCTCTTTGCGTTGGTGCTGCCGGTATGATCAGTTCATCTCTGGGACTAGCTGAGGTACCGCACTTGCCAACGCCGACGGGTCCGCGAGAGCTTTCAGTCGCTACTCGCCGGTTTGAGTTTCCCGATATTTGCCCACTTCCTTTCTTGCTGATCCCAGGCGTCCGTTCCGGTCCGGCCACTTCCGATTTTCAGTCCCTTGGTAAGGTCGACGTAATGCGCGGAGAAGAAACATTGTGCGTCGGTCTGCAGGCGTTGAGTTTAGTCGCGGTACCCGGTGTAGTGTTAACACTCGGATCGCATTGGAAGGCAATTCAACTCGACGCTGACGGACGGATCGTTTCGAGCATTACCTCACTCTCAGGTGAGCTGATTCACGCCGTTCAGACACGAACGATCCTGGCCAGTTCTGTCGGTAGAGATTGGCCGGCCAGGCCAACGCCGGATTGGATGGACGCCGGTATGCAAGAGCAGCGACGGTCAGGATTGTCGCGTGCACTGTTCTGTGTGCGATTAATGGAACTCGGCGATGAAGGTACGCCGCAAGGCAGGTTTTCCTATTTATTGGGTGCCTTCATTGCCAGTGACCTCGACGCCCTGACCAGACGTGGGATCCTTACCGGCGACATTCAGGTAACAATCAGCGGACATGAGGTGATTGCGGAAGCGTGGGCTTCCGCTCTCGCTCGGATGTCGATAAGCGCGACAGTGCTTACTGAGGAAGAGACGGAGAAAGCATTTCTCAGCGGATTGAGATCGATTCTCAGTAGGACGATTGCTGTAGAAAAAATGGGACATTGAATTGAACAGGCTTGAGGCAAATCCCATCGCCGAACGAGCTCGGCGGCGCATCACGCGGCGCCTGATGCCATTTTTGTTTGTGCTTTACGTGATCGCTTACCTCGATCGGGTAAATGTCGGCTTTGCGGCACTGCAGATGAAAGGAGATCTGGGGTTCACAGACGATATCATTGGCGTCGGGGCGGGCATCTTCTTCATTGGATACGTCGCGCTGGAAATCCCAGGCAGCATCCTGTGCGAGAAATGGACGGCGCGCGGATGGATTGCGCGCATTATGGTCTCGTGGGGCATCCTTGCGATGCTGACCGGTTTCATACAGACGAAGAACCACTTTTATCTGATTCGCGCGCTGCTGGGCGCGGCGGAAGCGGGTTTCTTTCCGGGCATAATTGTCTATCTCAGCCACTGGTTCCGCTATCAGGATCGGGCTAAAGCGGTGGCGTTCCTCATGGCCGCCATCTCGGTTTCGAATATCGTTGGCTCGCCGCTTTCGGGATGGCTGATGAAACACACGTGGCTCGGCATGGCCGGTTGGCGATGGATGTTTATCATCGAAGGAGCGCCTGCGGTTATCCTGGGCATAGTTACCCTCTTTTATCTTACTGATTGGCCGCACCAGGCGAAGTGGCTACCCGAAGATGAGCGCCAGTGGCTAATCGGTGAATTGGAAAAAGAGAGGCAGGAGAAGCAGGCTAAGCACTCTTTAGGAATCCTGCAAGCGCTTCGCCATCGAGAAGTCATCCTGTTGACACTGGCCTACTTTTTCATGGTCACGGCCGTTTACGGCCTCAATTTCTGGTTGCCGTCGATCGTTAAGAAATTATCCGGGTCGTCGATCATGAACGTGTCCCTGATCACTGCCCTCCCGTACTGTGTAGCGCTAGTATCGATCCTCTTCATGGGATGGCATTCCGACAAAACAAAAGAACGGCGCTGGCATACGGCATTGGCAATGATGACGACCAGCCTGGGACTGCTGCTCAGCGTAGTGGCGGGCAACTACACTGTGCTTGCGGTATCGATGTTCTGTCTGGCAGCGGCGGGGACGGCAGGCTATCTTCCCGGTTTTTGGGCCCTGCCCACGAGCTTTTTGACGGGCACAGCGGCTGCTGCTTCTATTGGTTTGATCAATTCATTCGGCAATTTGGGTGGGTTTGTTGGTCCTTACGTCGTGGGCTACTTGAGCAAGAAAACTGGTTCGTACCTGGGCGGCGTGCTTTATCTATCAGCATCTGCGCTGGTCGCTTCAATGTTGATTCTCTCGCTACGCGCGACTAAGGGAAGGTCGGTAGTTCGGACGACAAACTAAAGTTCATCGGACACGCTTATGAAATTTCGCAGCTCAGCATGGTTTGGTCCAAAAGACAAAGCTGGCTTCATCCATCGAAGTTGGATGAAAAACCAGGGACTACCCGACCATCTGTTCGACGGCCGGCCAGTGATTGGCATCTGCAACACGTGGTCCGAGTTGACACCGTGCAATGCACACTTTCGCAAGCTCGCTGATCATGTGAAGCGAGGCGTCTATGAAGCGGGAGGGTTCCCACTGGAGTTCCCGGTGATGTCGCTGGGCGAGAGTTTGATGCGTCCGACGGCGATGCTCTTTCGCAATCTGGTGAGCATGGATGTGGAAGAGTCGATTCGCGCGAATCCGATCGATGGTGTCGTACTGCTGGCTGGGTGTGACAAAACTACGCCGGCACTCTTGATGGGCGCAGCCAGCTGTGACCTGCCGGCCATCATGGTCTCAGGTGGGCCAATGCTCAACGGCAAGTTTCGCGGACAAGACATAGGCTCGGGAACAGATGTATGGCGGTTCAGCGAAGACGTGCGCTGCGGCACGATGAGCGAATGTGATTTTCTGGAAGCGGAAGACTGCATGAATCGGTCGGCCGGTCATTGTATGACTATGGGCACTGCTTCGACGATGGCCAGTGTTGTTGAAGCTCTGGGGATCGGGTTGCCGATGAATGCGGCTATTCCGGCAGTGGACTCGCATCGTTACACGCTGGCCCATGAGGCCGGCCGGCGCGCCGTTGAGATGGTCCATGAAGATCTGCGCCTATCGAAGATTCTGACGTGCAAGGCTTTCGAAAACGCCATTCGCGTGGTTGGGGCAATCGGCGGATCCACCAACGCAGTGATCCATCTACTGGCAATTGCCGGACGAGTCGGAGTCTGTCTCACTTTGGACGATTGGGATCGTCTCGGCCGAGACGTTCCCTGCCTGGTTAATCTGATGCCGGCGGGAAAATATCTCATGGAAGATTTCTATTACGCCGGTGGTGTGCCCGCAGTAATGCGCGAACTGGGCCATCTGATCCATCGTGAGGCGCTGACCGTAAATGGACGGACGCTCGGCGAGAATATCAGCGATGCGCCCTGTCACAACCGCGATGTCATTAGACCGTTTAGCGAGCCGCTGATGCCGGATGGTGGTATTGCTGTCTTGCACGGCAACCTATGTCCAAACGGAGCGGTTATCAAGCCATCGGCAGCCACGCCGGCATTGATGAATCATCGGGGCCGGGCTGTGGTGTTCGGGTCAATCGAAGACATGCACTCGCGTATTGATGATCCCGATCTTGAGGTTGATGAAAGCTGCATACTGGTGCTGAAAAATTGCGGGCCACGCGGCTATCCGGGAATGCCCGAAGTGGGCAACATGCCTCTGCCCTCCAAGCTCTTGAAAAAAGGAATCACCGACATGGTGCGCATTTCCGATGCGCGAATGAGCGGTACTGCGTACGGTACCGTGGTGCTACATGTGGCGCCTGAAGCAGCAGCGGGTGGTTTGCTCGCCCTCGTCCAGGACGGCGATATGATCGAGTTGGACGTGGATAATCGCCGGCTTCATCTGGATGTTCCTGTGTCTGAGATCGAGCGACGACGTGCAGCGTGGAAAGCACCGGCGCCTTCTTCTGAGCGAGGCTATTACAGGCTGTACCATGACCACGTAATGCAGGCCGATCGCGGCGCGGATTTTGATTTCCTGGTTGGCGCAAGCGGGGCGGTGGTGGATCGAGAGTCTCATTGAAGAAGTGGGTAATGACCTAATTTGAAATTCTCTCTGTGCAACCTCCGTGTTCTTTGTGTCTCTGTAGTTAACAATTGCAGCAAAAACCCACCACGGAGACACAGAGAACACGGAAGTTGCACAGAGAAAAATGAACAGAGGGCCCACCCGAACAAGTGTACAGCAGACTGTCGGGTACCCGGTGACAGATCAGAATGACCAACCGTCGTGACTTTGTGAAGACATTCCTGGCGGGAACCGCTGGCGCACTTTTCCTGCCTCACTCGCGTTCTGGCTCGTCGGCCTTCACTGGTCAGACAGACAAAACCAGCCATTCGCCTCTTTGGTATCCTCAGCCAATTGACGATCCGTGGGCCGAAGTGCCAAAGATCCTGGCACGGATCAAAGTGCCTACTTTTCCGCAGCGTGACTTCAAGATCACCGACTACGGAGCCATAGCAAACACGCCGAGCGAGAGCACTGAGGCCATACGTCGAAGCATCGAAGCCTGTCACGCAGCGGGTGGCGGTCGCGTCGTCGTGCCTCAGGGTGTATTCATAACCGGAGCAATTCACCTGAGAAGTAATGTGAATCTCTACCTGGCGGAGGGCGCAAAGCTGAAGTTCTCTGAAGATCCGTCGCAGTATTTACCGGTCGTTTTCACACGGTTCGAGGGAATCGAGTGCCTGAATTTCTCGCCACTAATCTACGCGTTCGAGCAGGAGAACATCGCCGTTACCGGAACCGGCGTGCTCGACGGTTCGGCGTCGAACGAGAACTGGTGGGCCTGGGCCAGGCGTGGCCAGGATGACGCCAACTCGCGCGCGAAACCCGACATTCGCCAGTTGCTCGACTACGGCGAGCGAGGTGTTCCTGTCGCACAGCGCGTCTTCGGCCAGGGTCACTTTCTGCGGCCCAACTTCATTCAGCCGTACCGCAGTCGCAACGTGCTGATCGAAGGCATCACGATTCGCAACTCACCGATGTGGGAGATCCATCCGGTCTTGTGCACGAACGTCACCGTGCGTGGAGTCAAAGTTTCTACGCATGGCCCCAACAACGATGGCTGCGATCCGGAGTCTAGCCGCGATGTGCTGATTGAAGACTGTCTCTTTGATACGGGCGACGACTGTGTTGCCATCAAGTCCGGGCGCGATAACGATGGACGGCGTGTCGCCACGCCTTCAGAGAACATCGTGGTTCGCAACTGCACGATGAGAGACGGGCACGGTGGCGTGGTGCTGGGCAGCGAGATTTCCGGCGACTGTCGCAACGTGTTCATCGAGAATTGTCACATGGACAGCCCTAACCTGGATCGCGCCTTTCGCTTTAAGTCGAACGCGCGGCGTGGTGGCGTGGTTGAAAATGTGTTTGCCCGCAACGTCGATATCGGCCGCGTTGCCGAGGCCGTGCTGACTATTGATTTTCTCTACGAAACCGGCGCCGTGGGTCCGCACAAACCTGTGGTGCGCAACGTTGTGCTGGAAAACATAAAGAGCGCCGCCAGCCCGCGGGTCATGCGCATCGTAAGTTTTCCTGGGGCGGTGATTGAGGATCTGCGTTTCGTAGATTGCGTTTTTCGAGGTGTTGAAGCGAGTGAGGTGCTGCAAAATGTCGGATCCATATCGTTCAAGAACATCACTATTGAGCCGGCAAAAAAGGAGCCCACGCGCAACTCTCGCACCAGCTGGCCATGATGGCCACCGGGACTTGAACCTCCGACCTCTTGGTCCCAAATAGTACCGTCGCCATATCACGTACCGCCGACCACCACCGAACTTCTAACTCGCGCTGCCTTTTGCGCTCTGACTCGTGCTCTCTCGGGTCACTTAGTGGTAGGCCGTGTGTTTTGGTGCGTGAGGTCGAGGTTACGTCACATTCCACGTCACAAAAGATTAAAGGCCGCTCCCGAGAGTGGCCTTTTCTTTTACTTTGCTAAGAGATTTTGGCTCCGCAGGTAAGACTCGAACTTACAACCCTCCGGTTAACAGCCGGATGCTCTGCCATTGAGCTACTGCGGAATAGAGCCCCCGCACAGCATAACTATGCGAGGGCGCGGAAAGTTTTTATAACAGATGACCTACAGAGCGTCAAGGCAGCGCCTTTTGTGGGTAGTGGTTCATTTTCATTGTTGAACGCGGCGCGCCTCGGTCGACTCTTTTCGCTTCGTGCCTCCCAGTTGTTCCCAATGCCTGCGGCGCATTTCCTCTATGTGTTTTTGTGCGCGTTGCCGCCGAGCTTCGCGACCGGGTTTGATTTCCCATCGGTATAGACACCAAATAGCCCACAGAATGACGCACACGCCGAACGCCATACCTAAGGCATCCTGCAGGGACAGGGCCAGGACAACAACCGGTATTTCCATTGTTGTCCCTATTAAATTCGGTCTAGCGCAACCAGCAGCAGCGAGAAGACGAGGACTGCCAGAACAGCAATCACCGCAATGCGAGTCCGCGTTAGCGTATACCGGCCACAGCGAGGGCATACCATAGTGAAGGTGCCCAATATCTCCTCGCAGTGATTACAAATACGATGCCTTTTTCGCTTTTTTTGAGGTAATCGTGTGTGAGTTCGCACGGTGAGAATCCCCTTTAAGTGAGAGTGAGACGACTAATCTGGGCGGATGTATCCCGCTTACTCTGGGAGCGAGAAACCGACCTTGCTCCTGCTCATTCAAGCAGGGCTTTTCTGCTTTCTCTGATTTCATCCAGCAAAAGCTCAATTTCTTCAGCCGGCACGTCATGATCGCGCAGCCGCCTTCTAATTTCCTCTTCTACCGACGGCAATTTGCCTAAATCGGTTATTTGAGGTGCTGATAGCTCAGATGTGCTGCTGTTTGCCTTTTTCTCGCGTTGTTGAGGCATGAGGCGTTTCCTTTTCGTGGTACTTGAGAATAGTAAGGGAGTAACGCTGACTATCCTACAAGGTTGATATACGGAGTCAATAGAAAAGATCGGTACGGCAACGCACTTTAGTCTAGCAGCTTCACTGTATCTTCGATGGACCAAAGCCCAGCGTGTCCTCATCGATCGAATCCAGGCGCATGATCAAGCAGCCCTGGCGTCCCCCGCCTGGAGGGCAGCTTGCGCTCAACCGCGAACTGCGAGAATATTCCGCACTGCAAAAAACCGACTGCGACAACGATTTCAGCAAGTCACGCTCAGTGGTGCCCCTCTTTGCCTTCGGGTACGCTCGCGGACTGAGACTTTCACAGAAAGGTTTTCATGGAACGTCGAATAACATCCTGGTTCAGTCAA
>Ga0137407_10002204_pt1 | contig 12843 bp, 14 predicted proteins | sample CZOMad2_2_16fung_FD_108410 | JGI IMG/M metagenome (GOLD analysis project Ga0137407, IMG submission 108410) | Vadose zone soil fungal communities from Angelo Coast Range Reserve, California, USA - CZOMad2_2_16fungal (Illumina Assembly) | ecosystem: Environmental > Terrestrial > Soil > Vadose...
CACCACCAAGGCCGCGCTGGTGATGTTCTCCAAGTGTCTGGCCAACGAGCTCGTCAAGGACGGAATCCGGGTGAACGCGATCAACCCGGGGCTCGTCTTGACGCCGGACTGGCGCAAGACCGCAGGCATCCTCACCGAGGGGACCGGGAAGACGCCGGAGGAATACCTGGACGGCATCGCGAAGGAGAACGCGCCCATCGGCCGGTTCGCGACGCCCGAGGAGCTGGCCCACTTCTACGCGTTCCTCTGTTCGCCCCGGGCGAGCTATTGCCTGGGCTCGACTTACTACGTGGACGGCGGCTGGCTACGGACCGTCGAGTAAACCGGCGCCCTCTTCTCTCAGGGGAAACAAAACGCCGTGTTGTCGGCGAGCTTCATGCACGTCTCTTGATTGCCGCCCATCAAGGTCGTCGGGTCGTAATTTCCAGCGGCGACCGCCGTCGTCGTGACCGGAGTGGAATCCGGGTCTCCGTTGCAAACGAAATGGTAGTACCACTCGGGTTCGCCGCCACCGCCTCCGCCACAGGCCGTGAGCATGAGAATGCCTAGCATTGGCAGCGCGCTCGCAAGCGACAACCGGTAGTGCTTCATTTGTCTGGGTGCCCCCAGATCGATAGTGCTTCACATTCATGTGAATCGCAAAATCAACGGGGGTGCCTGAAGTACGTCAACGCATGTGCTCAGCGCAGCGCCTCTTCGATCAGCCCGGGAACGCCGGCGACGTTCTTCTCCAGGCCATCGGGAAGCCCGAACCGCTGGGCGATGAAGGCGCTCTGGTTGTAGCTCACCCAGACGCGGCCCCATGGGTCTTGCCAGACGAGCACCCGCAGCGGGAGCTCCAGGCCGACCAGCGGCCGTGCGACCATCAACGGGGTCCCGGCGCGCGGGTCGCCGAAGACGATCAGCTGCTCCTCCTGCATCGTGAGCCCGAGGTCGCGCGCGTTCCCGCCGTGGTCGATCCGAGCGAAGACCGTGAGCCCTTTGCGGCGCGCGGTCTCCTCGATCCGCCGCATCGTCTCCGCGACGGGATAAGCGCTCAGCCTGCTCGCGACGCCCTCCGACGGTGGTTCTGTCGTCATGCGGAATCCTCCTGCGAGCACGCTTGCGAACGGGGCGCTGATCGCTTCCCGATCACGGCCTGCGAGGTGGGATGCCACAAGCTAGCAGGGGGTTCCCCCGCTCAAAACCGCCCTACGAGGTTTACGTTCAAGCCACCCGGAATGGCCGCGACAACCGGTGTAGCAACCGTGCTGCCGCCGAGCAGGGAGCCCCGCCGGTGCAGCAGAGGAAAAAGAACGCCGCAGCCTGCGCCGATGGCGATGCCGCCCAGGTCGTCCGTAGCCCAGTGCTTCTCCGCCATCATGCGCAGGAAACCGGTCGATACCGTGAGCACTCCCGCAGCGCCCCAGAGCCAAGGTGCAGCGGGCGACTCTTCCAGGGTGGCCGTCATGGCCGTTGCCACCCCGAGGGCTGCCGCGACGGTGCTGTGCCCCGATGGGAAGCTGAGATGGGAATCGGGATCGCTGAAATCGTACAGGCCGCCCTCGTCCGGCTGGGAGGGATGGTTGTAGACCACGAATGGCCGCGCGCGCGCGGTCAACAACTTGATCGACTGGGTGAGCGCCACGGCGACGACGGTGCTTTCGACCACGATCACGGCCGCGCGAAGCCCGGCGTCCGGCGTCGCGTGTGGCCCTGTTGCCACCAATGCTCCGGCGAGCGCCGCCGCGGGTGCGAGCACGAACCCGGTCAAGTTGCTCAAGGTATTTGCCGTCGTGCGGGAGACGACCGCCCCGGCGAGACTGTCGTGGAAGAAGCGGTCCACCGCGTTCGCCCCGCACCAGCGGCACTGCGACGGGGCGAGCTCCGACTTGAAGAGGTCGGGCACCAGCGACCCGATGCCTCCGAGCGCAATCAGGACCGCGTCCGCCGGGATCTCGAGCGCAACCTTGTCGGTGGCGCCTGCGGTCAGCCCATCTGCGCGGGCAGGGAACGCGAGGCTGACGCAGACTAGAGGGATGACCAGCTTCGCCGCCGCCAGGGACCTTCGGTGCCGGTGCATGATCGCCCCTCTCTCAAGGATGTCTTAAGGGGCGGCGTGCGCCTGGTGCCCGCTGCGGTAGTGCTCGCCGAGCAGGTCCAGGGCGAAGTCCCGAGCCGGGTCCCGCCAGACGGAATGAACGTGGTTCGCGTCGTTCTGCGTATTGTCGTGCTCGATCAGCAGCCGCGGCCCATGCAGCCTGAAGTAGTGCGCGTGACCCGGCTCGAAGGGGCCGGCCCAGGCGAAGGAGTTCGCCCCCACGCCCGCCTCGCGGATGCGGGCCCGCTGCGCCTCGGCCAGATCGGTCCGCAGGTTCCCGACGAACTCCTCGATCAGGCGCTCGGCCAGCGCACGCTGCGGTGGAGCCATATCGCGGACCGGCAGCCCGACGGGGCTCCTGAGGGCGTCGGCGCGGCCAGGGCCGCTCACGATGTTGCCAAGCGATCGCCCGGCGATGATCGCCCGGTCCCGGTCGACCGCCGGGAGACCCCGGATCAGCTCGCGGGCGAGGTCTTCCTGCGCGCCGAGGACGCGGAGGCCTCCGAGCGGGCCGGACGGCACCCGAGCCGGGTTCGCCCCCATGAAGGCGGGCGTGACGGCCCCGGTCGAACCGTCGGCGAACGCGAAGTTGAGCGAGAGGTGGTGCCCTTCGACTCGCCAGCCCCAGGGCGCTCCGGCGTCCGGGTCGCCGAAGACGATCCACGTATAGTTGTCCGGGTCCCGGTCGAACCTCCGACCCCTCTCGATGGCGCGGAGCACCTCCTCGAGGCGCATGATGTCGGTGGCCTTGTGGTAGCCGGCGTCGCTCAGCGCCGCGCGCAGTAGCCCGTGCGCCGCAGCGCGCTGGCGGCCGTCCATGGCCTTCAGGGGGAGTCCCGCCCGCTCGCGCGGGACGTAGTCCCAGTCGAGCCGCTCGTGGCTGTCGATCCCGAAGACGGCGGCGCGCCGCTGCTCGGGCGTCAAGGTGCGGAGGAAGGCGACGGCCTCGGCGCGCATCTGCTCACTGTAGCCTTCCCGCAGTTGCGAAGCGACCGTTGCGGTGCGCTTCAACGAGCCGAGGTCATCGCGCGCCGTCGACGAGCGTGAACCCCTCATCGAGCCAGCCGGTTACGCCGCCGATCATCTTCTTCACCGGGCGCCCGAGCGAGGCGAGCTTGAGCGCCGCCTTGTCGGCGCCGTTGCAGTGCGGGCCGGCGCAGTAGACGACGAAGAGCTTGTCTGCCGGCAGCTCCTCGAGCGCCCTCGGCGAGATGCGCGCGTGCGGCAGGTTTACCGCTCCTTGCACGTGGCCGCGGCGGAAATGCTCGGGGCTGCGCACGTCGAGGAGCACGAAGTCAGACGCACCGCCCTCGAGCGACGCATGCACGTCCCAGCAGTCGGTCTCGAGCTCGACCAGGCGCGCGAAATGCTGTCGGGCCTCGGCGGGGCCCAGGGCGGGAACATCGGTGACGGGAGAGCGGGACGGCAACGTGGGCATGTCGACCTCCTGGGAGCAACCCTAGCGGCGGTGCCACTGGCGCGCGACTGGCAGCTCTGCCATCCTTCGGCAATACTCTGCCAATGGCCCCTTCCAACCGCCGCGTGGTCGTCCTCGCCTATGACGGGCTCTGCACCTTCGAGTTCGCTCTCGCGATCGAGATCTTCGCCCTGAAACGGCCTGAGCTCGGCGTCCGCTGGTACGACTTTGCGGTCTGCGCCGTCGACCGCGGCCCGCTTCGCGCCGTGGGAGGAGTGACCATCTCTGCGCGGCAGGGGCTTCACGCGCTCGCGCGCGCGGGGACGGTGGTAGTGCCCGGCTGGCGCGACCTCGACCGCCCGCCGCCCCACGCGCTGGTTGCGGCGCTCCGGCGGGCGCACCAGCGCGGCGCGCGCCTGGTATCGATCTGCTCCGGCGCCTTCGTTCTCGCCGCCACCGGACTGCTCGACGGCAAGCGAGCGACGACTCATTGGCGCTACACCGCGCGCTTCGCCGAGCGCTTCCCCCGCGTCCAACTCGTGCCGGACGTGCTCTACGTCGACGAGGGCCAGCTCCTCACTTCCGCAGGGAGCGCCGCGGGCCTCGACCTCTGTATCCACCTCGTGCGCCGCGATTACGGCGCCGCGGTGGCGAACCAGGTTGCGAGACGGTTGGTGATCGCGCCGCACCGCCAGGGCGGACAGGCGCAGTTCGTCCCCGAGCCGGTACCGCTCGCCGAGGAAGGCTCTCCCCTCGCGCCCGTGCTCGAGTGGGCACTGGGGAACCTGCGCGAGTCGATCTCGGTCCGGCGGCTGGCGCGTCGCGCGGGCATGAGCGAACGCACCTTCTGCCGCCGCTTCGACGCGCACCTCGGCATCTCGCCGGCGCGCTGGTTGATCGGCCAGCGCGTGGTGGCGGCGCAGCGTTTGCTCGAGACGACCTCGCTGCCCGTGGAGACCATCGCCGACCGCACCGGCATGGGGTCAGCGGCAAATCTGCGTCACCATTTCCGCGCGCAGATTCGAACCACCCCCCAGCAGTACCGGGGATCGTTTCGCGGAAGGACGGCGTGACCAGTTCTCGAGACAGGTGAAGTGATGTCGGCCACCGTCAGGGCACGGGGAATCCGTACTGCATGGCGAGGGCACGTAGCTGCGCGGACTCCGTCAGCCCGTTTCCCGGCCCCTCGCTCGGGCACGGGATGCCGAACGGCCCTGCCGGAACGTCGATCCGCGGCGCATCGTTGCGCGGATGGGAGTAGTCCAGCTCGTCGGCAATGTTCGCTGCCGTCGCGTCGCGGATCGAGAGCGGCTCCAGCCCCCAGTTGTCCTCGATCATTCGGAGGACCGAAGTGTGGTCGTACTGCCTGTGCGACACCGCGCCTCTGCGCGCCCACGGTGCGACCAGCAACGCCGGCACCCGGAACCCCAACCGGCCATCGACGTCGCCCGCCGCGCGCGTGATCGGAGGAATCGGGGCGGTCGGGGGCGGCACATGGTCGAAGAACCCTCCCCACTCGTCGAAGTTGATGAAGAGAACGGTTTCGTTCCATTGCGGCGACCGGGTCACCGCCTCGTACACGTCGTGCATCAGCTTTTCGCCGTTGCGGATGTCGCCGTGCGGGTGATCGTCGTTGCCGGTGCCAGTCGCTTCCTGCGCGTATTGCCCGTCGACGAATGCCACCTCGGGCAGGTTTCCCGCGGCTGCGTCGGAATAGAACCGGTCGATCAGCGCGCTGATGCCGACGTACTTCGCTCCCCAGAGCGCGAGGAAAGGCAGGTCGCTGTAATAGTAGCGGCCGCGAAGGCCCTTCTGCGCCAGCCTGTCCCAGACGGTAGGCAGCGTCGACGGCTCGAAGGTGTTCGAGATGCGATCGGTCTGCCCGGCGTGCTGGTAGATGCGGTTCGGGAACGTCTCTGAGAGGATCGACGGATGGTACCGATCGAACGTCGTCCATTGCGGCACGGCCTTGCCGAGGAAGGCCAGATCCGGCTGCGCGTAGTAGCCAATGGAGTACTCGTCGCTGGCGCGGAGCCAGCCGTCGTTGCGGCCGCCGTCGTACTCGACCCTGCCGCCTGAATACGAGTGATCCGGATCGCGGAAAAGGCAGCCCTGGAAATCCGGCGCCAGCTCGTGCGTGGAGTGGAGCCCGCCCACCGCATCCGGATAAGCGAGCCCCGCCTGCTTGCCGTCCGCTCCCGGAACCCACCCCAGGAAATGATCGAACGATCGGTTCTCCATCATGAGTACGACGATGTGGCGGATGTGAAGCGGTTGTGCATTGTCCTGGGCCGGCTTCCTCTCGAGCGCCGAGGCGGCGGCTTGCTTCGCTTCCGGAGAACCAAGGTCGGATGCGCAGGACAAGGCGAACACGAGGACGACTGCGGCGCGGGCGAGGTGGATGACCATTGCTACCTCCTGGGTCGGCGTCAGCGCCCACGTTATGCACGCGCCGTCTGCCCGGCCGTGACTTCGACGTAAAACAAGCGGCGTCCCGTTGATCGCCCGAAGGTCGGAGCTCGCCACGGAGCCGCAGCTGCGAGGAAACAAACCGCAACGCGAGGCTCCGACTGGCGCGAAGCCACACGGTTTTGGGCGCGCGCCGGCCGCGGTAACCAGTCGCGGAATGACTCGACGCTTCTTGACCCTCCAAACCGCCTCGGCTTAGGCCGCCTCGATTTCCCGGAGGAGGACACCGTACATGCTGAGGAAGACTTTCGTCCGAGTGGCCGCGGTCGCGCTGCTCGCGATCGCCGGACAGGCCAATGGCCACGACCGCGAAAACGGGCGGGACACCAAGTGGGTCGCCACCTGGATCACCGCTCCGCAGAACACGTTCAGGGGAGTGGGCAGCACGCAGACGGCGGCGCTGGTGAACTTCGCCTTCCCGTTCACGGCTCCCGCCCTGCCGCAGGCGAGCAATCAGACCCTGCGAATGATCGTCAAGCCGGACATCTGGGGCAGCGTCATGCGCGTGCGCCTCTCGAACAAGTGGGGGACGGGGCCGGTCACGTTCGGGAGCGTCAGCATCGGGCTGCAGTCGTTCTCGGGCGCCACCGTGGCAGGGACGAATACGCGCGTCTTGTTCGGCGGGTCGCGATCCATCACCGTGGCGGCGGGGGACCAGGTCTTCAGCGACGCGGTGCGGGTCCGCTGGGCGAGGGCGGAGGGCGAGGACGACGCGGACGGTCGCGTCAATCCGGCGCTCGAAGGGCGCAACCTCGCCATCTCGATGTACCTCCCCGGGCAGAGCGGCCCGATGACGTTCCACTCGACGGCCTTGCAGGAGTCCTTCCTGGCCGCGCCGAACACCGGCGATCACACGGGCGACGACGCCGACGATGCGTTCCCCTACGAGACGTCGTCGTGGTTCTTCGTCAGCGGCGTGGACGTGCTCGCGCCGGCGGATACCCGCGTCCTGGTCGGGGCGGGCAGCTCGTCGGTGGACGGCTCCATCACCACGCCGGGAAACAACGATCGGTTCCTCAACTGGATGTCCCGCCGCCTGCACGCGGCGTACGGGCAGCACGTGTCGGTGGTGAATGCAGGCATCGGCGGAGATACCGCAGCCATTCCGATACCGCCCCAGAGCCGTCCCCTGCTGGAAGTCCTGCCCGAGCGGTTCGACCGCGACGTCCTCGGCGCCAGCGGCGTCACCGACGTCCTGTTCTATGCCGGCACGAATGATTTCGGCGACGGCATCCCTTCCAGCCAGAGCATCGCGTCGCTGCAGAGCATGGTGGCGAAGCTGCATGCCAGGGGGATCAACGCGATCGGCTCCACCCTGATCACCAACGTCGGCCAGGCCGGAACGAGCGCGGCGACGTACTCCGCGCACAACGACATCAACCAGTTCATCCTGACGCCGGGCAGCTTCGACAGCGTCGCGGACTTCTACAACGCGACGCGCGACCAGGCAGACACCAATTTCCTCACCACCAAGCTCCAGCTCCAGTTCGCGACCCACAGCGACCCGACGGGGACTCCGGACTGGTTGCACCTGGGCCGCGCGGGTGCGCTGGCCGAGGCAGACACGCTGGACATCGGGTTCTTCCGCCCAACTCGCGGGCACCACTGAACGCTTGGCGCGGCCTGCTACGCGGCATAGTCGACGAGCACGATTCCCCCCTCTTGCTCACCGGCAACCGCGCTTGCAGGTCGCGCGCTCCACCGCCAGCTGGTAGCGCAGCTCGCAGATGAGCATGAGGGCTTCATGGTGACTGCCCTGCGGGCTCGCAGGTTGCGGCCGAAGCCAGGTGAGCCCGCATGCTGACCTCGGACCTTCGTCTGCAAAAAAGGGTGAATGCCACTCGATGGCGATGGTGTGGCAGGGAGCCGGCGCGTTTGACGGGGTCGGACTTGAAACGCCAAACGGTCGCGTGCGTACGTCCGCACGCGAAAAGAGGGGGACGACGATCACGCGCTCGAGCGACCTCTTGGGCTGTCCGGGGCGTGCCTCATCCCGACGACTTCGAAACACCACGAGCTCTAAGAAGGGACATGTCATGAAGACAGACGTTTTCTTGTTCAAGGCCTCAGGCCGTCGATATTTCCTCAAGTCTGCCGCGGCGGCATTGCTCGCCCTCAGCCTCGGCATCGTTCCGGCCGCCTTCGCTGATAGAGATGATGATCACGATCACGGCCGCCAGCATTGGGTCGCCACCTGGGCCACGTCTCCGGCAGCATATTTCGTGTACGTCGCGCCCTTGCCGCAGAACCAGGCGCTGGCGCCCGCCCCCACCCGCTTCACCACCGCCAACATTCAACCTGACCTCGCGTTCCCCTTCCCCAACGCGAACACCACCGGGGCGAACAACCAGACCATTCGCTCCATCGTCAAGCCCGACCTCTGGGGCGACACGATGCGAGTCCGGTTCTCCAATGTCTTCGGCAACCAACCGCTGACGTTCGACTCGACCACCATCGGGCTGCAGGACTACGCGGGCAACGTCGTCCACGGCACGCTAAGCCCGGTGACCTTCCGTGGGTCCAGCTCGGTAACGATCCCAGCCGGACAGGAGATGTGGAGCGATGCCGTTCACCTCTCCTGGGTCAAGCGCGCCGATGACCCGCTGATCCAGGGCCGCAGTCTGTCGATCAGCTACTCCATCCAGGGCGACAGCGGCCACATGACCTATCACTCGGGCGCCAACACGACCTCGTACATCACGCCGTCCGGCAGCAGCGATCATACCCAGGATGCGGATGGCTTTGCCTACGAGTACACCACGGCGTCCTGGTTCTTCCTCGCCACGGTGGACGTCCTGGCTCCGACCGACACGGTCGTCGTCTGCGCCTTCGGTGACTCGATCACGGATGGGACGCACACCACCTTCAACGGCAACGACCGCTGGTCGAACGTGCTCTCGCGCCGATTGCACAATGCTTATGGAAACAAGGTCAGCGTCGTCAATGAAGCCATCGGCGGCAACCGGGTCATCAATCCGGTGGTCGCGAACGCGGCATCAGGCCCGGCCGCAGTCGACCGGCTCGACCGCGACGTGCTGGGGCTGTCCGGCCTGACCCATGTCATCTGGCTCGAGGGCATCAACGATCTCGGGGCCGGTTACGGGGCCGCGGCGAATCCGGTCGAGAACCCCGTGATCCACACGCCATCGGCCATCATCGCCGGGTATCGGGATGTGGTCAGCCGGCTCCATGCCAGGGGGATCAAGGTGTATGGCGCAACCGTCGTGTCTGCATTGGGTCTGAACAATCCAGCGCAGGGATGGGATTTGACGAACTTCCCGAACTTCCTGGCCACGGTGGACAACGGCCCGGTGGTGGAAGCCAATCGCCTGATCCTCAATCAATACATTCGCACCCCAGGGAACTTCGATGGTGTGGTGGACTTCGACGCGGCGACGCGCGATCCGGCGGCGCTGGGCAACATGATGGCGAAATATCTGCCCAACAGCCAGTTCACGCAGCTGCCGTGGGACTACCTCCATCCCAACCACGCCGGGTACAACGCGATGGGCCTGGCGATCGACATTGCGCCGTTCGCGCCCGCCCGCAAGCAATCGCACCGCGACCACTGAGCAGCTGCGGCTAACGGCCCCGGCGAGCTGCGACTGGACTCAGCGCGACGTCCTGGCTTGCTCGTCGGCGGGGATCGTGAATGATCGCGAGGCATGGCGGACCGCGATCTGCTCAGCGCTGTGGACTTGCTCGCGACCGGCGACTGGAAGGCGGCGCACGACATCGTGCAGGAAGACGACTCCAAGCTGGCCGCCTGGCTGCACGGCATCGTCCATACGCTCGAGGGCGACCTCGATAACGCGCTCTATTGGTATGGCAAGGCCGGTCGCGCCTTCCGCGGGCGCGAGGCGGTGCAGGAGGAGATCGCGGCCGCCCGCCACGAAGCAATCGGGACTGACGCCGCTCGCTGACCGGGGTCGCGAAACCCAACCTGTCCGAGAGAGTTTGACGAGGTCGGACTTGCAACGCCAAGTCGCGCGTGCCTAGCGTCCGCGCCCGAAAAAGGCGTCTCGTGACAGAGTCGCGCGCGGTTCCGCTGTTCCCGTTGAGGAGAACTCATTGATGACAATGCGCTCGTACTGGGGAAACTATGTCGCCCGTCAGGAACTCGGCCAGAACGGGCTCGACCCTCTCAAGTTCCAGGACGTCAACCAAAGGGCCTTGGCGGCATGCGATGGGATCGACGGCATCGTCGATGGCATGATCCAGGAGACGCGAAGGTGCCACTATGACGCTAACGGTGCGGTCTGCGCTCAACCAGGCGCTTCCGCGGATCCCCTACGATGCCTGACGCCAGCAGAAGCCGGGGTCGTGAACAAGATCTGGGATCGTCCGCGCAACACGGACGGCAGCAAGATGTGGGTCGGTTGGGAATTGGCGATCGATCAGCGAGCAACGATTTCTCGTCGAGCAACGCAATCTGACCGCACAGTTCTCGCAATGTATCGGGTCCGATTCTCCGGACCTGCATAAGTTCAAGGGCAGTGGCGGCAAGATGATCGTGAGTTACGGCAACCTGGACCAGATCATCCCGCCCAATGGCCATTACAATTACATGCAGCGCCTGTTTGCCAAGATGGGCGGTGTTTCCAAGACACAGGACTTCTATCGCTACTACGTCTTTCCAAACGCCACGCATTGTGGCGGCGCCGGCATGACGACCAAGGTGTTGTTCGATGCATTGGTGAACTGGGTCGAGAACGGTGTTACGCCTGACTACCTGGTCGCTCAGGTCAATCCCACGGGCACCCGCAGGGTCTGCATGTACCCGAACACCGTGGTTTACAAGGGTTCGGGCAGCACCGACGACGAGGCCAACTTCTACTGCCAGACCAATCAGCACGACGATCCCGGTCTTGTGGCCCCGGAGGCCGGACTGTTAAAGGGCAAGGGGCCGCTGAAGGGCAATCATGACATCAGAGACGTGTCGGGGGAGGACGATGATGACGCCGGCGAGGGGTCGCGGGACGACAATCATGACATCGACGAGGGGTCGTAGGACGACAATCACGACACCGGCAATCGGCCCTGACGGCATCGGATGAAACCTGTGCGGGCGCGTGCCGTACGCACTCGCCCGCACGCTTTTCCGGGGGACACCATACGCAACTCAGCGTGCCGATCCGCCACGGGCGGGGCTATCGGGTTGGCATGGGGAGTTGCGTATGGTGTCTATGGTGTCCCCAATCGTGGCCAATCGTGGAGGGCTACCGCCACTCCCCACGGAAGAGCGGCTCCAACGGTGCCGGTCCCGCTCCAGCTTCAGATCGCGGAAGATGGCGGCCTCGTTCTCCCGTTCGTCCCGCGCGCGGAGATCGATCCCGAGCTCGCGTTCGGGCTCCTCGGTGGCCCCGATCAAGACCAGTTCCGTCTTCTTCTGGATGCGCAGCTCCCGCTGCACTTCGCCCGGGCGCTTGGGAAACTCCAGCTCGTACGCCAGGTGGGTATGGTCCCCATGCCGCGCGAGCACGTACACGCCCTCGCCCGCCGGCCCGGCCTCCGGCCGGACGCGCTCCCCGCGCGTCTTCGTCACGTACTGCTGGCGATCCAGCGCGTCCTCCACCTCCTCGGGTGAGCGGCCCACCGTGTCCACGAACGCCCATTCCCGCTCGTGGCTTGCCACCTCCGGCAGCCGCTTGCGCGGGATCACGATCAGCCGCCAGACGCGCTTCCCCCGCGGGTGCAGCACCATGTACGACCGCTGCACATCGTGAAGTCCAGACGCCCGCTCCTGCTCCAGGCGCGGCCGGTAGAAGAAGTAGACGTGCCCCGCCTCGAGGATCTCGGCCATCGCGCAGGCAACGGTAATCACGCTTGCCGCCGTCGGAGCTAGGGCGGCAGCACGATCTCTGCCCTTTCAAGTTGCAGCCGTGTCGGCGGCTGGGAGCGTCAAAGTCGTGGTCCAGCGGGGGTAGGAGCACCGGCGGGCAGATCCCCGTCCTCGTCCGCGATCTCCAGCCGGACCGAAGCGATGGCGATCGCCTCGGTAACGGCGTTGCCGATCAGCGTGAGCCAGGCCGCGGCCAGCTCGTAGCGTTCCATCTCCGCCAACGCCTCCTGTTCCTCGACGTGCCGCCGTGTTCCACCGAAGGCATCGACCGAATAGCTGACGGTGGGGCCGACGCCGAAGAACGCCGGACCGGCCCCGCTCGTTCCGCCGCGCGCGCCAAAGGCCAGGTCGACCTGCGGAAAGAACGCGCCCCGCGCCTGGACGACGGCCTCGCGCGCTTGCGCCAGCGTCGCCCTGGCCGCCGCCAGGGTGTGGTTCGCGTCGATCACGTGGCGCAGCGTCTCGTCCAGCCGCGCGCAGTGGAAGAGGCTCCACCACTGCGCCGGGATCTTCTCGCCCATCGAAACGCGCTGGGAAGGAACGGCGCCGCCTTCCGCGCCGGGCGGCAGGTATGTCTTCGCGTCGGGCGGCGAGGGCCGCTGGAAGTCGGGACCCACGGCGCAGGCGGCGCAGAGCACCGTCAGGCGCCAGCCGCCGCTCACTCATACCGGAGCGCATCGATCGGGTTCAGAAGGGACGCCTGCCGCGCCGGGTACCAGCCGAAGAAGACGCCGATCGCGGCGGAGAACAGGAATGCGGCTACGATCACGGTGGGGTCGAGCAGCGTCGGCCATCCCGCCACCAGCGAGATGACCTTCGACGCGACGATGCCGACCCCGACACCGGCGCTGCCCCCCACCAGGCTGAGCAGCGCCGCCTCAACGAGGAATTGCAGCAAGACGTGGACGCGGCGCGCGCCGATCGCCATGCGCACCCCGATCTCGCGGGTACGCTCGCGCACCGACACAAGCAGGATGTTCATGATTCCGATCCCGCCGACGACCAGCGAGATGGACGCGATCGCCGCCAGGAGCA
>Ga0137407_10002207_pt1 | contig 12837 bp, 15 predicted proteins | sample CZOMad2_2_16fung_FD_108410 | JGI IMG/M metagenome (GOLD analysis project Ga0137407, IMG submission 108410) | Vadose zone soil fungal communities from Angelo Coast Range Reserve, California, USA - CZOMad2_2_16fungal (Illumina Assembly) | ecosystem: Environmental > Terrestrial > Soil > Vadose...
GCTGGCTCAGCACGATTTTTCAGCAGCCTGCTAGTACTACTGTGTCATAAACGACGGACACAACAAACTGGACAGCAAGGAAGCTGCTGGAGCAGAAATCTGGCGAGCCGGATCCGGAGTGTAGCAATCGAGTACGGATTATGCCGCTCGGCGCGAACGCGACGAGCCGCGAGGCCGGAAGTCGGGCGGAATTTTCTGGGTGCGTAGGTCCAGTTGACCGGATCGCGCCGAGGGGGAAAAACGGCTTCTCTCCGCGACAAGGAAGCCGTATGCGGCGATGCACAGCGTGCCGTGATGATGAAATCCGCGCCAGCCGCGACCTTCGTAGTGTCCTAATCCCAGTTCTTGCTTCAGCTCTTCATAGTCTCGCTCAATGATCCAGCGATGCTTGGCTAGTTTCACTAGGTCCACGAGTTTGGTAGCGGCCGGGAGGGTAGAAAGCCAGTACTTCGTTGCTTCGCTCTCTCCCGTGGGCCATTCGATCAACAGCCACTCTTCTCGATGCATTTCGCTTCGCCAATAATCCCGATGCGCAACTCGGACGCGCAAAGCTGCAAAGCGTGAGCGCAGTCTCTGCTTGGTTCCCTCGCGCCAGGAAGTATTTTCCCAAGCGCTTCCCGCCAACGACTCCGCCAGTTGTTTCACGGAAATGGGCTGATGTTGTTTATCCCGGCGCAGTAGTGTCGGTGGGCGTCCCAGCCCCTTCCACCGCTTTGCGGACAACGGACCTTCTCCAGGCCTCCAGACGGTCATGGATCCCTGAACACCGACGACATACGTTAAACGTAATTCGGTGAGCCCTTCTCGAAACTGACTATCGTTACCATAGGCGGCATCGGCCAACACGGGCGCCCGTGTGACTTCCTCTTCTACCGCTTTGCGAATTTGCTGGAGGGCGATCGTCGGCTTGGTGGCAAACGAGATCTCTTCTGGAATGCCCGCCTCCTTGCGCCGTTTACGATCCTTAGCCCAAATCTCTGGCAAGTACAGACGCCACGCGATCGGGAGACTGGCCTGTTCGGTGGCCACCGATAAACTCACGGCCACCCGGCAATTTTCTTGCTTGCCCACCTGTCCGCAGTATTGACGCACCACCCCAACCGAATGAGTTCCTTTCTTTACGAAGCCGGTATCATCCACAATCCAGGCCACCACGGATCCGTTTCGTTTCATCACCGGCAAGACAAAGTGGCGCACTCTCTCGAGCAAGGCTTCGTCACTCCACGGTGCATTGGCTACGAAATGATGGAGCGACTGGTGCGTGCGCTGCACATCATCCGGAGCCAACCGCGCCGCCATGGGCTCGACGCTTTTGCGTTCGCCGGGAAGCAGTAGACCCGTGCAGTACGATTCGAGCGGCACAGCTCGATCCAGGTGCCCTGCGGCCTGCGCCAGGCTGTCGAGATAAGCCGCAAAGCGTTGGTGTTGCGCGCCTGGCGCCGAAGAAGAGGCGCTCATGCGCCCAGACTATCAGCCGGAAATGGAATCCTGCTCTACAAATGTAGGGGATGTGTCTAGTTTATGACACAGTAGTACTAGTTTGTTCCGCACCCAACTGCCAAGTCCTGCGAAACGCCGTAATCGTCGATATGGAATCCGGCACGACAGCTGTCCGGGCAAATGGACGGTTTGGCGACTTAGCAGGAGTTGAGGAGTTGTCCAGAGTAGCCCAAATCGAAGCGACACTAAGATCTGCTGACTAGAACCACGCGCGGATGGGGTGCCCGCGCTCACCCCAGAAAATGAACCAGCGCCCAGTCGCTCGCGCGATGTCAAGCTGGTCTGCAATTGCGACGGGCTCGGACTCTTTGGCCAGCCCTAGTCGCGAAAGAAGGGTACGCCGCCGCATGGGCCCTCTACCTGCGGCCTCGGCTGCCGCAAGCAGTGCTTTTCCGTACGCGACTGCCTCCTCCGGAAATTTGTTGTTCCATGCCTCGTTCAACAAGTCTTCGCTCAGCACGTCCTGGCAATCATTCAGAAACGCCCCTCGGAAACTCGTCTCGTCGGCTCCCGTGTACAAGCCTCCGTGAGAATACTTGGGCACGCCATCGCATTCTACAAGGCGAACGACATAGTAGCCTTCGAATTCTTTCAACACCGCAGCTACGTCTTCGGGTGTTTTCGCGTTTCGTGCTTCCAGTATCCATTGGTTTGCAGCGTTATCGTATCCAACCCTTGGTGCGCCGATGCGTTCATAGCCCGGAATGCAAATCTCCTGGAAGCGCGCAACTTCCGCCTTCGATAGCTCTTCATCAGCGAAAGAGCGCTCCAATAGCTGACGCCATTCGTGCTCATGCCCGGGCTTGGTGCAGCCCTCCACAATTAGGTCGAGACCCATGTCAAAACGCCTCGTAATATTAGCTCTCGAACATTCCCAACCGCGCAACTACCCAGGTATTTTCGGTAATTCGAGTGTGAAAATTCGCTCCGAATTGTGGCCATCCTTCCTCAGATAATTCAACTCCCTGATTAACGCACTAAGAACGGCCGAATTTGGTTCCGGGGGCAATATCTGTCGTTTTCCGATTCTTCGCACTCCGGATGACGCGACCTACCGCTGAATCTTCACCTTCGAGAAGTCTTTGAGCTTCTGTGAACGCCGGGACGGAACGGTTCAGCACGTTAGCCCAAACGAGTAGCATCGCCATCTTTTCCTCGAAGTCCCCTTCGGCGCAATGGCTCGGCTCGTAAACGGGCCGACCCGACGTGTAGTGCTCGGAGCCGAAAAGACGATTCTTGTCAGAGTCATGGAGCGAGAAGTCCGTCTCGTGATACGCGGCGTAATTTATACCTTCGATGACCAATTGACGAGCATCGTCCGGTGTCATATCTGGACGAACTTTACGCCCGTGGCGAGCAAAGTTCCATGCCGAACCTTGCGCCTGAAATCGGCCAAGACCACATTTCCGGGAACGCGACAAATCAGGCACTACAGCAGAATCGTGATAAGTTTAGGTGCAAAAAGCTCGGTTTCGTTGGCAGATAGCGGCGAACCCGGTGAAAGCCCAACGCGAAAGAGATGGATGTGAAGTTCCTTCTAAGCGCATCTGTTGTTCTGTTATTGATGGCTCCTCGGCCTGCCGGAAAACACGGAGCCGAAGACAAACGAGACGGCATCTATCATGAGATTCCAGCGGAGCGACGAGAGTCACTCAAGCTGGCCCTGCATCGACTGGTTGAAGCAGAAAGGGCCGGTGACTGGAAAGGCCTCTATGCGCTGCTCGACAAGCAACCTGCCGAGAACGAAGATAGCTTCCGTCGAAAAATGGAGTCCCTACGCAGGCTACACGCATTTCGGCCCTTGAAAGTAACTTTCATACCGCCGGACGATTCATGGAACATCCAGGGATGCGCCACGCTCGCAGGCGAACCCGATAGTCAGGGACACGTAGCCGATCTAGCTGCTCGTTGGAAAGATTCACGCTGGTACTTGTCGGTCATTTCGTTTGTTCCGTTTGGAAGCGAAAAAGGAGGAAAGCTTCAGCAATGTCCCATGGACTGATTTTGACGACCAGAGCCGGATCGGTCCTGGTAACGCGGTTACCGGAAAGGTGCTTTTGCAGGGAGAGCTGACTTGTCCGTTGACCGGTGTGACCGGTGTTCGCAGCTTGCAGTCCGCGTGCACAGCGATAGAATGGCCCGAGATCCTCTCGCAAATCCAGCGTAAAGAAGGTCTGTATGCGCCTTGTTGTAACCACGGCAATTTTTTCCGTCCTCCTCTCGTATCCAGCCCTTAGCGAAGAGAGGTCACCAAGAGAAGACACGCCAATGAAATTCAAATTGAACAGCCATCCTTTCTCGGAGGGAGGGAACATCCCGAAAAAATACACCTGTGACGGCGAGGATGTTTCTCCCGAGTTGCACTGGACCGGTCAACCTCCGGCTGCGAAGAGTTTCGCGCTGATTGTGGATGATCCTGATGCGCCCTCGGGCACGTGGGTACATTGGGTGCTGTTCAATTTGCCCGGAGACGCGCATGACTTGCCGGAGGCAGCAGGCAAAAGAGCACCGCTTCCGACCGGCGCACAACAAGGAACCAACGACTTTAAGAAAGAAGGCTATGGTGGCCCGTGTCCGCCACCGGGGAAGCCGCACCGGTATTTTTTCAAGCTCTACGCACTCGATTCGAAACTTTCCTTGAAAGGGTCGAGCACGAAGGCCGATGTCGAAAAGGCCATGCAGGGCCACATCCTCGGACAGGGCGAACTCATGGGCCGGTACGGACGCTAGTTTTTGACGACTAGGGACTGAAGAACGCACTGACCGGAGATGTCCGGTTTCCCGACTTACCAGATGGAAGGCACTACTCCCGCACCCATTGCCAATTCCGCGATCGCGGCTTGCTCTTAGGTATGTTCCGCGCCCTTCCCCGCGATAGATTGTGTAGGACATGACATTTAAGGAATTTGTCAGAGAGTTTTCAACCGGATGTCTTGGTCACTTCTTTATTGCCGTGGCCGCCGCGGCTTTGCTGGGCATTGGTGCACATCACTTCGGGCTACCACGACTGGCGACATTTGCGCTCGTTGTGGTTGTGATATTTTCGGTGTCGGTCCTAATCCCCGGCCCGAAACGCAAGAAGCAGTGAGATGCCGGTTTAACCCGGCGCACTCCGGATTGCCCGTCATATGGCGAAGGGGATACAGTGCCGCCGGGTGATCTCTGGAGGCAAGACATGAAAGCGTCTTTGCTTTATCGAATCGCTTCTGTTCTTCTGCTGCTTTTTGCCATCGGACATACACTTGGGTTTCGCCAAACCAATCCCGCATGGGGAGTAGGCTCGCTTATTGACTCAATGCGGTCGATTCATTTCGATGCACAAGGGTTTAGCCGGACTTATTGGGACTTCTTTAGCGCGTTCGGGCTTTTTTTCTCTGTGTTTCTTTTGTTCGCCGCGGTATTGGCGTGGCAGCTGGGCGGCCTTCCAGCAGAGATTTTTGCACGCATGCGACGCACTGCGTGGGCGCTCGCCATTTGCTTTGCAGCGGTCACAGCTTTGAGCTTGAGATACGCCTTCACTACCCCCATCGTTTTCTCAACCATGATCACGATGTGTTTGATTGCTGCGGCATGGCTTTCAGCGAAGAAGCCAGTCTGACGCCGTTGATTGCGCGTGTTCTGAATTCTTTTCTTTTGGGTGGTACTGGCCTAAGTCTTTCCGCGATTTTTTGGCGAGTTCAGTAGTGGTGATCTCCTAATTTCGAATCGTTAAAGCGAGAGACGGCACTAACCCATTCGTGGGAGCAATTTTTAGTGGAGACATTGACAACAAATGGTGGTGCTGCAGCGCCTGACCTCCCATGGCATGATTTGGCTGCGGAAAAGATCTGATCATGAGGCAATTCATTTCCCGGACATCACTAAGAGGTTCTGCGAGTGTTGGCCAAGGGCGGAAGCCATTATGGTCTGACGATGGCAAGTATCCCCAGAGCGCAGCACGATCCCGAGGCCACAATGCGCAACGTCTTCTGCGGAAGCCTGTTGCGGATCTGCACGCCGAGCGCTAGCGCAACAACGCCTTTGGTCATGAGAGCCAAGGTGGCGCCTATCCATGTCGCGAGAAGCATGTGCGACTTTAGAACCAAAGCGGCAGCCGCAATCTGTCCTGGATCGCCCCATTCGGTGAAGAAGAAAGAGGTGAAGCAGACCAGGATGCCCTTCGACCAGTCGCCCCGCCCTGTATTTTCCTGAGCTATCTTCGGGGGTTCATCCACCCAGATCAGAACGGCTGACACAAAAAATGCCGCTGCACTGACCACATACGGCCAATGTCCGTGAATACGCATGACGACGCTCCCCAGAACGGTAGCTGCCATGATCTTCACCCCGCTGGCGGCAGCAAAGGCCGCGAAAACGACTCCCCAATGAATACGCAGAGACAGCGACGTCAAAACATAGATTGATTTGTCGCCCACCAACTCGGCGATCAAGACCGACCAGAAAGCCAGAAGCGTAGCGGCCCCGAATGCAAGGTCCGCACTCATAGCCACTCTATTTTCAAGACTGGGTGCAGCTCAAACACGTTAGGCGCAGCTCCAGTCGCTTCGTGTGAACGGTCGAAGAATCCTACGCCGGTGATCCGTGCAGCCGTGGGCTTCACTGCCGTCTGGAACGTGGGCATCAGAGCCTCTTCCCCTTCTCCAGGTGTTCGGAACGATTCCGGCAGCTTGTACTTCGCCATGGGAGGGATAGGAAAGTCTCCTGAAAGCGAATTTTTTGGCACCAGCTTCTTGCCTCCCGGAGGCAAGACAAAGTCATGAGGATTCAAATTGTGGACCAGCTTGTCATCCACGGCTTGGCGGGCCTCTCGGATGTTCGCTAACCATGGAGAATCGCCGATGAAAGTTGTGGTCGCCGTCGTAACTTCTGCCACTAGCGTGGCGCCGCTGGCTCCTTGAAACACTAAATGATAATCACCGTCCCCCTCCCGGTTGAGCACAGTGATGATCCCTTCGACGCGCCAGATTGTGCTCTCCACTGGTTGCGTCCTCTTGTTTTGAAACTCTGGAGGATCGGCCTTGATGTTCTCCAATCCCACTGGGCGAGGCATACTGATCAGCTCTTCGACTGTCGCCGGCACGATCCCTGTACCCAGGTTCTCCCCGTTGATGATGTTTTTTCCTACTGCATTACGGTCAGGGTCTTGCCCCGTCTTTACTGGCCAGCGTTCGCTGCCCGGCTTGGTAACCAACTCGGGCATTACCGCGAGCGGCGCTAGGGCGGCTTCAACACCGCTGTGCACGCCGCAGGCAGCTTTGATCCGTGCGGCAACCGCGGAACTTACAGTGGGCACCTGATTCACATCTGTAATTGGGCCAGCACCAAAGTCCCCGCCGCCCGGAGTTGCGCCGCCGTCGCCTGTGCCATCACCACCGGGGCCGGCGGCCCCACCCTCACCGCCAGCATCAGCCGCACGCCCAAAGACGACATACCGCGGTGTTGCATCCAGATTGTCGCCATCCTGATTGCCAATGAGCGAATATCCAGTCGCCGCAAAAAGTTTGCGGTCGGGAAATACTGGCCGGGCTGTCAGGTAGTCGCCCCAGTCAAAGTGTCCTTGCGAATCGGCCAACGGGCCTCGTTCGCCTTTGCCGACCACTACACTCTTGCGATTGCCGCTGAGGAACCCCACCACATGCGACGGAAACACCGCGCCTCCGATCATGTAGGAAACACCCACCTCGTTGTTCGCATTCGTTGCCAGTCCGGCATAGCAGATCGCTGAGTCGGTATCGAAAAGATTCACATTTTCAATCACGCTCATGTCTGCGCTGTTGATTCGCGCCATTTGCACGAACGGTTGCGGACGGTGATTGGAATCAGCATCGACGCCCCACGCGAACCACAGTTCGTTACCAGCCAAGGTCGCCCCGGTTATCCGAGGATCGGCCCGGTCCAGCCAACGGCGGCCATCGGGTGTACGCGAAATGTATCCGTTCGTTCCAATCCAGCGAGCGATCTCCACGTCCTGCGAGGTCGGAGCACCTTTGTCTTCCGGCCACGAAAACACCGCTAGCGTGCTGGTGTCCCGGTGCGCAGCGAAATGCGCGGTCCGCTCGCAATTCTGGGCCACACGGAACGAAAACAGGTCCATTGACACAAACTTTTCGATGGTGGGATTCCCGGCGTCAAGGCTGCTAAAGGGAATCCTGACCACAGCCGAGCCGACCGTTTTGCCATCAGGTCCGAAACAGTTCGTGGTCATGTAAATGAAATTGGACCCGACCGCGAGATCAGGAAAATCCATGAAGAAGCCGGGAACTCCCAACATCTGAGTGGTGATATCGAAAACCTGCCATCTGCCCGCTTTCACATCAACCGACTTTGCGAACGCCAATCGTTGAATGTTGTCTCCCGTCGAAGGGCCGTACTGCATGAGCCACATGAACGTATCAATCGACGGCATAAAGTTGACAACCTGATCGCAGCAAAAGGTAACGCCCTGAGGATCGTTCGCCTGGGCCATACTGTTCGGGTCGATGAACTTGAAACTATTGCCCCCATCAACAGACAACGCCGCGTACCAGTTGCCGGTATAGAAGACGACGTCCTCATTCACCGACACACTTGGTTCACCCACATTGCTGGCAGTGCGATTTTGTGCTGGCTGTGTCAGCAGAGTGTTAAGTACGACCTGGATGTCCTGGCCAGCATCTTTAGGGCTATGTATGATGGCGCGCGTATCCAGGCTGTGCGACGGGCGCTCCTTGCCCTCTGCTACGAACGGAAGCAGGCGACGCGGGTGAATACTCTTAGGCCGGGTAATTTTCGGCGGCGTATCCAGATGCTGTACCCGTACGGCCCGCGCCACAGCGCGTACTGCCCCGCCCCGAGCTTCGTAGTTCACAGCTGATTTTTTCTCAGGCGACTTCGCGTCTGATTTTTTCTTGGAATTGTCTTTCATAGGAGAGCTCCTGTCGGTCGCTGTTGAACGGAACCGCCCCGCGCCGTAAAATTGTCCAGTAGGTACTCAAGATGGCCGATCCGAAAAACGACGAGAAAAATGAGGGCCGAGACTCCGAGTCGCCAAATACCTCGCGAAAGACCGTGCGCCAGGTGGTCGTGACCCACCTCGACACGCCACCGCCTTCGGGCAAACAGAAGATCCATCCAAGGCGGCCGGCCCCGGTCGTTCCCACTCGTGAAGAGAGGACTGGAGAGCAGTCGGACCAAGACGAGAAGAAGGAAAAATCAGATTCAGAGTAGTGGAACCGAGGTTCCCAACTCTCTCTCCTCTTTTCGCAGAAAATCAGCAGTTTCTAGAGCCTGTCCAATCGGACGAACGCATTCGATGTCTTGAGAGGCCTCGCTAAAATGTTGGCGGTCTGCCTGGCTCGCGACTGATTAACGGGCTACGGTCTCCTCCATCATCGGCAGCCCGGACACTTCTCGGACTGGTGGGGACAGATCGTAGGTCACCGTTGTGATCTCTGGGCACCGCTTGCACGCCGCTGCCCCCTCCTGCGAATACCACCGGCATTCCTTGCGAATAATGCACGGCGGCAGGGTATCAACCACAGCCGGCAAAATGCGCACTACTCTGGTTGCCAGCCGACAATCCGTGCCATCGAAATGGGGACATTTCTGCTCGGCACAAGTCGCAGCTAGCCGGAACACCTCGGTCGCTTTCAACGGAGAGGCCATAGCAAGAATCTCCGGAGTCGCCGGCAGGTGTTCCTTCAGGTATTCCAGCATCGGCCTTGAGCCTTCCCGCTGAACCACCCCCAACACCCTGCACTGTTCCATGCCGGGCTGTGCGCTGGGACAAAGCTTCAACATGCGGCCTCCGGCTACTTCTCGATTTCAACAAACTGGGACACGGGCGGAATCCCCACGATCACGTGACGCCCGAGTGACAGGACTACTCCCTCCGGCGCTGACCCATGCGCTGCCAGCCCCGCAGCTTCTGGATGCGCGGCAGAAATATGCGCTGCGACGTCGTTCGCGAATGCCTGCGTCTCGCCTAATGTTAGAGAGGACGCGATGTTTTCGGGCACGGGAAAGCCTCGGATCAAAAACGCCACCGTCACGGCGTGCGGCCCCTCAACCTTGAATTTTGGATGCTTCGCCGCCGCCGCCTTCACAGCGGCCTGCACCGAACTCGTGAACTTACTTAATGAAATGGATATAGCTTGCGCCATGTGTCCTCCTGCTAGCTGCAACGGGTTTACCGAGGTAAGAATAGCGTCCGATCCTATTCCTTGTTGATGCCGTGTCAAGAGAAACGCTGTTTAAGGCTTAAGACGGGCAAAGGACTCTGATTAGGTCTAGTTGCGCCTGGAACTCAGGGCTTTCACGCACAGAACGCATTTTCAAATCGTCGAAGATATACAGCACGTCATAAGCGCCCAGGCGTCTCGCCTCGAAGTATAGATTCGGATCAAAGTAATCGGCCTTAATACTTGCCTGGCTTATAAATTTAAGGTATTTTCGGCGCATAGGGAGTTGCCCATCCATGTTCCAGAAACCAGCCCTTCTAGCGGGTTTGTGTGTCTTTCTGCAAGCGGTGTCTCCAGCCCAGACGGTTACGGACAAGGGGAATGCCGCCCCCGTATGGAGCATATTGTCTGCTCCGATGATGGATCCGGGGACGACCGCTCACGTCCAAAATGCCAGCATCCTTCGCGACCGAATCAACATCACTCTGGTCGACGGCACGATTCAATTCGCCAAGCCTGTCAACTCGGTCGTTTTCGGCGCTATCTTTCATGGCAAAGGCCGCGTTCAGGTCGAGCCGCCCAATGACATCGAGGCGCAACAGCTTCGCCTTTTTTCCAAGCGGGACAAGCTGGACATGGCTTTCAACGACGCCACGTTCAGCTTCACGGACGAATTCTTCGACGAAATCGCAGGCCAGGTGAAATGGCAGTCCAACGGGCCCGTAAGTGACGACCTCTACGCGAGCCGCCAGACCGAGCGCGAAAATCTCGGCGCCGCTTATTTGCCGCGCCTTTTCAAGGGCATTCTCTCCGGCGATCGCAAACGCACGGCATATTTTCTCGCGGATCTGAAGACGACCGAAAGAGGTTGGGTTGAAGTGCGTTACGACGCGATGGAGCTGGAGGAATTTCGCATCGGCCGATGGGGCGACGTCGGCCCCGTGCGCATTCGCGATATCTGGTTGAATTTTCCCGCTAAAGGGCGCGACCCGCGCCACGTCTACGACAATCCCGCTGAGCGCGAGGATTTTCTGATCCCGCGCTACCAGATTGACTCCTCCCTTGCGGATAATGCCGATATCGATACCACGACCCGCGCAACCGTCCAGCTGCGTTATTCAGGCGAGCGCGTTTTGCTCTTTTCTCTCGACTCGAATCTGCGCGTAAACTCCGTCAAAGATTCGCGAGGTCGCGCTCTGGAGTTCTTCCAGCCACGAGAGCAGAAGGAGCGCTACCAATCTTATGGCGACTACGTAGCTGTGGTTTTGGATGAACCCACACAGGCCGGAAAATCCGAAACTTACGAATTTCATGCCGCGGGCAAGCGTGTGGTGCGGAGGGTTGGGGACGGCAACTACTTCTGCCAAAGCTTCGGCTGGTACCCTGCGTTGTTCCATAATGAACCGGGCGTGGACGTTTTTGCGTTCCGCTCGGACTTCGAGTTGAACTTCAGAAATCCCAAGAAGTACAGCCTCGTGGCCACCGGGCAGAAGGTCAGCCAGACAACCGATGGAAAAGAATTAGTGACGTCGTGGAAGAGCGAAATGCCGCTAGCGGCAGCCGGTTTTGCCTTTGGCGACTACAAGATCTACACCGAGGAGGTCGGCGACGTGGAGGTCCAGCTCTACGCCAACAATCAGCCGGACGACTTGCTTAAGTCCATTCAGCAAGGTTCGACAGTCCTCTGGAAGACTTGGCCACCGGCCCAGGACGGGGCGCGGTGGGCGAAATGAGCGGCCACGGTCGAACCGCCGCCATTGGCCAACTCACGCCCGCGGCTCTGGCAAAGACCATCGGTAACGAAACATCGAATACACTCAGGGTTTTTCAGAGCTATTTCGGGCCTTATCCCTACAAGCAGATCGCCGTGACGAACATCATCGGGAGTTACGGGCAAGGCTGGCCGGGATTGCTGTACCTTGGCTGGTTCACTTTTCTCGACTCGACCCAGAGAAATGCGCTCGGCATTCGAAACCACGTTCAACTCACGGATTTTTTCCGCGGGCACGAAAGCTCGCACCAGTGGTGGGAACATCGAGTCGGATGGAAGAGCTACCACGACCAGTGGCTCTCCGAAGGATTTGCCGAATTTTCCGGCAAGCTGTACATACAGTTCCGGCAAAATCCTAAGGAGTTCCTAACGCAACTGCGCAGGGACAAAGACCTCCTCAAGACTCGAGACAGTCACAGCCACCAAGTGGATTCGCTCGGCCCCATTTGGATGGGCCGCCGCATCGCTTCTTCCGAAACGGATTTCTCGTCATACCAGAACCTCATCTACTCGAAGGGCGGATACGTCCTTCAAATGCTCCGTGTCCAAATGACCGATCCACGCGATCCGGACCCGGATCATCTGTTCAAAGCCATGATGCAGGACTACTGCAAGACCTTCGACAATAAGCCCGCTTCGACGGAAGACTTTAAAGCTATCGTTGAAAAGCACATGACCAGAAACATGGATCTCGACGGGAATCGCAAAATGGACTGGTTTTTTAACCAGTACGTCTACGGCACCGGAATGCCGCAATACTCTTTCCATGTCTCTGTCGAACCGACATCGGATGGAAAAACGCAGGTGAAAGGCATGCTTACGCGCATCGGCGTGCCGGATTCATGGAAAGATGTCGTTCCTGTCACGCACATGGGCGACAAAACAGTTCGGCTGGGTACTTTAGGCGCCCTGCAGGCAAATCAACCCGTAGAATTTATCGTGCCCGCAAAAATCGACAGGGTCACCATCAACGACTCCGAGGACTTGCTGGCGGACGTTAGACAATAACGGCTCTCGCTGCTCGCTCTCGCTGCTCGGCCAAGGAGTTGTTCGAGAGTTTTTTTGCGAACTCTCTGCCGTTCAAGGCCTCGAACGGACTTTACCGGTAAATGCGACTGTTGCCAACTGTTGCCAGATTGTGCCAATATTCGCGTGTCCAAAGGACTCCAAAGGGTTCCTAAGGGACGATGCAAGAGCGCATAAGTGGCAATAAACCTTAGAGTTTAGCGGCTTTTTCTTAGTTTTCTTCATTGGCCGAGAGACAACCCCATCGGCTCCACCATTTGAGGATGCCCCGGGTTTAGTTGAAACTTGAGAACAAGAAGCAGCGGCTCTCGCCCGAACTCGGATAGAGTTCGGGTTGAGAATCCCTTTTTAAAGGAGAGAGCCGCCGTGAAAAAGAATTAC
>Ga0137407_10002210_pt1 | contig 12824 bp, 14 predicted proteins | sample CZOMad2_2_16fung_FD_108410 | JGI IMG/M metagenome (GOLD analysis project Ga0137407, IMG submission 108410) | Vadose zone soil fungal communities from Angelo Coast Range Reserve, California, USA - CZOMad2_2_16fungal (Illumina Assembly) | ecosystem: Environmental > Terrestrial > Soil > Vadose...
GTCCCCAGGATGAGCCGCGAGCGGAAGGTGCGGCCGGCAATGGTGAACGGTTCGACTTCGGCGGTGACGACGGGATCGAGAGTGGTGGTCATGCGTCCTCCTGCGCGGCCATTCTAGCCTACGGCGGCAGCCCTATCGCCCGATCTTCCAAACGCGGTTCTCCTCAGCAGGCGTGCGGAGTGACGGTCGCAGCGAATCGGACGGCGCCGTTCGAGCGCGGCAGGCGCACGGCGTGGATCGGGCGCTGGGAGACGATGCAGGTGCAGCCCGCGGCCGGTGGTTCTTCCAGGAGATCGACCCGGAGCTCCCCCCGGTTGCTGCGGATCGAGCGGATCGTCACCTTCGAGACGCAGCTCTGGGTGGGCATGGCCGCCACGATCACCAGGTCCTTCTGGAAGTTGACGGCGGGCGGAGCCTCGGGGAGCGAGCTGCCGGCCTGCAGCTGGGTCCAGATCTGGCTCCAGGTCGCGGCGTCACGGATCACCTCGCGGATCTCGCCGCCGGTCTGGCCTGGTACTGCGACCTGAACGAGTGTGGTGAATGGCACGTCGCCCGCTGGCGCGCTCGGAGGGCCCGATCGGACGGCGCAGGTGGAGGGCACGGCCGCGACGAGACCCAGTAAGCTCAATACACCCAAGATCGCCGTCCTCATCATGCCACCCAGGGCAGTGAATGTGGCAACTCTTCGTCTTCGCTCCGCGTCAGCAGGCCCGTGGAGCCGTGGTCACGGTGAACTGGACGGAGCCGTCCGTGCGCGGCAGGCGTACGACGTGAAACGCCCTCTGGGAGGTGATGCAGTGGCAGGTGGAGGCTGGCGGCTCCTCCAGGACGTCGGCCAGGATGTTTCCGGTTTTGCCGGCATCGCCGTTGATCGAGCGGACGGTTACCTGGGAGATGCAGGGTTGGGTGGCCATGGCCGCAACGATCACCATTTCGAAGCTGAAGTCGACGGCGGGCGGCGTCGCGGGGAGCGAGCTCCCGGCCCGCAGGTCCGCCCAGACTCGGGTCCAGGTCGCCGCATCGCGGATCACCTGGCGGAGCTCGCCGCCGCTCTGGCCGGGTACCGAGGTCTGAACGACCGTGGTGAAAAAGATGGCGCCACCCTCCGGCTCGCTGGGAGATCTCGCCCGGCCCGCACAGGCGACGAGGCCAACGGTGGCCAGGAGGGCCAGGACAGGGAGCTTGATCCTCATGGCTTGGATAGTAGCAGACGCGATACCGGCGGCTACGACCCTATCCCGCAACCGCCGCCAGCATCGGAGCCGGGGACGAATCGACGATCCGGTTGGCTGCATCGACGAAGACGAGCGACGGCCGGTGGCGGCGGGCCGCAGTATCGTCGTAGGTGGCGTAGGTCGCGAGGATGACGACATCCCCCGGGCCGGCCTTGTGCGCCGCGGCGCCGTTCAGGACGATCTCGCCCGCGCCGGGGCGGCCGGGGATGGCGTAGGTCGCGAAACGCTCGCCGTTGGTCACGTTGTAGATCTCGACCCGCTCCCATTCGAGCAGGTCCGCCGCCTCCATGAGTAGCGGATCGACGGTGACCGAGCCCTGGTAGTGGAGGTTGGCGTCGGTCACCGTCGCCCGGTGGATCTTCGACTTGAGCAGGGTCCGTTCCATATCTTCAATCCTCGATCGCGAGCTGGAAATTGTCGATCAGTCGGGTGGTGCCGATCCGGACCGCCAGGGGGAGGACCACCCGGCCGGTCAGGGTCGAAACCGGTTGAAAGCTTGTGGCGTCGACCACCTCGGCGTAGTCGACCCGCGCCAGCGGCTCGGCGGCGAGGACCTCGCGGAGGAGGCGCCGCACCTCGTCCCCCCGCCGCTCGCCGGCGGCGACGGCCTCGGCCGCCCGGCCGAGCGCCCGGGAGAGCACGAGGGCCGCCCGGCGCTCCTCGGGGTTCAGGAAGACGTTGCGCGACGAGAGCGCCAGGCCATCCGGCTCGCGTACGGTGGGGGCGCCGACGATCTCGACCGGCAGGTGGAGGTCGCGCACCAGCCGCCGTACCACGGCGAGCTGCTGGGCGTCCTTCTCGCCGAACACCGCGAGGTCGGCGCCGACCAGGTTCAGGAGGGCGCACACCACCGTGGCCACGCCGCGGAAGTGGCCGGGCCGGAAGGCCCCTTCGAGCCCCTCGGCCGGGCCGCCGGGCTCGACGAAGACGGTGTGGCCCGGGGGATACAGGATCTCGACCTCGGGGAGGAAGAGGAGGTCGCAGCCCGCCTCGCGGAGGAGGTCGGCGTCCTGCTCCGGCTGGCGCGGGTAGCGGGTGAAGTCCTCCCCCGGCCCGAACTGGGTGGGGTTGACGAAGACCGAGACCACCACCCGGTCGGCCCGTTCGCGGGCCTGGGCGAGGAGCGACAGGTGGCCGGCGTGGAGCGCTCCCATGGTGGGGACGAAGCCGATCGTCTTCCCCCTCGCCTTCCAGAGGCCGATCTCTCCCCGCAGGTCGGGGACGGTGCGGACGGTGAGCATGGCGGGTTCCTAGCCGTAGAGCTTCTTCAAGTCCTCGACCGGGCGCTTGCCCTCGCCGTAGCTCTCCTCCAGGGAGGGGAAGCGGCCGGCGCGGACGTCGTCCGCGTAGCGCTCGATCGCCTCGCGCGCCAGGAGCCCCAGTTCGGCGTAACGGCGGACGAAGCGGGGGGCGATCCGCTCCTCCAGGCCCAGGAGGTCGTGGAAGACGAGCACCTGGCCGTCGCAGTCGACGCCGGCGCCGATGCCGAGGGTGGGGATGGTGAGCTGGCGGGTGACCTCGGCGGCGAGATCGGCGGGCACGGCTTCTAAGACCAGCGAGAAGGCGCCGGCCGCCTCGACTGCCAGGGCGTTCTCGACCAGCGCCTCGCGCGCCCGCTCGCCCCGGCCCTGGACCTTGAAGCCGCCGAACCGGTGGACCGACTGCGGAGTGAGCCCCAGGTGGGCCATCACCGGCACCTCGGCCGCGACCAGGGCGGCGACGAGCTCCGGTCGCGCTCCCTCGATCTTGACCGCCTGGGCGCCGGCCTCCTTGACGAAGCGGATGGCGTTGCCCACCGCCTGCGCCTCGCCTAAGTGGAAGGAGCCGTAGGGCATGTCCGCCACCAGGAGGGCGCGCTTCACCCCCCGGCGCACGGCGCGGGTGTGGTGGAGCATCTCCTCCATGGTGACCGAGAGGGTGTCGGGGTGGCCGAGGACGACCATGGCGAGCGAGTCGCCCACCAGCACGACGTCGACCCCGGCCGCGTCGGCGGTCCGGCCCTGGCCGTAGTCGTAGGCGGTGACCATCACCAGCCGCTCGCCCCGCTCGGGGGCGGCCGCAACCCAGGGGACCGTGACGTTCTTGGTATCTCCCGCCGTGCCCGCCATCTGTCTCCTCCTTCTACGGAGTCGGTTCGTTTACAGAGGCCAGAAACCGAAAAGCCCCGCCGCCTGAAAAGACGGAAGGGCCTTAGAGACACCCCCACTGGATTCGCGGCCGGCCGATAGGCGAGGTGCCGGTCTCACCAGGAGATCCGGACCTCTTGGGGCAGGCGCGCGCGCCGGGGGGCGGCGCTGGCGATTCCGTCTCGGTCCCGGGGCCTCGTCCGAAGACGGGCTAGTGGGATCCAAGCGGCTGGTAGTACTCGGTCCCCTTGATCGGCCGCGCGAGCCGGTACAGCAGCTCGTCGAAGTCGGCCGGCCGGTCGGGGAAGTTCATGTGACGCGTATCCACGACCAGCAGAGGGGACCGGCTGTAGTAATGATAGTAGTGATTGTAGGCGTCGATCAACTCTGCGATGTATTTCGGCGACATCGACTTCTCTACGTTACGCTGCCGTTTCCGGATCCGCTCCATGCAGGTGTCGACGTCGGCCACCAGGTAGAGGACGAGATCGGGGACCGGGATCTGCGGTTCGAGGAGAGCGTAGAGCTTGTCGAACAGCATCAGCTCGTCGTCGGAGAGGTTCAGGTAGGCGAAGATGCGGTTCTTCTGAAAGGTGTAGTCGGAGACCAGCAGGCGGTCGAAGAGCTCCCGCTGCTGGATGTCCTTCTGCTGCTTGTAGCGCGCGAGGAGGAAGTAGAGCTCGGTCTGGAAGGCGGCCCCCGGGCGGTCCTGGTAGAAGTCGCCTAAGAAGGGGTTCTCGATGTCCTCGAGGATCTTCACCCCCTCGTAGCGGGCGGTGAGCATCTCCACCAGAGTGGTCTTGCCGACCCCGATGGGGCCGTCGACCGCCAGATAGTGGATGCCCAGGGGATCGGGTCTCAAACCGCGGCGTGGCTCTCTGTCGGCGTCGGTCGGTCGGCGGGGAGGAGCGGGTTGTAGAGCGTGTCGCGCTCGACCGGCACGAAGCCCGCGAGGCGGACGATCCGCTCCAGCTCGGGCCGGCTGAGCTGCTGCGAGGTGCCGGCGCCGGCCATGTGGTAGATCTTCTCCTCGACGATCGTGCCGTCCATGTCGTCGGCCCCGAAGCGCAGGGCGACCTGCGCCAGCTTGGGGGTGATCATCACCCAGTAGGCCTTGACGTGGGGGATGTTGTCGAGCACCAGGCGGGAGGTCGCGATGTGGCGCAGGTCCTCGCTGCCGGTCGTGTGGTACTGGAGCCCCATGTAGTTGTTCTCGGGGTGGTAGGCGAGCGGGATGAAGGCGTTGAAGCCGCCCGTCTCGTCCTGAAGCGCGCGCAGGCGCAGCAGGTGGTCGACCTTGTGCTCCGGCTTCTCGACGTGGCCGTAGAGCATGGTGCAGTTGCTCTTGATGCCCATCCGGTGGGCGATTCTGTGGACCTCGATCCACTCGTCGGCGTCGAGCTTGCCGTCGCAGATGATCTCCCGCACCTCGGGGTGGAAGATCTCGGCCCCGCCGCCCGGCAGTGACCCCAGGCCGGCATCGCGCAGGCGCCGCAGCACCTCCTCGATCGAGATCTTCTCGTGCTTGGCGAACCAGCCGATCTCGATCGCCGTGAAGGCCTTCAGGTGCGCGTTAGGGAAGCGCTCCTTCAGGCCGCGGAGCATCTCCAGGTACCAGTCGAGGGAGAGGTCCGGATGGAGGCCGCCCACGATGTGGAACTCGGTGACCGCGTTCCCACCCTGGTCGGCGGCATGGGCGTACACCTCCTCGTGGCTCATCTGCCAGGCGTGGCTCTCGCCGGGCAGGGCCGCGAAGCTGCAGAACTTGCAGTTGTAGGTGTAGACGCAGATGTTCGTCGGGTTGATGTGCCGGTTGACGTTGAAGTAGGTGACGTTGCCATTGATCCGCCGGCGGACGGTGTCGGCGAGCCGCCCCAGGTGGAGGAGGTGGGGCGTCGTGAAGCAGAGGAGGGCGTCGTCGGCGTCGAGGCGGCCGCCGTCCCGCACCTTCGTGGCAAGGTTGCGCAGGGGAGCAGGGAAGGTCGTCGGGTCCAGAATCTCGCTCACGCGAGGAGTATATCAAGAGCGGTCGCGGCGAAGAGCCAGATGGAGAGCAGACCGTTGGCCTGGAAGAAGGCGGCATCGAGGCGGGAGAGGTCGCCGGGCCGGACCACCCAGTGCTGGTAGAGGAGGAGAGCGAGGCAGCCCACCCAGCCGACCCAGAACCCGGCGCCGAGCCCCGGATAGAGCCGGGGGAGGAGGGCCAGGAGGACGAGCATGGCGGCATGGAGCCCGCCCGAGAGGAAGAGCGATCCCACCACCCCGAAGCGGGCGGGGATCGAGTGGAGCCCGGTCTGCCGGTCGAACTCCAGGTCCTGGAGGGCGTAGAGGATGTCGAAGCCGGCCACCCAGAGGAGGACGGCGCCGGCGAGGACCAGCGGCACCGCGGTGACGTCGCCCCGAATGGCGATCCAGGCGCCGAGCGGCGCCCCGGCGAGCGACAGGCCGAGGACCAGGTGGGCGGCCCAGGTGAAGCGCTTGGTGTAGGAATAGAGGAAGAGGATGCCGAGCGCCAGGGGGGAGAGGGCGAGGGCCAGCGGGTTCAACCGCCAGGCGGCCAGAATCAGGAGGAGCGCGCTCGCGGCGATGAACAGGGAGACCGCGGCCGGGGAGACCAGCCCGGCCGGCAGCGCCCGACCGGCGGTCCGCGGGTTGGCGGCGTCGATCCGGCGGTCGATCAACCGGTTCCACCCCATCGCCGCGCTGCGCGCCCCAACCATCGCCACGACGATCCAGAAAACCTTCGACCAGGCAGGCCAGCCGTGGGCGGCGAGCACCATCCCCAGGAAGGCGAACGGCAGGGCGAAGAGGGTATGCTCGATTTTGACCATCTCGAGGACGGTCTTCAGGGTATGGAGGGGGCGGGCGGCGGTGGGCGTAGACGAGGACGTTGACGTCAAAGAGGATCATCCCTCATACGACAAGCATGCCGAGGCAGACATCAAGATGTCAAGCCAGGCGGCGCAAAGCCGAAAACTGCCAGTCGGCGGCGCTAGTTACAGGAGGCGGAGTCGAGATTCAGCTGGACCACCGGTTTGCAGACCAGATCGCCCTTGCTGTTCTTCTCCGTCTGGTAGCCCGTCACGACGGCCCATTTGCCCGAGTCGAGGTTGAACTGCACACTGCCGCCGATCGCGCCCGAGTCGGCCTTGCTGCAAGCGATCGGTTTGTCCAGGACCGCGAGCACCATCTGACAGTACCCCTTGCCTTCTCCAGCACAATGGAGCGAGCCGCTCTCGCCGGATTGAGAGAACTTCTTCGTCGAGGCCGCGACCGCCTTCACAGAGTCCTTGGAGTCGAAGGCCTGGGCCTCGACCTCGTCCGAGGTGCAGTTCATCACGTGCACCTGGATGTCCCCCCAGGCTGCGCTGGCGCCGAGGCCGCCGGCGACCAGCGTCAGGGCGACCAGCGCCCACCCGCGCGAGCGCCGAACAGCTCTGTCTTGCAGCTCCGAGTACATAGGGCTCTTCCTTTCTTCTGGGTCGGGGAGTCTACCACGACCCGTAGCGGCCGTCGGCTCCTCCTCTACCCCTCTCCCCACCGCAGTCCCGGCTCCCCCGCCGTGGCGATCCCCAAACGATCGAGAATGCGCAGCGCATAGTGATCGAGGAAGCGCCCCAGGTCCTCCCCACCGATATAGAAGGCCGGGAGGGGCGGCAGGAGGGTCGCCCCGGCGAGGAGCAGGCGGCGCATGTTCTCGACGTGGACGAGGGAGAACGGGGTCTCGCGGAAGCCGAGGACCAGCGGCCAGCCCTCCTTGAGCGCCACCGACCCGGCGCGGTGAACGAGGGTGCGGGCCGAGCCGGTGGCGAGCGCCCCCAGGGTGCCGGAGCTGCAAGGGAGGACGACCGTGCCGGTCAGGCGGTAGGAGCCCGAGGCGATGGGGGCGTCGAGCTCGTTGTCCCGGTGGATGCGGACCTTCTCCCGCTCCCCGGCGGCGAGCCCCGCCGCCTCGACCAGGTCCTGGGCGCCCGTCCGCTCCGGACCCAGCTCGTGGCGCAGCACCTGGCTCGCCCCCTTGGAGACCACGAATTCGATCCGCTCGACCTCCGGATGGGCCGCAAGCCGCCCCAGGAAGTGGCGGGGGAGGAGCATGCCGGAGGCGCCGGAGACGAGGAGGGCGATGCGGTGGGCCATGGCGGGGGCATCCTATGCCATTCCGCCGGCGGAGCGGGGAGACAGGGTAGAGGTATAATTAGATACCTCATCGTGCGCTTGGCTCGCGCACCGAGGGCTCTGTACGATGCGATACCCGATCCGCCTCGTCGTCGGCCTCTGCCTCTCCTCTCTCCTCGCCACCGTGCCGGTCCTGGCCAAGGACGCGACGGCCCCCGCGGGGTATGACGAGGAGCTGCGGCAGGTCTGGGATCTCCTCGACCACAAACAATACCCGGCGGCGATCCTCGCTCTCGAGCGGCTCGACCAGCTCGCGGGAGGGCGTTGCGGCGACTGCCTGCTCTACTTGGCCGAGGCCCAGGGCGGGGCAGGCCACCGGGTCGAGGCCGCCATGGCGGTGCGCCGTGCGATTCCCCTGGTGAGCGATCCGGAACGACTGGCCTACGCCTACTCCTCCCTGGGTTTCGCCCTGGCCGACAAGGACGCCGGGCCGAACCAGCTGGCCGAGGCCGAGGCTGCCGTGCGCAAGACCCTGGAGCTCGACGGAGAAGCGAGGTTCCAGAGCTGGGGGCTCCATACCCTGGGCTGGATCCTCTTCCATCGCCAGCACTACGACGATCTGGTGGCCGCAGGGCGGGAGTACCTGGAAAGCCATCCCGAGGGTCCGGACGAGGCCCTTGCGCGCAGCCTGATCTGCGTCGGCCGGAACGTCGGCAACATTCCAGGGCCGGAGCCGGAGGTCGCGAAGCCGGGCGAGTCCGTGGGCAAGAGCGCCGTCATCCCTCCCGTGTCCCTCTATCGGCCGTCCCCCGGCTACACCGACGGCGCCCGGGAGGCACACATCGAAGGCACGGTCGTCGTCCGGGCGGTCCTCGACACCGAAGGATGCGTCGTGAATTCCGACATCCTCCAGAGCCTCGACCCGGAGCTCGACCAGCGGGTGCTGGACACGCTGCGCTACTGGGCGTTCCGGCCCGCCTCCTTCGAGGGGCGGCCGGTCAAGGTCTCGTACTCGCTGACGGTGAACTTCAAAAGGAGCGCCGACGCTCCCTGACGGGCCTCGCTCAGAGAAGCGCGCACCCGACAAGATGACCTGATCTGCGCCCCTCCCACTCCAACTGAGCGTAGACGAGGACGTTGACGTCAAAGAGGATCATCCCCACCTTCCATGACGTCGAGGAGCGCAGCTGAGCTGTCCAGGTTGACTCCCGGCTGGAGGCCCCCATGACCCCAGGTCGGGAGCTTCACCGGCGGACGGACACGCAGTTGCTCGCGGCGTTGAAGCATCTCGCGCAGTGCTTGTTCGATGAGGGAAGTAAGGGTGCTCCCGGATTGGGCAGCATGCTTCTTGACCTCGGTCAACAGGGCGTCATCCAAGCGCACCGTCGTTCTCATAAGACCTAGCATGCCCAGCAGGCATCAATTATGTCAAGGCGGACAACCCTCCCCCACAGGTCTCCGTCAAAGTCCGCCTGAACCCGCCCCCTGAAGAGGACAACCCTCCCCGAGGTCCCCTCGAAGGAGCCGAAAAGCCCTCCAAACTCAAAAAAAGTCACCCGAAACTCATTTCGAGGCGCCCGAAACTCATTTCGAGCCGCTCGAAATCCATTTCTCCCCCTGCGAAGTCTAAATCACGAGGCTCGAAATTCAATTCGCGCGGCTCGAAATTCAAAAAAAGCTACCCGAAATACAATTCGAGTCAGCCGAAATGGATTTCGAGCTACTGGAATTGAATTTGGAGCCGTTTTGCGGCTCTCTGCGGGACCTCCGCCGGGGTTCGGAGGGACCGGCGTGGCCTACGGAGAGGCCGCCACGCCATTTCCGACCTCCGGATGGGCCGCAAGCCGCCCCAGGAAGTGGCGGGGGAGGAGCATGCCGGAGGCGCCGGAGACGAGGAGGGCGATGCGGTGGGCCATGGTACCGCCATCCTATGACGAACCCCCCTCCCGAAGGCGGGAGAGGGGTCCCGCGCGCGGTGACGCCCGGCTCAGAAGACTTGGAGGGACTTGTTGATCGGCAGCTCACGGATGCGAGGTCCGCCCGCGGCGACGATCGCGTTGGCCAGGGCCGGGGCCACGGGGGGAACCGGGGGCTCGCCGACGCCGGTGGGCCTAGTTCTGAGATCCTCCGGCGGCAGCGTTCTCGGCATGATGTAGGTGAAGATGTTCTTCGGCGTCTGATAGAGACGGAGCACGGGGTAGTCGTCGAAATTGTGCTGCTCGACCGCGCCGCCCTTGACCGTGATCTCGCCCTGCAGGGCGAGGCTCAGGCCATAGACGATTCCCCCCTCCATCTGGGCTTTGATCCGATCCTTGTTGACGGGGATGCCGCAGTCGATCGCGGCGTGGATCTCGTGGATCGTCAGCTCGTTGGCTTCGTTGAGCGAGACGTCGATCACCATGGCCACGTAGCTCAGGAAGCTCCGGTGGGCGGCGATCCCCAGACCGCGCCCCTTCATCCCCTTGTACTTCTTGACCTTCTCGTCCCAGCCCGACTCCTTCGCCACCCGCTCCACGACGCCACGCAGCCGTCCGGTGTCGTTCGGGTAAGGGAGAAGCACCGGGACCGGCTCCCCTTCCGGCTTCAACGGGAACCCGTTGTTGTCGAAGTTTTTGACCCCTTCGGCCGCGAGATCGAGGATGCGCCCCTCGCCGATCAACTGGAGGAGGTAGTCCTTGGAATCGCTTCCGGCCTTGATCGCCAGCTCGTCGGCGAAGGAGCCGATGGAGAAGGCGTGGAAGATGTTGGAGACCGAACGCATCCAGCCGACACGGATGTGGCTCTGGGCCGGGCAATTCTCGATGCGCAGGTTCTTCACGTCGAACGGCATGTCCTCGAGCCCCTGGCCGCGCTCGATGCCGGAGCCGTAGGGATATTCGCCGCCGTTGTGAAACGCGGCCCGCGCCTTGGCGGCAATGTCGGCCAGGGCGGGGGGGACGCCGGGGAGCGGCGGGAGGAAGAGGCTGGCGAAGAACGATGGGAAGGCGCTGCGCTGCAGCCAGGCCGTCGCACGCCCATCTGCACCGAGACTCGCCTCCAAGTGCTGGTGGCTGACCGCGTGGAAGTAGCTGAACTGGATGTCGTCCTCGCGGGTCCACTGCACCCTTATGGGCACGCCGGGGTGCTGCCTGGCGAGAAAGGCAGCCTCGATGGCGTAGTCCGGTTTCGACTTGCGTCCGAAGCCGCCGCCCAGCAGCGGCACGTGGACCTTGACCTTGGCCCGGACCTCTTTCTTGAGGTCCTCCCCCATCTTGTAGAGCCCGGCATCGTCAACTTGCAGCAGCTTGCCGAGCGCTTGGTTGAAGGTGCGCTGAAGGTCCCGCTCTTCCTCCTTCAATTCGGCCGGATCGATCGCCTGCCAGGTGAGCGCCCGCAACTGATTGGGCAGAGTGGGCTCCATCATCGCCAGACCCACATAGTGTTGCGTCAGCTCCGGCCCCTGGGTCGAGGACCAGATCTCCCAATGCCCGTTGTCGAAGAGGGCGACGGCCGCGGGGGGCTCCATCGGCGCCTGGGCCAGGTGGGGGACGTAGTAATCCGCCTTGACGAGCCGGGGGGAAAGGAGGGCCGTGTCGACGTCGCCCTTGCTCCGCAGGACCTTCCCCGGCGCGGCGGTCGACGCTTCGAGCTCCTTGCGATAGGCCTGCGACTCGTAGCTGGCGTTGGGATTCTGCTCGAGGTCCCACTCGACCTTGAGCGCCCGGCGCCCCTGCAACGCCGCCCAGGTGTTCTCCGCCACGACGGCGACGCCCGCATGCGGGATGAATCCCGCGCCGACTCCGCCGGTGATCGGATAGCCCGCGGGAAGGACCTCGGAGACACTCTTGACGCCCGGCACGGCGAGCGCCGCCTTGGCGTCGAAGGACTTCACCCTGCCATTGGCGACCGGGCAGCGGACGATCATCGCCGTCAGCGTGCCGGGCCGACCGAAGTGGGAGGTATCGACATCGGCGGCAAAGACCGCCTTGCCGGTGACGATGTCCTGGGCGTCGACGAACGGCATCGGCATCTCTTTTTCGATGAAACGCCACTCCTCAGGCTTCTTCTGCGCGGCCTCGGCTTCGGCCTGGGTGGGCACTTTGGCTTTCTTGGCGAACAACAGCAGCGTGTGGTAGTCGAGGGAGCGACCGCTGGTCTTGTGATACACCTTGTGCTCTTTCGCCACGTAATCGGCGGCGTCGCCGCCGTGCGCGATGGCGGCGGCGCGGAGCATCACGAGACGGATGCCGGCGCCGAAGATGCGCATGGCCGGGAAGTAGATGGCCATGCTACGCGAGCTGTCCGCGAACTGGGCGACCTCGTCGTTGATGAGGAAGCTCGGCTTGCCGCCGGCTAAATTCGGGATCGCGAAGCGGGGGCCGTCAGCGTCGGCCTGGTGCACCTGGACGCGGGACCAATCAGCCTCGAGCTCGTCGGCCAGCACGGCCGCCAGGCTCGAGCGGATGCCCTGGCCCATCTCCGAGCGGAACGAGGTGATGACGACCGTGCCGTCGAGCTTGATGCCGACGAAGTTGTTGAGCGGGAAGCCTTGGTGGAAGATCTGAGCAATCGTCTCCTCCGCCTTGGCAATCGTCTCCTGCGCCTTCTCCAGGAGCGACCCTGCCGAAGAGAGGCGACAGCCGAACACCAGGGCTCCAGCGCCGAAGCCGGCCTGGCGGAGGAAATCCCTCCGGGTGACTCTGTAGATGCCGCTCATGACGAGCTCCCTGCGACCTTGTGGATCGCGGCCCGGATCCGTGGATAGGTGCCGCAGCGGCAGATGTTGCCGCTCATCGCGCTGTCGATCAGCGCGTCGTCGGGGTGCGGGTGCTCAGCGAGGAGCGCCGCGGCGCTCATGATCTGGCCCGGTTGGCAGAAACCGCACTGCGGCACGCCGAGCTCGACCCACGCCTTCTGGCACGGGTGGCTGCCGTCGTGCGAGAGTCCTTCGATCGTGGTGATCTTGGAGAGGCAGGCGACACCCACGTCGGTGATGCAGGAGCGCGCGGCCCGCCCGTCTAAGTGAACGGTGCAGGCGCCGCACTGCGCGACGCCGCAACCGAATTTGGTGCCCTTGAGTCCCAGGACGTCACGCAGGACCCAGAGCAGGGGCATGTTGCCGTCGACGTCGACGGTGTGCAACCGGCCGTTGACTCTCAGCTGAAATGTGGACATCTGGAACCTCCTCAGAATTTGCGGCGGATCTCCACTCGCACTCCATAGACGTCCTTCAACCCCTGCCGCCAGCCCCGCATGGCGTCGAGCCGTACGATCCAGGCGTTGGAGATCGGGTGCTGATAGCGGGCCCCGAGGGCATATTGGTTTCCCAGTGCGCTGGCGCCCCGACGCTCGACGACCGTCCCCTCGA
>Ga0137407_10002212_pt1 | contig 12813 bp, 11 predicted proteins | sample CZOMad2_2_16fung_FD_108410 | JGI IMG/M metagenome (GOLD analysis project Ga0137407, IMG submission 108410) | Vadose zone soil fungal communities from Angelo Coast Range Reserve, California, USA - CZOMad2_2_16fungal (Illumina Assembly) | ecosystem: Environmental > Terrestrial > Soil > Vadose...
GTAGGGACGTTTGGTAAATTACCAGGCGTTCCTACGGAACGCACTTCATTCGTAACATTACTCTACCTACCAGCCGTCCCTAACGGGACGGATTTGCGAATATTCTACCTAATCCTATATTGAGTGTTGAATATTGATTATTGAATATTATTTCATGATGTTGTAAAAAAATATTCAATAGTCAATATTCAACACTCAATACTCATTTCAGAAAACTAAAGTGATCGTATAAACACGATCCGTTCACCGGAATATTTCTTCTTTTCTGAGTGTTTTTACTGCTGGAGTTAGTTGCTTCTGGTATAACAATTGATTATATTAGTATTGAAAACTAAATCCAATACCCTGTGAAAAGATGCGTACTGCTTATTTCATTGCTAATAATCTTTTCTGAAACCGGCTCCTCTCAAATTGTATTCTATAATGGGCAAAGTTTTAAGATTGATACATTGTATCCATTATATGATATCCCTTCACATAACAAAGGATTGAGTTTTCCATGGGAAATAACTTATGGACCGGATGATTCACTTTGGATCACAGAAGCACACAGATACCGGATCTGGAAAATTCATCCGGGAAATAAAGGAAACAGGGTACTGCTGGATGTAAGCGGCTTATCAACTTTCAATTATTATGACCCGCCTGGTTCTTATCCTTCGCCACAAGGCGGATTGATGGGACTGGCTATTCACCCCGATTTATTATCGGGCAAGCCTTACGTGTATATAGCATTGGTTTATGATGTATATCCAACAACCGGAACCCCGAATAATAGCAGTTGTTCGGGAAGTGGTTCATCTACCAATCAACCTTGTTATTATAAGACAAAAATTGTAAGGTATACATATAATTTAGTCAGTCATTCTTTAGGCTCTCCTGTTATTGTTATGGATGATTTGATGGGTAGCAATGACCATAACTCAGGACGTATGAAAATAAGTCCTGTTCCGGAAAGTGATGGCAATTATCATCTGTATTATACAATCGGTGATCAGGGCGCCGGCCAGTTCAACAATGCATTCAGAACTAATAACGCACAGAATAAAGATATATATGAAGGAAAAATTCTCCGGTTGAACACAGAACCAGATGGCGATACAGATGATGGAGCTTTCAATCGATGGATACCCAACGACAACCCTTTTTACAATTCGGTTAGCAGTAAAGTGAATGCGGTTTTTTCCTACGGGCACAGGAATAGCCAGGGATTGGTATGGGCCAACGTAAACGGTAATTGGATATTATATAATTCAGAGCACGGTGATAAATCAGATGATGAAGTAAATATTATTGAATCGGGAAATAATTACGGCTGGCCAAAAGTAGCTGGTATGTGCGATGACAATTACAATGATACCGATGCTAATTCCAACAACGATAAACTGGCTAACCAGGTAATACATAATGAAAAATCTTTTTGTATTGCGAACAATGTAAAGGAGCCTGCTTTTTCTTTTTTTAATGTGAGTGCTTCCGCTGTTCCTTCGAGTGGTGCCAGCAATTATACATGGCCTACTATTGCGCCATCAAGCATTGACTATTATGATAAAATGTATATTCCGGGATGGAATAATTCATTACTTGTTACATCACTTAAATTGGGAATGTACCGGTTAAAATTAAAATCAGACGGAAGTGGAATTGATAGTTCAAGCACGCCTCAGATAATCGACACCATTCCCTATTTACATGAATATCGCGTGAGGGATATCGCCATTGCTCCATCAGGCGATACTATTTTTTTAGCTATTGATAGCTCAGGTTCCACTTCAGGCCCTACAGGAGGATTTACAGGTGCACAGGCTGCGACTAAAACGCCCGGACATATTTTGCGGATGGTCTTTTTGCAGGTGCTTCCATATACTAATAATTATATTCCCGCTAAACCGGTTAATAACAGAGAGGCTACGGTCATTTATCCAAATCCAACTTCGAAATATATTCATGTATTGATTAAGAGCGGACTGCACAAACCATTTTTTGTACAGTTGTATGATATATCCGGTCGGATTGTATTACAACATACAACGGACCAGGATAATTTCACGCTCTATGTAGGAAACTTCAGAGCCGGTATTTATATATTGAGATTGTATAATGGATATGATGTAAATATCAATACACAGAAAATTATTATTCAGTAGAACTTAATAAGGCAACATTTTATCTCGCGCAAAGACGCAGAGGCGCAAAGAAAATCTTCCTTTGCGCCTCTGCGTCTTTGCGCGAGATAAAATGTTGCCTTATTTGAGGGTTATTAATTCGTGATATCTCCCACCATCTTTTTCGGATCAACCCATTCATCAAATTGTTCAGGAGTTACATATCCCAGTTTCACAGCCATTTCTTTTAAAGTAGTATTTTCCTTATGCGCCTTTTGCGCAATCTCGGCCGCTTTGTAATAACCGATCTTATCATTCAGCGCTGTTACAAGCATTAATGAATTGTCAACATGTTTTTTAATATTTGATTCGATGGGAGCGAGCCCGATGGCGCATTTATTATTAAAGCTTACGCAACCATCTGCGATCAGTCTTGCGCTATGCAAAAAATTATAAATCATCACAGGTTTAAATACATTCAATTCAAAATGACCTGTTGCTCCACCGATATTGATAGCAACATCATTACCCAATACCTGGGCTGCGATCATCGTCAGCGCTTCGCATTGGGTAGGGTTTACTTTTCCAGGCATGATGGAAGAACCTGGTTCGTTGTCAGGAATAAAAATTTCGCCAATGCCGCTACGTGGACCGGACGATAACATGCGGATATCGTTTGCGATTTTCATCAGGCTCACCGCGATTGTTTTCAGGGCGCCATGTGTTTCCACGATAGCATCATGAGCTGCGAGTGCTTCAAATTTATTTTCGGCAGTAACAAAAGGCAGTCCTGTGAGCTGGGCAATATTTTTTGCAACTTTTACAGCATAGCCAGGCGGAGTATTGATACCTGTTCCAACCGCAGTACCGCCAAGAGCGAGCTCTGAGAGATGGGCCAGCGTATTTCTGATAGCTCTTATTCCATGATCTAACTGTGAAACATAACCGCTGAATTCCTGGCCTACGGTAAGTGGGGTGGCATCCATAAAATGGGTGCGGCCTATTTTGACTACCTGCATAAAAGCTTTGCTCTTGTCCAATAATGTATTCCTGAGCGATTCAATGCCGGGTATCGTTTTTTCTGCCAGTATTTTATATGCAGCGATATGCATGGCCGTTGGAAAAGTATCATTAGATGATTGCGATTTATTAACATCATCGTTCGGATGAAGAAATTTTTCTTTATCTGTCAGTTTGCCTCCATGAAGTACATGGGCACGAAAAGCGATGACCTCATTTACATTCATATTACTTTGGGTGCCACTACCCGTTTGCCACACTACCAACGGGAAATATTCGTCGAGCTTGCCTTCTAATATTTCCTGGCAAACCTGTCCAATCAGATCGCATTTTTCTTTTGGCAGCACACCTGCATCCACATTGGTTAAAGCAGCAGCTTTTTTCAGGTAAGCAAAAGCCCTGATAATCTCTTTGGGCATTTTGTTGATATCCTCCGCGATGCGGAAATTGTCAATGCTTCGCTGGGTTTGTGCCCCGTAATATGCATCGGCAGGCACTTTTACTTCACCCATGGTATCTTTTTCAATTCGGTATTCCATATTATTTTTTTAGAAACTAAATTTTTTATATTCTGCAAACGGTGCAAATTACGCAGATATTGAAATGGTTTGTTTGAAAGATCGGCGTTATTAACGGATCTGCGGGCCGCGCGAGCAAAATTAAGTGATAAGTACCAAGGATTATTTATTTTACTGAAGAAATGGTTTGTATGAGAAAATATATTCTTATGCTAAAAATATAATCTTGTTAGAAAATATAATATTCACTTTAGTTTTAACATTGAACCGGAAAGCTATACCTGGTTTAGTATTGAAAAATTAAAAAATGAAAAAAATAATAATTACTGCAGCGCTTTCTATTTCTTTACCCTTCTTATTGTCCGCACAGGTCAATGATTTGGTTGGTCCTGCACCATCGAAACGCCAATTGCAATGGGATGGGTTAGAGTATTATTTCTTTATTCATTTTGGTCCCAACACATTTACAGATCTCGAATGGGGCAAAGGAACAGAACATGAGGAAGTATTTAATCCGTCACAATTGGATTGCCGTCAGTGGTGCCGTGTTGCAAAAGCTGCCGGTGCAAAAGGCATTATCATTACCGCAAAGCATCACGATGGTTTTTGTTTGTGGCCCAGCAAATATTCAACCCATACGGTGAGAGAAAGTAAATGGCGGAATGGGAAAGGCGATGTATTGAAAGAATTATCTATCGCATGCAAGGAATATGGATTAAAATTTGGCGTTTACCTGTCACCGTGGGATCGCAATCATCCTAAATACGGAACGGCGGCGTATAATGATGTATTCGTGAACATGATGAAAGAAATCATAACAAATTATGGACCCCTGTTTGAGTTTTGGTGGGATGGAGCGAATGGAGAAGGTCCGAATGGGAAAAGACAGGCATATGACTGGCACAGGTTTGAAAAAACCATACGCGATCTTTCCCCTCAAACCGTTGTTTTCAGTGATATCGGACCTGATATCCGCTGGGTAGGAAATGAAAATGGAATTGCGGGTGACCCAGATTGGAATTTACTGGATACTGCCGGATTTACCCGGGGCGAAGGTGCTCCTTCCACAGATACATTGAATCACGGGAATGTATATGGGAAGAATTGGATTCCCGCTGAGTGTGATGTAAGCATCCGGCCAGGATGGTTTTATCACCAGCAGGAAGATGATAAAGTGAAAACACCTGCACAGCTTTTTGATCTATACCTGAAATCAGTCGGGCGTGGGGCGCATTTATTATTGAACGTGCCACCCGACCGCAGAGGTTTGATCAATGAACATGATAGCATCAGCCTGGTTGGATTTAAAAAATTGCGTGATGAAAGTTTCGGGAAGAACCTGGCGAAACAAGCGAAAGCTTATTTCATACCACATGATGGCATGCGTGCTGCTCCAGGTTTGAACGATAATAATACAAATACTTTTGAATCGATTGCATCGGGATATTTACAATCTGCAGGAATAAATTTTGAAAAACCCCGCACAGTAAACTGCGTGGTATTGAAGGAATATTTAGCAAAAGGACAGCACTGTGAAAAATTCAGATTATTGATGAAGAATGAAAAACATGAAGTACTGAGAGAAATAACGGGAATGACTATTGGCAGAAAAAGAATCATAACCTTTCCATCCACTGATGCAAGTGATATTACAATCCTGGTTGATGCACGGAAAACACCTGTATTCCTTGCAGAAATAGAAGCTTATTTGATAGACGAAAAACTGGTGGAAAATCAGCATTAGTAAAACTAACGGTGTCGCACCGTATTTTTCCTAGTGACTGTATTAGGTATTTTTCTATGATGATAAAATTATTTTCGGATACCTGCGTTTTTGTTAATGGTAAGAATAATTTGGAACATTAATTGCAGTCTTTAGCACGAAAATCCATTCCTGCAAAACTAACCACATCTATGGAAAAACCAGCCTCTGACAGGCTTTACAGCCCCGTTAAAAAAGTATTTTTTGATGGTAATGGCCTGAATGAATATACCGGCTCGTGGGACACGACTGATGTAGTGCATCTCCTCAAAAGAACGATGTTTGGCGCTACAATTGAGAATGTCAATTATTTTAAATCACTCACGATGTCGCAGGCAGTTGATGAGTTATTGATTGCTACACCTGCACCCACCACTGTTCCTCTCAATAATTATAGCTCTGATGGATATACTGATCCTACCGGTGTTGCTGCATGGGATACATGGATCAATACAGGTATCGATTATCCGGATGATGATATGAACCGGAAAAGAATAGATTCAATACGTTGCTGGTGGATTGGACAAATGCTGAATGAAGGTAGAAGCATGCACGAAAAAATGACTTTGTTCTGGCATAATCATTTTGGTGTTGATGCCTTTGCGCATCTCGCCGATATTCCCGCCAAACCCTGGTTCGATCATTATCTTACTTTGCGTGCTAACGCCCTGGGTAATTTTAAGCAACTCGTTAAAGCCATCACACTTGATCCCGGCATGCTGATCTATCTCAATGGTAACACAAATAAAAAAACATCACCCAACGAAAATTATGGCCGTGAATTGCAGGAATTATATGGCGTTGGTAAAGGACCGGGTTCGCATTATACAGAAGACGATGTACGTGCAGCCGCGAGAGTTTTAACTGGGCATGCTGTTGATACCAATTTTGCATATTATTTTGATGCCGGCGGGCACGATGATGGAAATAAATCTTTTTCTGCATTTTATGGTGGCACTATTATCACTGGTCGCTCTGGAGCAGCAGGTGCGAATGAGCTGGATGATTTGCTTGCAATGATTTTTGCTACCACTGAATCCGCAAAATTTATATGCCGGAAATTATATAGTTTTTTCGTGTATTATAAAATCGATGATAGTATTGAAAATACAATCATCACACCACTGGCGCAGATATTCCGTGACAGTGGTTATGATATCAAAACAGTTCTCTCCGTTCTTTTTAAAAGCGAACATTTTTATAATCTTGCTTATTCAAGTGCATGTATCATCAAAAGCCCAGTTGATTTCCTGATTGGATTGATCAGGGAATATGAAGTAAAATTGCCTGATCCCGCGGATATGCCTTCCAGTTATACAGCATGGGAAATGCTGCGGCAGCGCTCGGCTACTTTGCAACAGGAAATTTTAGGCATACCCGAAGTAGCAGGTTGGTATGCATATTATGAAGGACCGGTGTTTCATGAATTATGGATCAATTCCGTTACCTATACAGAACGCAATGCATACACCGATCTTATGATCTCCACAGGTGATATGATGAATATGGTAACACTTATGATTGATCCGTTGGTCTTTGCGCAGAAATTGCCTAATCCGCAGGATCCTGTGTTGCTTATCGAGGATTCATTGAATATTTTATACAGGGTGCCTTTGTCCGACGAATCAAAAACTTATCTCAAACAAACAATATTGCTGACTGGCCAAACAACAGACTATTATTGGACGCAGGCATGGAACGATTATATAGCCAATCCTGCTGATATGGTTGCGAAAGAAACTATTCTTACCCGTTTGCAAAGTTTGTATAAATATTTAATGAATTTGCCCGAATATCATTTGTCATAACTAATTACTGATACCTATGGAAAGAAGAAAATTTTTAAAAAATCTCCTGCCAGCATCAGCAATTTTTCCTTCCCTGCTGAATGGGTTTACTATCAAAGCCTATGGTGCTACCAGTTTTTTTGAAGCATTGGCAGGAGCTGCTGATAATGATCATGTGTTGGTGCTGATACAATTGTCGGGAGGTAATGATGGTTTGAATACTGTGGTGCCGATTTCCAATTATGGTGATTATAATAATGTGCGAACCAATATTGCTATTCCTTTAGATAAAATACTCAAACTAGATGGATATGAAAAAGCAGGACTTCATCCTTCCATGAAGGGAATGCAACAATTGTATAATGAAGAAAAAGTAGGAGTGCTATATTCTGTAGGATATCCATCACCCAACCAATCGCATTTTCGTTCAACAGATATCTGGTTAACCGGAGCAGATGAAGATCAGTATTTATCAACGGGATGGACCGGAAGATTTTTAAGCAGCACTTATTCCAACTTCCCGATCGGTTATCCAAATGCGGATATGCCGGATCCATTAGCTATACAAATTGGTTCAATATTATCACCAGTATTTATGGGACCGGGTGGTTTCACAGCCATGTCGGTGCCTAGCGATACTGATTTTTATAATCTCATCAACGGTGTATTGGATCCGGCACCGGACTCGCCGATGGGTACCGAGCTGACTTATTTGCGAACGATTGCAAGGCAAACAAATAAATATGCTGATGCAATTGTAAACGCTGCTAAAAAAGTAACCAATCAAAGCGCGTATCCTGCAAACAATTACCTGGCTGCACAATTAAAAACGGTTGCAAGACTGGTAGCAGGTGGTTTGAAAACAAGAGTATATATGGTGAACATGGGTGGTTTTGATACCCATGGCGGACAAGTGCAGGCAGGCAATACCGTTACAGGCAATCATGCTGGTTTACTCAAACAACTTTCTGACGCTATCGCGGCATTCCAGCAGGACCTTACATACCTGGGTGCAAGCAAACGGGTAATGGGAATGACATTTTCTGAATTTGGCCGTCGTATTAAATCAAATGGCAGCGCAGGAACTGATCACGGTGCAGCACAACCGGTATTTGTTTTCGGAGATTATATAAAAGGCGGCGTACTCGGAAATCCTCCGGATCTTCCCGCAACATTAAATGTGGAAGATAGTCTTCCGATGCAATATGATTTCCGTTCTGTTTACTCATCGATACTGAGGGATTGGTTTTGCGTTGATCCGAATGATATTACCACCATGCTGTTTAAGAATTATCAATATCTTCCTTTTCTTCAATCTACAGCTTGTAAAATAGTAAGTCCGGATGTGCTGGGATTTAACCTGATCACCAATTATCCCAATCCTTTTGATGATTCGACAACAATCACATTTAAAACAAATGGAGGACATACGCTCGTTCAGATATTTGATACTGCCGGCAGGTTGATAGCAGTGCCGATTGATAAAAATTATGATGCAGCGGGTGAATATAATATTATTTTCTATGCAGGGCAGCTCGCTGGTGGAGTATATTATGCACGTTTACAAAACGGATCTACGCAGCAGGTCAGAACCATGTTAAAGATAAAGTCAGGTCATTAATTTATGATTCAAAATCGTCGCATTCATTTTTTCTGGAAATTTATAACGGGGATGATTATACTCTTCCTCAGCCATGCTGCATATGCGCAGAAAGATAGTATTACCTATAATTCCACCTGTGCTAATTATAAGATACAATTCAGCACTTCTCTATATGAAACCATTGAATTCCCGGAAAAAGTGAATTGGAATTTTGGGGACCCTGCTTCCGGCTTCTATAATACTGCTGCTACAAAATTTCCCACACATGCTTTTTCAAGTCCCGGCATTTATTATATTAATGTTACAATAGTGAATGCAGGTGACACAATAAAATTGCAGGATAGTATTAAAGTCGTGGCCCCTGTTGTTTATAATTTTGGACCTGATATTTTTTTATGTGAAAAAGGTGATACAACAATCATGGCACCTGTTATACCTGGAGCTATATACACCTGGAATGATGACAGTGCAACCAAAACTCCATCGTTACATATCACCAAAACCGGCGAGTTCACAGTGAAAATAGATGGCTGTGCCGTTACCGACAGCATCGGTGTGTATTTCAGTGATCTGCCAAAAATTAAACTCGGCGATGATCATATTTTATGCGCAGGCGAAATTCTTACATTGAATGCAACCAGCCAGAATGGAAATTATACCTGGAAACTGGATGGAACAACACTAAGTGATACTGCAGGTCAGTTGCCGGTTGCAGCGCCAGGTGGTCAATATATTGTTGACGTAACTGTTCCGGGATGCGGCACTTTTTCTGATACAGCCAATATTACTTTTGGATCATTACCAGCTCCTCCTTTTTCTTTAGGCCCGGACACGTTATTATGCCCCAAACAAATATATCCGCTGGCTGCATCCGTCGCCGGCGCCACTGCTTATAATTGGAGTACAGGAGCAAGGGATAGCATGATACAGATCAATAGTGCCGGAGTATACTGGTCATTCGTAACTGTTAGCGGACAATGTGAAGTCGTGGATTCAGTGGAGGTTACTTACAGAGGGGATAAGAATCTGGATTTTCATGATACAGCAGTGTGTAAAGGAAGTACTTTAATTCTCAATGCAGATTTTGGAACAGGAACATATAATTGGGTTGCTGATCCTCCACAAAGAAATGATCAGAATCAAACAGGTCAATCTACTTATTATGTTTATGAACCAGGATTGTATAAAGTAGTTGCTTCCGTAGGGAATTGTGTTTATACAGACAGCCTTCATGTTGCTTTCAACGATAGTCTGAAAGTTGATATCGGGCGGGATACTTCATTATGCATTGGTGAAGAATATATATTGCATGTTAAAACAAATGCCAACACATATACGTGGCAGGACGGCAGTACCTCATCTTACTATATTGTAACCACAGGTGGTATTTATAACCTTGTTGCAGAGAATGGCTGCGGCGTGGATACAGTAAGCGTAAAAATTGACCTGCGCCATTGCGAATGCGAACTGACTTTGCCGAATGCGTTTACACCTAACGGTGATGGCCGCAATGAAACTTTCAGGCCACTGCATCCATGTAAAATGACTGATTTTATATTCAAAGTATTTGATCGCTATGGAGAACTTGTTTTTCAATCCTCGGATCTTTCAAGAGGATGGGATGGTATGTTCAAAGGATTAAAAGCAGACAACGGCACTTATGTATGGATGGCCAGCTATATCAACACAGATACACAACAGAAAAAATTCAAAAAAGGTTTTGTGGTGTTGATAAGATAGAATAAAACTTTGAATTTATCTAAGGCTAAGCCATCAGGACGAATCAGAAATTATTCTTTTAAAAAATACTCCATAAAAGAAAGTAACGTAATTCCTCCAAAAATAATCCTCTACTAAGTTAAATCATTGCGATAGTGACGTTATGCGTTAAATCTTCATCAATGATGAGTAAAATCACTGCATAAAACTGTAGAAGACTCAACAGTAATAGCGTGAAAGGGGCGTCACTAAGTCTTTTGAAATATTTTACTTTTCAAACAATTTTTAATATTTCAACTGCCTGAAATGAAAGTAAAAGAAATTATCAGATTGCTTGAACAGAATGGCTGGAGATTTGAAAGGCAAAAAGGTAGTCACATGATTTATATTCATCCTAAGAGAAAGGGAATTGTCATTGTTCCAAATCATGGCATGAATAATGATTTAAAAAAGGGAACAGAAAGCAGTATACGTAAACAGGCCGGACTAAAATTTTTATAATACACAGAAATTTTATAAATTAGCATTATGTCCTTACAAAAATATTTAGTAGTTATCGAGAAGGCTGAAAATAATTATTCGGCCTATTCTCCTGACCTCTCTGGTTGTATAACCGTAGGCAATACCTTTGAAGAAACAATTAGTAATATTAAGGAAGCTATTGAATTGTATCTCGAAGCTAGTATTGAACATGGCCAAAATTTACCCGATCCAAAAGGGTTACGTTATTATATGGATGAAGGCATTTTTAACGAAAACGCTATTGCTGAAGAATATTTTATTGCTCAGGTTGAAATACACTTTCCTAAAATTGCGGCTTAATAAAAAATCTATTATAGATGCGTTTATATGATATGCTGTTGAAGCATTGTTGCCTTTAACTTTTCATATTGTTCTTTTATTTCTTGTGGCGGTTCTTGCCCACAGCAATATTTCATCATTTCCTGTTTGGTTTTATCAAACTCAACTCTTAGCTCACTTCTTTGAGAGATAAAAAGTTCTTGTACATTAATTAATGATTCTGCTAGAAATTGCGATGAATAATAAACTGTCGCATTTGCAAGTTGATATGCTTTTCTTCTATCGAGTTCTTGCAGTTCTATTTTTAATTGTCCAATTGTATTATAAAATTGATAAATCAGGTTTATGGCGTTCGATGAAAGATAAAGCATATTGTCGGCTATCTCCTCATGTCATTTACTAACTGAGGTATCAAATTTTTTTAAAGAATCAACAATGCAATTAGCATCTACACACGGTCCAGACAAAGAAACATGCAGTTGTTGAACGTCAAATAGAATTTTAGATAAAGAGGAATAAACTTTTTTTTCTTGTTCTCGTAGGTCGTCTTTTGTTTTATACTTTAGCTCAACATTTTTTTCAACTTCTTTCAATTTTCGATTGCTACGATTGGTCAGCCAGAGTATGCCAAAAGACAATATAACACCTGTCAAAAGGATATTAACGAGTCCAGGGTTTTTTTCGAGTATAATTCTTACAATTTCATTCATTGAAATATGTTTATTAACTCACCGCATTTATTATAATCACCACAGCCATCAATGCCTCTGTGATAAATGCAAAAGTCCTGATCCAGTTAGTAGATATTAAAAAACTTATTTTCTCTTCATTATAACCCGCATCAGCCATCTCTTCCTGGAGTTTTCTTTGCCATATAAAAGTTGGGATAAGCGCCACAATATTTAAGATAAGAGAAAAAATCGCTTCTGTAACTGGCATGAATGATGGCCTGGAAAATACAAGGATAAAATTTATAACAAATAGCAATAATGCCGGCAAAATACCTGAAAATAAAGCAGCCTTATTGTTGGCCCGCATATATTTTCTAAAATTTTCTTTTCCTACAAGCGGATATATTTTATAATGCTGTATTTGGAGCGTGGTCATATTTCCGGCGATGAAAACGGCAAGAAATAGATAGAGTCCGTAAAAAATTAATTGCATAATTTTTTAATTAAATTTTTTTTCACGGCACTACATTTAAAATTCTCAAAACCACCCGCTTTTTTTACTGCTGCTACTTCTTCCACCCAAACCCAATGCGCCTAATAAACTTCGGGTAATCATACTTGCTGCCGTTCTCTCTACCTGTTTTGCAGCGCCGCTGTTAAGAATTTTTTCAAGGGTCGATGGTTCAGGTTTGCCGGAAGGTTGTTGTTTTCCGCCACCGCCCTTTTCCGAAGCTTCCTGGAGTTTCGCAGTGAGCATTTCATAGGCGCTTTCACTATCAATCGCCTGGTTATATTTTGCAACGAGTTTGGATTTGCCGGTGATTGCA
>Ga0137407_10002217_pt1 | contig 12803 bp, 16 predicted proteins | sample CZOMad2_2_16fung_FD_108410 | JGI IMG/M metagenome (GOLD analysis project Ga0137407, IMG submission 108410) | Vadose zone soil fungal communities from Angelo Coast Range Reserve, California, USA - CZOMad2_2_16fungal (Illumina Assembly) | ecosystem: Environmental > Terrestrial > Soil > Vadose...
TCAGCTCCGGGCCCGAGCGGGCCCGCAGGCAGGCCCGGATGCTCGCCGCGGTGCTGGCCGGGCGCACCGGGGCGCAGCGGATCGTGGACGTGGGCTGCGGCGACGGGTCCGCCACGCACCTGGTCAAGGAGCTGGACGCCCGCGATACGGTCATTGGCGTCGACTGGTCAGCGACGGCGCTGGCCCAGGCCCGTACCCGCGGCCTGCTGGTCGTCCAGGGCGGGGTCGAGTCCGCCGGACTGCCGCTTCCGGACGCTTGTGCCGACGTCGTGATCATGAGCGAGCTGATCGAGCACCTCGTCGATACCGACGCGGCCGTCGATGAGGCCCGCCGTGTCTTGCGTCCCGGCGGGGTCCTGCTGCTGTCCACGCCGAATCTGGCCGCGTGGTTCAACCGGGGCCTGGTCGGCCTGGGCATCCAGCCGGTGTTCTCCGAGGTGAGCCTGCGCGGCATCTACGGCAGGCCCGGTCATGAGGTTGTCGGGCACCTGCGCCTGTTCACCCGGCGGGCGCTGGTGGAGTTCCTGACCGCCCGCGGCTTCCGCTGCGAGCGCGTCCAGGGCGCTCCCTACCACGACGTGCCGCGGCTGCTGCGCCCGCTGGATCGCTCGCTGTCTCACTGGCCGTCGATGGCCAGCATCCTGCTTGTCCAGGCCCGGAGCAGATGATCTACCGTAACGCTGTGAGTTCAGCCGACAATGCCGAATCCTCCGCTCGTCCCGCCCGCCGCCGGCTCGCGCCTGATGACCGGCGCCAGGCGCTGATCAACTCGGCGCTGAAGCTGTTTAACACCCGCCCCTATGACGACGTGTCCGTCGACGACATCGCGGCCGACGCCGGGATGTCCCGGGCGCTTGTCTATCACTATTACGGGGGCAAGGCGGGGGTGTTCATCAGCGCGCTGCGGCGGACGGGCGATGACGTCGTGGCGGCCATCGCCAAAGCCGGGATGGATAACCCGGACAACTGGCTGACCGCCGGACTGGGCGCGTTCTTCGACCACATCCAGGCCAACCCGATCGGGCTCACTGCCTTGTTCCGTCACGGCTCGCTGACCAGCCGGGAGGACCGCCAGGTGCTGGATGAGATCGGCGACCGCGTGCTGAAGCTGATACTGGCCAGCCTCGACCCGCCAGGCGATTCCCCGGTGCTGCAGTCCGTGGTGCGCGGATGGATCGCCATGGTGGAGACGATGGGCCGCGGGTGGCTGCGCCATGGGCAGCCGACTCGCGAGGAGCTGGAGACCCTGCTGCCCGAGCTGCTGCGCGCCGTCCTCGGGACCGCTGCCTGGCACGATGCCGCGGCCGCGGCGGTCTTGCCCCGCCTTCCCCCGCTTACGCGCCATTGAGCCCGGGCAGATTACGGCTAAAAAAACCATGCTCGTACTTTTGACAACCGGCTTCCGGGGAGGTAAACGTACCTCAGGGAGCGCGCCAGCGAAGGTGACGTGGTAATGGTCTCATTCAGCGAAGGCGGGTCTCTCGCCGGGACGGCTGCCCTGGTCACCGGCGGCGAGAGCGCGATCGGGCTGGCCTGTGCCCGGCGGCTGGCCGCGGATGGCGCCGTGGTGACCATCTGCGGGAGCGCGGAGCGGAGCCTCAAGGAGAGGGCCGATGCCCACGGGCTGCGCTACGTCGTCGCCGATGTCACCGAAGAGGAACAGGTCGCTGACGCTCTCGCCGCTGCCGCAGCCACGGGGCCGCTACGGATCGTCATCGCCAGCGCGCGAGGCTCCGCCTCGATAGGCCCCGTCGCCCGGCTCAATACCGCTGGCTGGCGGGCCACGCTCGACCTCAACGCGACCGGGGCCATGCTGACGCTCAAGTACGCCGCACGAGAGATGGCACGAGTGGGCGGAGGGTCGTTCGTGGCTATCTCCTCCATCGCCGCGACCACCGTCCACCGCTGGTTCGGCGCCTACGGTCCGGCTAACGCCGCGGTCGATCACATGGTGGCGCTGGCCGCCGACGAGCTAGGCGGGATCGGCATCAGGGTTAACGGCATCCGGCCCGGGATCGTGGAAGCCGAGCTGGTCGCGGGCATCGCCGATCCCGGCCCCGTGCTGGATGACTACCTGGCCTGCATACCGCTGGCCCGCGTCGGCACGCCGGCCAACGTCGCCGAGACAGCCCGGTTCCTGGCCGGGCCGGAGTCGGCCTGGATCACCGGGGAGGTTATCAACGTCGATGGCGGCCAGCACTTGCGCCGGGGACCTAATTACGCGGCGGTGTTCGAGCCGATGTTCGGCGCCGCCGCGCTGCGCGGCTTGCCCGAAGATAACGTGCCGGGCGGCATGCCCGGGGAAGGACCATAGACATGCGAACGTTGATCGCCGTGCTGATCGGCGTCCTCATCGCCACTGGCTCCGTGATGGTCTTGGTGCACAACGACACCATGACCAGGCAGGCGCCGGCCAGGGTGCTGTTCAACTACGGCTCCGGCTGACCGGCCGGGCCGTGCTATCGCCCGGGCAGCGCGTCCGCTCGCGCCGCCGGGCGCTGGCGGGCTGCGTCATCGCCGGCTGCATCGCCTTGGTCACGGGCTGCGGGGCAGCGGCCCCGCGGCCGTCGCCGGTCATGTCGAACTACGAACGGAGCACGGGCAATGCGATCCGCCGGGACTGCGGATACAGCAGCCCGCTGCCGGCCAAGCCGGGCTGGAGCGTCTGGCTGTTCTGCGACACCGAGGTCACCCGCGGCCAGGCGATCGAGCGGCTGATCCTCGGCACGGGGACGGCGGCCGACGGGCCGTACCGCGCGGGCCTGGCACCCGCGGGGCTGAGTGAGGTACCGACCCCGCCGGCTCGGCCGGCATTGCCCGGCACCGCCGCCCCGCAGCCGTTCCTGCCCGCGCCGCAGGGTCTCCGGCTGCCGGGCGGCATGCTGCCCTGCACGGGCCCCGGCGGCTACCCGGCCACCTGGATCTCCGGTGTCACCCGCGCGCCGTCGGCCGCCACCGCCGGCCCGCTGCTCATCAGCTACGACGACTACTGCGTCACCGGGGCCGGGGACGCGTCGGCGGAGGGCTTCGGCCTCGCCGAGTACGACCCGTCGAGCAACCTCCTCGGCGCCGTCACGCTCGTGTTCAGCAGTGCCTTCGGGCCACCGCTGCCGCAGCAGCAGGTGCTCGGCTCGCCGGTGGCGGGCGAAGACGGCTACCTCTACCTGTTCGGCTTCTGCCATGCCGCGCCTGCGCCGGCGGGGTGCGGCATCGGCCAGGTGTTCCTCGCCAGGACCGTCGCCGCGCCCGCGTACTGGCGAAATCCCTTCACCTACCAGTACTGGACTGGCGACCGGTGGTCGTCCCAGGCAGCGGCGGCCGGCTCGCTGATACCAGCCGGCCACCCGCTCGGTATCTCGGTCGGCGACTACTCAGCCGACGGCCACGGCCTGGTGATGATCGAGCAGACGAGCCTGGCGGGCGGCTTCCAGGCGTGGCAGGCCAGGTCGCCAGCTGGCCCGTGGCGGCGGATCCTCACCGGGCGGGTGCCGTGCGCCAAGGGCGCCGAGTCCGGTGCGGAGGGCCTGTGCCGTGCCCTCATCGGGCATCCGGAGCTCAGCACCCGCAGCCGCCTGCTGATCTCCTACTACGATCCGGGAAATTACCACGTGGACGTATCCGCCTATCCGTGGTGAGAGCGACCTGAGGAGCATCCGCGATGACGGTGGCGTCACGGGTAGCCGCCGAGCTGCCGGAAGGGCTGCTGGTGCGGCTGATCAGCCTCGCCTACCGGCGATTCGAGCCGGAGATCCGGCGGCTGGACGAGGTCTGCGGCCGCGGCGGCACGATGGTGGACATCGGAGGCTGGTACGGGCCGTGGGCGCGGCGGCTGATCCGGCGGGCCAGCCGGGTCGTCGTCATCGAGCCGACGCCGCTGCACGAGGTGCTCAGCCGGACGCTCCCGTCCGCGGTCGACGTCATCGGCGCCGCCGCGTCCGACGACCGCGGCGAGGCGGAGATCTGGCTGCCGTCCACCGACGGTGCCGCGCGAGGCGTCTCGTCGCTGCACCGGCGCGACGTCCACGCCGCGTCCGTCAAGGTGCCGCTCGTGACGGTGGACGGCCTCGGCCTGCGGGACGTGACATTCATCAAAATCGACGTGGACGGGCATGAGGTTCCGGTGCTGCGCGGTGCGGCCGAGACCATCAGGCGAGACCGGCCGAGGCTGCTCATCGAGGTCGAGCAGCGGATACAGCCAGTGGAGAATGTGACCGGCCTGCTGGCATCCTGGGGCTACCGCGGCTGGGTGCTGCCCGGTCGGCAGTGGGTGCCCCTCGCCGATTTCCCGCTCGCCGCCCACCAGGCGAGAACCGGTTACGCGGCCGATCGCGGGCTACTGCGCAGGGTCTTGTGGCCGTTCCCGCGCTACGTCAACTCGGTGCTATTCCTGCCAGCAGGCCAGGCTCCGCGCCGATGACACGGGTCGCTGGCGGCACCCGCGCGGCCAACGCGGTGCGCATCCCGCTCCAGGACATCGAGCGTGCTCCTGGCTGTGTCACTCCTACCTGTGGGTTCGTTTCCCCGAGGGGGTGCCTCTGACCTGGGGCGGCAGGCGCCCGGGCGCATAGGGTGAAAAAGTGCCGGATAGAGTGTGCCCGGCGGGGTTGACCGCAGGCCGTGACGAGGGTCATGCGGCGTTGCTGACGTGAGGAGCTGCCGGGTGGCCGAGCTACCCTCGGAAATCGATACCTCCAGGCCGCATCCGGCCCGGATGTACGACTATTTCCTGGGCGGGAAGAACCACTTCGCCGCCGACCGCGCGACGGCGGATACGGTCCTGGCTACCGCGCCGACGACCCGGACCACGGCGCGGGAGAACCGCGCCTTTCTCGGCCGCGCGGTCCGGTACCTGGTGGCGGAGGCCGGCGTCCGGCAGTTCCTCGATATCGGGACCGGGCTGCCGACCTCGAACAACGTGCACCAGGTGGCGCAGGCGGCGGATCCGTCGGCCCGCGTCGTGTACGCCGACAACGACCCGCTGGTGCTGGCGCACGCGCGGGCGCTGCTCACCTCCTCCCCGCAGGGCCGCACCGCCTACATCCAGGCCGACCTGCGCGACCCCACGGCCATCTTGGAATCGGAGGCGGTGCGGGACGTGCTGGACCTGAGCCAGCCGGTCGCGCTGATCCTCGCGTGCGTCTTGCACTTCGTCCACGATGAGTTCCAGCCCGCGGCCGCCCTCGCGACGCTGCTGGACGCGCTGCCGTCCGGCAGCTACCTGGCCGCCTCGCACGCGACCGCGGAGCACCTTCCGGTCCAGGGGGCCGCGGCGACGCGCACCTACCGCTCGTCGGGGGTCCCGCTGCAGCTGCGCGACTCCGATGAGTTCGCCCGCCTGGCGTTCCGCGGCCTGCAGCTCGTGCCGCCCGGCGTGGTGCTGGTATCGGAGTGGCGGCCGACGAGCCTCGGGCCGCGGCCCACGCCGGCCGAGGTCAACTGCTACGGCGGCGTGGCCAGGAAGCCGTAGGCACGGTCAGGCGGCGGGGCGCTCGCTGCGGCGTGAAATAATCCGGCGCCCGGCGAATCGAGGACGGGGCTTCCCGGGGACGACTGCCCGAGCGCGGCCTTCCACGCCTGGTAACGGTCCCGGCAGCAGATGCCGCAGGGGCGGTAGCCCGCCGCGATCGCGGTCGCCTCGTCCGCGAAGAACACCCGGTGCGGCGGGTACCCGCCCTTGGCGATCGTGCGCAGCGCGGACGGGCAGTCCAGACGGCCGTAGATCTTGCTGCCCCGGTGGCCGCCCCACTGTCCCTTGACGTCCGACGGGTAGGGCTGGCCGTCGGCGCCCAGCAGGGTGTAGCTCACGGCGCGTCGTGGAAGACCAGCCCGAGCGTGTGCCGCTGGCCCGACCTGATCACCGATACCCCGTGCCGTACCGGGGCCGCGGACCAGCCGCGCGCGGACCGGACGGGCCGGTCGCGGGTGGTGAACAGGTAGCCGTGACAATGCGGCAGCAAGGTGGCGGTGCCGCGGGACTGCGCCCGCGGCCGCTGCTCCACCAGCAGGAACTCTCCGCCCTCATGGTCAGCCCCGGGCTCGTTGAGGTTGATGACGACCTGGAGCGGGAAGACCAGGTCACCGTAGAGGTCGCGGTGCAGGGCGTTCCAGTCCCCGGCCTGGTAGCGGAGCAGGATCGCGGTCGGCCGGGCCTGCCCGGCGTGGTGGCACATCCGCAGCCACTCATCGAGCGTGTCCGGCCACGGGGCGGGGCGCCCGAGCCTGGCCCACCAGTCGCGCGCGATCGGCAGCAGCCGAGGGTAGAGCGCCTGCTTGAGCCGTTCGACCGGCTCCGGGTACGGGGTGGTGAAGTAACGGTACTCACCCTCCCCGAACCGGTGCCGGCTCATGGTGATGGTGGAGCGGAAGCGCCGGTCCTGGCCATAGAGCTCGCGCAGCTGCTCCGCTTCCCCGGGCGTGAGCAGCGCGGGCAGCAGCGCCCCGCCGTGCTCATTGACCTCGGCCGTGATCGCCGCCCAGTCGCCGGAATCCACCCGCTGCTGCCACGGGTCGGTGTGCACCGTGCTGTGCTTACTCATGCCGCCTCCAGCCGCAGCAGCGCCGCCTTGGCGTCGGGGCCGCCGACGTAGCCGCCGATCTTCCCGTCGCCGCGTAGCACCCGGTGACACGGCACGACCACCGGCAACGGATTGGTGGCGCACGCGGTACCGACGGCCCGGACCGCATTCGGGTTGCCGACGAGCCGCGCGACCTGGCCGTAGGTGCGGGTCTGCCCGTACCCGATCTGCGGCAGGTGCCGCTGCACCAGCTGCCGGAATCCCGTGGACAGCGACAGGTCCAGCGGGAGGTCGAAGGCCTGGCGCTGCCCGCCGAAGTACTCGCCGAGCTCGCGCGCCGCCGCGTCCAGCCGCCTCGGGGCGCGCAGCACGCGGGGACTGACCCGCTGCGACAGGGCATCCAGCACCCGGTCGTGGTCCTCGATGGCGTACGCCACGCGCACCAGGCCCTGCGGCGTCGCCGCCAGCAGCAGCGTGCCCAGCGGGGAGTCAACGGTGGTGTAGGCGACATCGAGCAATCCCGCGGCCTCAGCGGCCAGCCCCAGCCGGTCCCGCAGCCGGGCCAGCGTGTCCGCGTCGGCGGGGGATGCGAAGTAGTCGGGGGACATGTTGTGCTCGGGGGACATGTTGTGGTTCGGGGACACGGTCATGACGGCGCTCCCTTCAGCGTCGCGCCTTGGTAGTTCTTCCGCAGGTTCTTGATGCCATCGGCCGCGGCCCTGCGCGCCGCGTCGGTCGTGCCGCCGATGATCTGCGCGATCTGCGCGTACGGCAGGCCGGCGACGTAGTGATACGCCACCGCCTGGCGCTGCCGGTCCGGTAGCGCCCGGACCGCCTGCCACAGGTCGCCGTCCTCGGCGCCGGGCACGCCCAGCCCGCTCGGGACGTCGGGGACCTCCTCGACCGGCGCGGGCTGCCGGGCGCGGGCCCGCAGCACGTCGATCGCCTTGCGGTGCGCGATCGTCACCAGCCACGCCTCGGCGTTGGCGTCATCCGGCAGCTCCGGGTAGGCGCGCATCGCCGCCAGGAAGGTCTCCGACCACGCGTCCTGCGCGTCATGGACGCCGAGCAGGACCCGGCACACCCGCAGCACGGTCCCGCCGTGCCGTTCCACGACCTTCTCGAACGGCTGCTTCACGCTCACGCTCATGGTGATGCCGTAACCCTCATCTTCACGTCCTTCCGCGCGACGACGTCTTCCTGCCCTGAAGACGCGCCCGGTCACCAGAACGTGAGATCACCCTAACGGCGCTCACCGCGCGTCAAGCGGACCTCAGCTCGCGCACAGGCTCGGCCGGCGGCCCTTATCGCGGTAATGTCGAAGCATGCCAGACACGGTTCTCTACACTGCGGAGGCGGTCTCCAGCGGAGATGGCCGTAATGGCCATGTGACCTCATCCGATAACCGGATTGACCTGGACCTGGCGTTCCCGCCGGAGATGGGTGGCACCGGGGCCGGCAGCAACCCGGAACAGCTGTTCGCGGCCGGGTACGCGGCGTGCTTCCATAGCGCGCTGCGGCTGGTGGCCGGCCGGCAGCACGCGCCACTCGGTGACTCGACGGTGACCGCGCAGGTCGGCATCGGCCCGGAGGGCGACGCGTTCGGCCTGGTCGTCACGCTCGTCATCCACGTGCCCGGCATGGAGCGGGATAAGGTCCGCGAGTTCGCCGAGGAGGCCCACCAGGTCTGCCCGTACTCCCGCGCGACCCGCGGCAACATCAGCGTCGAGCTCCGCGTCCTGTAGCCACCGTGTCCCGCATAGCGGAAGCCTGCGGCGATCCCGTTGCTCGCATTGCTAGCCGCCTACCAGTTCGCCAGGCTCGTTCATGCGTAAACCAGCAGGGCTACATGACCTTGGTGCCGTACATCTCGCCGAGCGGGTCGGCGAGCAGTTCCAGCCGGGTCCCGTCCGGGTCCTTGAAGTAGATCGAGGTCTTGCTGGCGGTGTGGTACTCGATCCCGGCGGCGTCGAGCTTGCCCTTCAGGTAGTCCCACCTCTCCTGGGTGACCGAGATCGCGATGTGGTTGAGGTTCCCCAGGGTCTCCTGGTACGGCCCCAGGCCGAGGCCGGGGAAGTCGAAGAACGCGAGCAGGTTCCCGTTGCCGACGTCGAAGAAGAAGTGGTTGGAGCCCTTGTAGTCCCGGTTGCCGAAGATCTCGGTGAGCGGGAATTCCAGCAGCCCCTGGTAGAACTTGATCGTCTGCTCGACGTTGGAGCAGATGAACGCCGCGTGGTGGATGCCCCGCGCCGAGGTCGGCGGCCGCCCCGGCGTCAGGTACTCAGCCTGCAGCCGGGCGCGCTCAGCCTCGACCGCCGCGATATCGATCGGCTCGTTGCTCATCGCATGCCCTCCATCTAATGCCTCTCGGCCTCGCCAGTCCGATGCCCGCCGAGATGCCCGCCGAGATGGCTGCCGCAGTGTATTAGCATCCATGATTGCCGCACGGGATCATTAATGCACGATTTACGCGCGCGTGGCACTCACCTCGGCCGGCGCGTCGCCGCTCGCCTCCTGCCGGCGGACCGTCCCGCGGCCAAGCAGCGCCCAGCCGGCGAACGCGAGGACCAGGGCGACGACGACGCCCAGGTTCGCGTACGCCCAGGCCCCGGTCTTGCCGCCCAGGCCAATCGGCTCGAGCAGGTACCCCTGCCAGGACAGCCAGGACGCGTAGGAATTGGTGACCAGGCCCCAGCCGACCGCGGTGCCAATGACCAGCAGGGCGACCGGCGCCCAGCGGACCGTGCCGTAGCGGCCGGCGGAGGAGAACAGCTCCGCGTCCGCGTAAGCCCGGCGGCGCAGCGCGATGTCGGCGAGCATCACGCCGCACCAGGCGGAGATCGGCACGCCGAGCGTGATGAGGAAGCCCTCGAACGGCCCGAAGAAGTTGGAGGAGAAGAACACCATGTAGATCGCCCCGGCGATCATCAGCGCCCCGTCGATGAGGGCGGCGCTCCACCGGGGGATGCGCACCCCGGCGGCGAGCATCGTCAGGCCGGAGGAGTAGATGTCCAGCACCGCGCCGCCGACCAGGCCGAGCACCGCGACGATCACGAACGGCACCAGGTACCACGTGGGCAAGATGGTCGACAGCGCGCCGATCGGGTCGGTGTTGATGGCCGTGAGCAGCGACGGCGAGGATCCCGCGAGCAGCAGGCCGAACGCGAGCAGGAACACCGGCGCGATCGACGACCCGAACGCGGTCCAGAAGACGACCCCGGCGCCGGAGGACCGGCGCGGCAGGTAACGCGAGTAGTCGGCCCCGGTGTTCACCCAGCCAAGGCCGAAGCCGGTGGCGACCAGCACGATCGCGCCGAGGAACGCCTGGAACGACCCGGAGTGCAGCCCGGAGACCGTCGCCCAGTGCACCTTGCCCGCGACCAGGATGAAGTAGATAACGGTCAGCACGCCGGTGATCACCGTGATGATCGTCTGCAGCTTCATGATCGTGTCGAAGCCGAGCGCCGCCGACCCGACGACCAGGGCGGTGATGACCAGGAACGCGATGACCTTCGTCGCGTCCCCGGAGGACCAGCCGAGCTGGTGGAACACCGTGGCCGTCGCCAGCGTGGCGAGTACCACCAAGATGATCTCCCAGCCCACGTTGAGCACCCAGGACACCAGCGATGGCAGCTTGTTGCCCTGAACGCCGAACGCCGCCCGCGACAGCACCAGCGTCGGCGCGGACCCGCGCTTGCCGGCCACCGCGATAAACCCGACGAGCAGGAACGACACGATGATCCCGATGAGCCCGGCGGCGACCGCCTGCCAGAACGAGATGCCACCTTCCAGCACGTATGCTCCGTAGCCGAGGCCGAGCACGGAGATGTTCGCCGCGAACCACGGCCAGAACAGGCTCCGCGGGATCCCCTTCCGCTCGTCCTCGCCAATTACGTTGATCCCGTTGGCCTCGTAACCAAGCGGTCGCTGTGGCGCTTCAGCAGTCACCAGGCGCTCCCTTCTCCCAGCTGCACGTGAGCCGCACTGGGGTCTCGCAAGATACAGCTACGCCCGCTAACGTCGCATTCCGGAGGGACGGTATGCAAGCCTTGGAACGCGCGCGCGGTGCCCTTTATGGGCTGGCGATCGGGGACGCCCTCGGGATGCCGGCCCAGATGCTATCCCGCGCCGAGGTCGTTGCCCGCTGGGGACCGCTGCTGCCTGGCTTCGAGGCTGCCCCGCCGGGTCACCCGATCGCGGACGGCATGCCCGCCGGATCGGTCACCGACGACACCGAGCAGGCCGTCTTGCTCGGGCGGCTGCTCGTGCGCGGGCACGGCGAGATCGACCCGCGCGAGTGGGCGGATGCCCTGGCCGGCTGGGAGAAGGAGATGGCCGCGCGCGGATCCCTTGACCTCTTGGGCCCTTCCACGAAACGAGCCCTGCTAGCTGTCCAGGCCGGAACTCCCCCGCAGGAGGCCGGGCGGCACGGGGACACCAACGGAGCGGCGATGCGGATCACTCCCGTCGGGATCGCGTTCCCCGGCCGCGCCGAAGTGCTGGATCACGTCCGCCAGGCCAGCGTGGTCACCCACAACACCCCGGTGGCCATGGCCGGCGCGGCAGCGGTAGCCGCGGCCGTCAGCGCCGGAATCAACGGCACGGACCTGCCTGCGGCGATCGACGCCGCGATCAGCGCGGCCGGCGGGCATGACGGTGGCGTCGCCGCCCGCATCGCGTGGGCCGTCGCGCAGGCGCGCAACCGGACGCGGCAGGGCGTGGCCGACTTCATCACCGGGCGGGTCGGCACGAGCCTGGCCACCACGGAGTCAGTGCCCGCCGCGTTCGCCGTGCTCTCGGCTGTCCCCGATGACCCCTGGCGGGCGTGCCTGCTCGCCGCCTCGCTGGGCGGCGACGCCGACACGATCGCCGCCATGGCCGGCGCGGTGGCCGGCGCGTGCCACGGCCTGCACGCCTTCCCCGGGCACGCGATAAGCACAGTCGACGCTCATGGCCTGGGCCTCACGGACCTAGCGGATGCCCTCTACGCCCTCCGCCGCCCGTGATGCCCGTCCCCGCCCGTCCCCAGGCGGGACTGCTGTGACGGGTGGAGCTGCTGGGCGGGGGGCCAGGCGGCTGGTGTTCGCTGGCGAGGCGATCGTGGACATCGTCATGCGCGTGCCTCGGCTTCCCGAGCGCGGCGGCGACGTGCTCGCGACGGACTCGGCCGTGACCGCTGGCGGCGGGTTCAACGTGATGGCGGCCGCCGCCCGCCAGGGCATGCCGGTCACCTACGCGGGCGGTCACGGTACCGGGCCGTGGGGGGACCTGGTCCGCGCCGCACTGGCCGCGGAAGGCATCGGCATCCTCCGCGAGCCGGACCCGTACCGCGACACCGGTTTCGACGTGGCGCTGGTGGAGCCGGACGCGGAGCGCGCGTTCGTCACGCACCTCGGTGCCGAGGCGCTGCGCGACGCCGGAAGCTGGGACGCGACCCCGCTGGGACCAGGCGATTTCGTCTACATCTCCGGGTATGGCCTGATCCCCGCGCAGTCCGGCCCGGTCCTCGCGAACTGGGCCGCCGCCCTCCCCGACGACGTCATGCTCTTCATGGACCCTGGCCCGCTCGCCGCCGACATCCCGAAACCGGTGCTCGGCCAAGTCCTGTCCCGCTGCGACTGGCTCAGCGGCAACGCCCGCGAGGCGCGATTGCTCACCAGCGCGGACGATCCCGTCCAGGCCGCCCGCCAGCTGCGCGACCGCGCGACCCGCGCGAGCATCCTGGTCCGCGACGGGGCTAACGGCTGCCTGCTGGCCCCGCGCATCGACCCGGATGCCCTGTTCCGCTGGCAGTCGCGGCAGCGCTGGCGCCTGCAACCCGGCCCGCTGCCGCTCCCGCGCCGTTTCCTCCAGCCCCGGGTGAGCCCGGCAATGGCGAAAAGCGCCGCCGCGCGGGTGTCCCGCCTCCCCGCGCCGGAAGTGGCGGCCGTCGACACCACCGGCGCCGGGGACACGCACGCGGGCGTGTTCCTCGCCGCCCTGGCCGAAGGCCTGCGCCCCGTGCGAGCCGCCCGCCGGGCTAACGCCGCCGCCGCGCTCTCGGTGACCAGGCACGGCCCCGCGACAAGCCCAACGCGCGCCGAGCTCGACGCCTGGATGGCGACGGCCGACCCACCTGTGGCACGGCCCCGCGTCCGCCCGGACCCGTGACCGCCGTCCGGGCCTTCGCGGTCAAGCTGTACCAGGGCCCGCGTGACTCCCGCGGTGGCAACCTGTACCCCGGCGGCGAGCCATACGGGTCGGAGCTGGCGTGGACCCCGTGGTTCGTCGTGCCATCGACCGACGCGA
>Ga0137407_10002218_pt1 | contig 12801 bp, 12 predicted proteins | sample CZOMad2_2_16fung_FD_108410 | JGI IMG/M metagenome (GOLD analysis project Ga0137407, IMG submission 108410) | Vadose zone soil fungal communities from Angelo Coast Range Reserve, California, USA - CZOMad2_2_16fungal (Illumina Assembly) | ecosystem: Environmental > Terrestrial > Soil > Vadose...
CGAGCTCATTGAGCAGCACAGTGGCATTGTGCCGGATGCGCGCAGGAAAGGGCGGGGAGCCGTTCACGTCGGCGAATTCGGCGCAGTCGGCCGGACCTGGTGAGCACCGCTGGCTGAGCATCGCCGCCCGGCAGTCGCGAGCTGACCGCCGCCAGCGGGACGGCCGCCGGGTGAGCGCGGATCCTCTGCTGGACACGGCAATGCCAGCGGCGGGCCCGGACGGTCCGGCCGGGCCCGCCTGCCGGACGGCTGCCGTCAGCTCGCGCTGACCTGTCCGTTGACCTCGACCCTGGTCGCCTCATCAGCCGCAGGGGCGGACTTGTCGCCGGTGCCGTGCACGGTGTCGGCGTCGGCCGGGCCGGTACCGCCGGTGCCAGGCAGCGGAGGCTGCCTGCGCAGCAGGATTACCACGGCCGAGGCGCCGGCCGCCGCGGTGAGCAGGACGATCCCGCGAGTGATTCGCCTGCGCCGCCGCCCTTTCCGGTCCGGATCCAGCCGCCGCGCGGCCTTGGTCATCACGGCTGATACCTGCGGCGCGAACTTCTCCTGCACGGCCTTGCCGGTCTGCTCGACACGGGGTGCGGCCCACCTGCGCGCGCGGCGCACATGCGGCTTGGCCAGGGCAGCGGCCTCGCCCGCGCCCTGCATGGCGGCCGTGCCGGCGCTCTTCGCCAGCGGCACGGCCTGGGACGCTTTCTGCCGGGCTCGCTCGCGCATGCGTGCCGTGGTGTCGGCCCTGAAGCCGTTCTTCCTTCTCAGTAGCGACATATCTACCTCCCCGAGAGTTATTTCGCCTGACACACTTCCCCGCAAAATCGCCGTCAACCCTGCTGCCGGGTACGCCGCAGTGATCCGGACGTGGGCGAACCCGCTACCACCAGGGCGATGTGCCGCGATGGACGCCGCACTACTCCGGCCGTGCGAGGATTCTTTTCATGACGAACACCCTCACTGCAACGCTACGGACGAGCCGCGGGACGGTTAAGGTCCGCCTCTATCCCGATCACGCGCCGAAGACCGTGCGGAACTTCGTCGATCTCGCCGAGGGATCGCGCGAATGGACCGATCCGCGTACGAGGCAGCCCGGCGGGAAGCTCTACGACGGCACGATCTTCCACCGGGTGATCCCGGATTTCATGATCCAGGGCGGAGACCCGCTCGGCACGGGCACCGGCGGGCCCGGTTACCAGTTCGCTGACGAATTCCACCCGGATCTGGCTTTCGACCGGCCGTACCTGCTGGCCATGGCCAACGCGGGCCCCGGCACCAACGGCTCGCAGTTCTTCATCACCACCGTTCCGACCCCCTGGCTGAGCAGGAAGCACACCATCTTCGGCGAGGTCATCGACGGCAGCGATGTCGTCGATCAGATCAGCAAGGCCGAGCGCGGCCGCAACGACCGCCCGGTCACCGATGTGGTGCTCGAGTCGGTCACGATCGAGCGCCATGGTGATGCACCGGGATCCGCGGGATAGGGCGATGGTCGTCCCCCCGGGCCCGGGAACCGAGCACGACACGGCGGCGCCCACCTGCTTCCGGCACCCGGGCCGTGAGACCTACGTCTCGTGCGTGCGCTGCGGCCGGCCAGCCTGCCCGGACTGCCTGCGCTCGGCGGCGGTTGGCCAGCAGTGCGTCGAGTGCATCCGGGAGGGCAATCGGGGCAGCCGGCCGCCGAGGACTGCCTTCGGCGGCCGCGTGGTCACGAATGCCCTGGTCACGTGGATCCTCGTTGGCATCAATGTCGTCTTCTACCTGACGGAATGGATCTATCCCAAGATCGTCGACAACCTGTCGATGATCGGGAACGCCGCGCTGTCCGCCGGCGGGCCGCTGACCGGCGTGGCCGACGGGCAGTGGTACCGGCTGATCACGTCCGCCTTCCTGCACGAACCTGGACTGTCCGGCTTCGGGCCGGCGCACATCATCTTCAACATGTGGGCGCTGATCTTCGTTGGCCCCGCGCTCGAGCAACTGCTCGGCCGCGTGCGCTTCCTCGCGGTTTACCTGGTGAGCGCGCTGGGCGGTTCGGTGCTCTACTATCTCGCCGGCCCGACCAACGTGGAGGCGCTCGGCGCATCTGGTGCGATCTTCGGCCTGTTCGGCGCGTGGTTCGTCGTATCCAAGCGGCTGCGGCTGGATAACAGGCAGATCGTTACCCTGATCGTGCTCAACCTGGTGATCAGCTTCGCCATCCCCGGCATCGCCTGGCAGGCGCACGTCGGCGGACTGATCGCCGGTGCCGCCCTCACGGCCGCGTACGTCTATGCGCCGAAAGTCCGTCAGTCACGCGCGCTGGCGCAGGCCGGGGCCACGGCGGCCATCATCGCGGTGCTGGTCATCGCGGTCGTCGTCCGGGATCACCAGCTGGCGGCCGCCACGCTGGCCGGCTGAAGCCGCGGCCGCGGCGGCAGACGGCGCCGGCCGGCTGCGCCCTTAGCGCCACTTCGTGGCGAGTGCCACGCCCGTGATGATGAACCCGAAGCCGATGACCAGGTTCCAGCTGCCGATGACGCTCTGCGCCGGATTGCTGCCACCGGTGATGTAGAACAGCGAGATCCAGGCGAGCCCGATCAGCAGGCTGCCGAGCATCGTCGGTACCAGCCAGCGCGGGCTAACCTGGGCTTTCGCTGACCTTGGCGGCGGCGTGTAGACCGCCTTGCTTCTGACGCGGGACTTGGGCACGGTCGTCTCCTGGTCGGTCTGGCCACCGGGCGCGCGCTGCCGCGTGGCGGCGCAGCCGCGCGGGGCTCTGGCGTAAGCGTAGTTGCTCCCGCGAGTGCGCGCCGCCTGCGCGATGAGCCCGGGCCGGGCTTGGCGCACGGTATGTGGGTCACGACAAAGCGTAACGCCCCGGGGCGGACAGCCGACTAGCAAGGTGAGGGCTTGCGCCGTCGCCCCCGAGCGGTGCAAGCCCTCCCCGCTGCCCGGGACCAGGCAGCCGACTGGCCGGGGCCGGCCTGCCGGGCAGGCCGGTGACCCGCCGTACCAGGTGCCTGCGCGGGCCCGCGCGGGCCCGCGGGATTGCCCCGATCGCGGCGCTGCCCGGGCTAGTGGCCTTTGCTGTCAGTCGGCGTGGGGCTCGGCGACGTATCCGTGGGCGTCGGGGTCGCGGTCGGGGTGGGGGTCTGCTCCTGTGCGACCGTCAGCGTTATCTGCGTCCCAGGCGGGACGGTCTTGGGCGGCGCCGGGGACTGGCCGACCACCGTGCCGGGCGTGGTGCCAGGCTGGGCAGGCACGAAGTTGACCCGGTAGCTCAGGTTGTCGGCCCGCAGGGTTCCCTCCGCGGTCTGCAGCGACTGGCCGATCACGTTCGGCACCGAGATGCCGCCGCCGGACACGGTGATCGTGACCGTGATTCCCGGCTTGGCCAGCGTGTTCCCGGCGGGGCTCTGATCGATCACGGTTCCCTGGGGCTGAGACGAACTGGGATCGGTCCGCGGCTTGCCGACCTTGAAGCCCGCATTCGTCAGCTCGCTCTCGGCGTCAAGTTCCTTCTTGCCGATCACATCCGGCACGGCCTTCTTCGCCGGGCCGGTGGAGACGTAGAGCGTGACCGTGCTGTTCGCGGCCACCAAGGTCCCGAACGTCGGACTGGTCCTGATCACGATCCCGCGGGGCGTCGTGCTCGACGCCTGCAGCACGACCGCCGACACCAGGTTGGCCTTGGCGATCTCCTTCTGGGCCTGCTTCCGGGTATGGCCGGCGACCGCCGGTACCGAGATCTTCCCGCCACCGGCCGCCGCGTAATGCACGGCATAGCCGATCCCGCCGAGGATCAGCAGCGCGACCAGGCTGATGGCAACCCAGAGCCATAGCCGGCGGCGCTTGCCCGGCGGCGGCTGGTCCTCGGGCCCGTAGCGGTAGGCCGGGATCGCGCTCGTGGGGCCGGCCGCCATGGTGCCCTGCCCCATCCGCCGGGTGCCCTGGTAAAGATCCGTGCGGGTCGGCGCGGCCACCGGCATGCCGGACAGCGCACGCTGGATGTCGTTGCGCATATCCCCGGCGGACTGGTAGCGGTCGGCCGGGTCCTTGGCCATCGCCTTGAGCACGATCGCGTCGGCCCAGCCCGGTATCTCGGGATCCACCCGCGACGGCGGGATGGGGTTCTCCCTGACATGCTGGTAGGCGATCGCGACCGGCGAGTCGCCGGTGAAGGGCGGCCGTCCGGTCAGCAGCTCATACAGCAGGCAGCCGGCGGAGTACAGGTCGCTGCGGGCATCTACGCGCTCGCCCCTGGCTTGCTCCGGCGACAGGTACTGCGCGGTTCCGATCACCTGCGCGGTCTGCGTCATCGTGGCCTGCGAGTCGCTGACGGCCCGGGCGATGCCGAAGTCCATCACCTTGACGTCGCCGTCCCGGGTGAGCATCACGTTGCCTGGCTTGATGTCCCGGTGCACGATGCCGTTGCGGTGACTGTAGTCAAGGGCCCGCAGCACGCCGTCGCTGATCTCCATCGCCCGCTCCGGCAGCAGCCGGCGGTCTTCCCGAAGCAGGTCGCGGAGGGTACGGCCGTCGACGTACTCCATCACGATGTAGGGGACCGGGGTCGGGCCGACCATGTCCTCGCCGGTGTCGTAGACGGCGACGATCGACGGGTGATTCAGCGACGCGGCTGATTGCGCCTCGCGGCGGAACCTGGCCTGGAAAGTCTGGTCCCTGGCCAGGTCATCGCGGAGCGTCTTCACCGCGACGATGCGGTCGAGACGGATGTCTCTGGCCCGGAAGACCTCGGCCATGCCGCCGCGCCCGACGATCCCGTCGAGCTCGTAACGACCGCCAAGCAGCCGGGGCTGGGTCATGTCTCGCACTTGAAGTTACCGTCCCGCATCGTCGCTGCCTGCCGGGCGTGCCGCGGTGCCGGCGGCCCGGTCCTGGATCTGCCCGCCCGGGTGAGCGCGGCAGGCTGGTTTCCGTTCACTGGACCCCCAGGTATGCCTTGATCACCTGCTGGGCGATGGGGGCGGCTGCGGCGGCGCCGAAGCCGCCGCCCTTTACCACGACGCCGACGGCAATCTTGTGGTTGCCGGCGCCCCCGACCGGGGTGAAGCAGGTGAATACCGAATCGTCCAGCGTCGAGCTGTTCTGCGCGGTGCCGGTCTTGCCAGCGATCTGGAGATTGGGCATGAAGATGTTGTGAGCGGTCCCGGCCGGGTTCTCCACGACCTGGATCATCATTGCCTGCATGTCCGCTGCGACCTGCGGGCTCACCGGGTTGGACAGGACCGACTGCCGGGCGCCCTGGATCGTGGTGAGGTCGGGCGCCTGGACCCTGGCTACCAGGTAGGGGGTCATCAGCGTGCCCTGGTTGGCGATGGCCGCGGAGAACATCGCCTCCTGCAACGGCGTCACCTGGTCGTTGAGCTGGCCGATCGCGGACAGTGCCCGGAGGGAGGGATCCCGCTCCAGCGGGTAGATGCTGGCCGAGACCGGCAGCGGGATTGTCAGCTTCGAGTTGTTAAACCCGAACAACTCCGCCTGCCTCTGCAGTGCCGTGGCGCCCACCTTGATGCCGAGATTGCCGAAGGCGCTGTTGCAGGAGATGTAGAAGGCCTGGATCAGCGGCGGGTTGCCGTTCCCGCACGTCTCGCCGGCGTCGTTATGCAGCAGGTTGCCGTTCGGCAGCTTCAGCGCGGGGGGCGCGAAAACCGTCGACTGCGGACTCTTGACCTTCCCGAGGGACAGTGCGGTGGAGCTTGTCACCACCTTGAAAGTGGAGCCTGGCGGGAACGTCGCGTTGATGGCCCGGTTGAGCAGCGGCTGCCGCGGATCGTGCCGGTATTGCAGGTCGATCTTGTCGAGTCGCTTGCCGCTGAGGGTCGCGTACCGGTTCGGGTTGTAACTCGGGTAGGAGGCCATGGCCAGGATCGCCCCGGTTGCCGGATCGAGCGCGACGAGCCCGCTCGGCCTGCCCAGCGACTTCAGCCCGGCATAGGCCGCCTGCTGGGCCTTGGGATCGATGGTGAGGTAGACGGTGGCACCCAGCCGTGGTTTCCCGGTGACCAGGTCGATCAGGTTGTGCACGGCCAGCCGGGGGTCCGTGCCGGCCAGTACCTTGTTCTCCGCGCCCTCGATGCCGGTCGCGCCGAAAATTGAGTCATAGCCGGTCACCGGCGCGTACAGCGGGCCGTTCAGGTAGGACCGCTGGTAGATATTGCCGCCCTTGGCCAGCCGGGAGAAGGCGATGGTAGGCCCGCTGGCCGCCGCGGCCCCGGTCGGCGTGATGCCGCCCGCCGCCACGATCGAGCCGCGCTTGTACTGGAACTGCTGGTTGAAGATGCGGACGTTGCCCGGCTTGGCTGCCAGGTTGGTGGACTTGAACGCCTGCACGTAGTTCACGTTGATCAGGAGCAGCGCGAACATCCCGAGGCAGGCGAGGGAGAGCCGGAGCAGCGCGCGGTTCACCGGGCACCCGCCTGCTGGCGGGGCCGGCTCGCCGGCCTTCGCGCCGCCATCAGCCGGCCCGCACGATCTGGGTCATGCCCTCGTCCTGGATCGGCTGCGGGGCGGGCCGCCTGGCCGCGTCGCTGATCCGCATCAGCAGCCCGATCATGGCCCAGCTCGCCACCAGGGAAGAGCCGCCCTGCGACAAGAAGGGCGTGGTGACGCCGGTCAGCGGGATCAGGCCAGTCACCCCGCCGACGATCACGAACACCTGCAGCGCCAGCACGAACGCAAGACCCCCGGCCAGGAGCTTGGCGAACGGATCCCGGACCAGGATGGCAGCCCGCAGGCCCCGCTGCACGATCAGCCCGAAGATCAGCAGGATCGCCATCAGCCCGGTCAGGCCGAGTTCCTCGCCGAAGGCGGTGATGATGAAGTCACTTTGCGCCAGCGGCGTGACGTATGGCTCGCCGTGGCCGAGGCCGGTGCCCAGGATCCCGCCGAAGCCCATCCCCTCCAGTCCCTGGACGAGCTGGAACGACGAATGCAAGGGGTTGTTGCCGCCGAACGGATCCAGCCAGATGCTGAACCGCTCGGCAACGTGGCTGGACAGTATGCTCGCCGCGTAGGCCCCGGCGCCGAAGAGGCCGATCCCGATCAGCAGCCATGAGGTCCGCTGCGTGGCGACGTAGATCATCGCCACGAACAGCCCGAAGAAGAGCGCGGACGTGCCGATGTCCGTCTCGAAAATCAGGATGAGCAGGCTGGCGCCCCAGGCGATCAGCACGGGGCCGAGGTCGCGCCCGCGCGGCAGGTCGATCCCGAGCACCCGGCGGCCGGCCAGCGCCAGCACGTCCCGCTTGGCGACGAGGTAGCCGGCGAAGAAGACCGCCAGCGCGAGCTTGGCGAATTCCCCCGGCTGAATCGAGAACCCGCTGATCTTGATCCACACCTTCGCCCCGTTCACCTCGCTGAGCGAGGCGGGCAGCAGGGCCGGGATGGCCAGCAGCAGCAGGCCGAGCGCCCCCAGGGTGTAGGTGTAGCGCTGCAGGACCCGCGGCTCCCTGATGATCACCAGCACAGCGATGAAGGCGGCGATGCCGATCGCGCTCCACACGACCTGGTAGGCGGTCGTCGACGCGCTCATGGTAATGATCTTGCTGCCCGGGTTGCCGGCCCGCCCCGACTCCTGCAGCCGGTAGATCATAACGATGCCCAGGCCGTTGAGGAGCGCTGCCAGCGGCAGCATCAGCGGATCGGCCCACGGGGCGAGCCTCCGCACGGCGAGGTGGGCGACGAACACGAGCGCGGCGAACGCGAGGCCATACTCGATGAGCCCGGCTGGCAGCTTGCCGTTCAGGCCCAGACCGGCGCTGGCATAGGCGGCCAGCACCACGCCAACGGCGAAGGTGAGCATGAGCAACTCGGTGCTGCGCCTGCCGCGGGGAATCGGGGCCGCCGTGTCGGAAGCGGCCTGCTCCCCGGCGCCTGATTGGGCCGTCACTGCGGTCATCCCGACCCGCCTTGCTGTGCGCAGTAGCCGGGCACGGCCGGCTTCGGACGGTAGGGCGGGATGACGGTACGCACCACAGTCCTGCCGTTCACCTTCTTCTTGACCTTGCGCGGCTTGGGCTTGCCCGCCTCCCATCGCTGCACCGCGGCGAACGCCCGCTGGCACAGGTAGCCATGCCGGATGTTGAGCACGATGCGCTGGGCATCGGCTAGCCCGCGGGCCGTGATCGTGGCCTGGATCTGCCGCACATCGTTGGCAGGCACGCCCGACATCGGGATATCGGTCTTGACGTACACGCTGGACAGGCTCATTCCAGCGACTCGCTCGTTGACGCCGCGGAAGATGGCGACCTGGCCGCCGGACGCGCCGACGTAGTACTGGCCCTGGGTGTAGCGCCAGGCCGCATACCCGCCGCCGGCGATCAGCAGTAGCAGGACCACGAGGATGGACGTGACGACGGGCCAGCGTCGCCGGGCCCATCTGCCGTCGTCTTCGTCCTGCTCTTCTTCCTCGGCCTCTTCGTCAGCGGGCGGCGCGTGCGCGGCCTCCGGGGTGAACTCGGCCGCCGGCCGGGACGAGATCTGGGTCAGCTGGTGCGCGCGCCCGGCGGGGCTGTCCGTGCGCACCAGGGGCCGGCCATCGCTGTTCGATGCGGCGCCGGCGATCACCGATACCTCGCTGGGCGCCGCGGGATCGGCGGCGGTATCGATGACGTCCGCCACGATGCAGGTGATGTTGTCGGGGCCGCCGCTGCGGATGGCGAGCTCGATCAGCTGGATGACGGCGTCGTCCGGGCTGGTGATCGTGACCAGGGTCTTGTGCAGGGTCTGCTCGGTGACCACGTCCGACAGCCCGTCGGAGCAGAGCAGGTACCGGTCGCCAACCCTGACCTCGCGGATGGACAGATCAGGCTCTGCCTCGGTCCGGCCGTCGAGTGCCCGGAGCAGCAGTGAGCGCTGCGGATGCGTGGCGGCCGCCTCCGGGGTCAGCCTGCCATCGTCGACCAGTGACTGCACCAGCGTGTGATCACGGGTGATCTGGTAGAAGTCGCCGTCGCGCAACAGGTAGGCCCGCGAGTCGCCGATATGGCAGAGCGCGACGCGCGCGTCCTGCCAGAGCATGGCGGTCAGCGTGGTGCCCATGCCCTCGACCGCCGGGTCGGCCGCGCTCATCTCGTGCAGGGTGGCGTTGGCCGCTGCTACCGCGGCGGCGAGCGGGTCCAGCAGGTCACCGCCCGGCATGTCGTGGTCGAGCCCGGCGAGCGCGGAGATGGCCACGGCACTCGCCACCTCGCCGGCCGCATGTCCGCCCATGCCATCGGCGATGGCCAGCAGGCGCGGGCCCGCATACGCCGAGTCCTCGTTACCCTCTCGGAGGAGCCCGACGTCTGAGCGGACCGCGTAGCGGAGTGCAAGTGTCATCTGCGCAGTTCCAGAACAGTTTTGCCGATACGGATTGGCACGCCGACCGGCACCGGGGTCGGCTGGGTCACCTTCTGCCGATCAAGATAGGTGCCGTTGGTAGAGCCGAGGTCCTCGACAATCCACTGACCATCTTGCGGAAATAGCCGGGCATGTCGGCTCGAAGCGTAGTCATCCGCCAGCACCAGCGTGGCATCATTTGCCCGACCGATGGTGATTTGCTGATCTGCTAGGCCCATGCTCGTGCCCGCCCGGTCGCCAGCGGTGACGAGCAGCTGCTGCGGCGCCGCCCGGCTGGCCCGCCCGGCCCTGGGCGGCTTGGCCGGCTGGGCTGGCCTGCTCCGCGGCTGCTGGCGCTTGCGGCCAGGCCGGCGGCTGGTGCCTGAGGGCCCGAACAGGTCTGTGCGCACGACACCCACGGCGGCGATGACGAATAGCCAGAGGACGGCAAGGAACGCCAGCCTGATGAGGGTGAGGGTAAGCGCATTCATCGGGTCATGTGTCCTCGGTGGCCGTTGCTGCCTCTGCTCGTCACTAGGCGCCCCGGCGCCGGATGGGTTATGGATTTGCCGCGGTATCAGTAAATGCCATCCCGCCGGAAAACGAGAGTCGTCCGGCCCAGCGTGACCCGGGTTCCGTCGGTCAGGGAAACCCGCCGTACCGGCTGGCCATTGACGAAAGTGCCGTTGGTTGAGCCGAGGTCGACCAGGACGACCTCGCCGTCCTCGACCCGGAGCTCCGCGTGGTGGCGTGAGACTCCTGGATCGACGAGCCGCAGGTCACAGTCCGTGCCACGGCCGAGTATGGTCAGCGGCGCGCTGAGCTCGTAGGTGCGCTGCGTGTTCCCGTCCGACCCAGGCTCCGGGCCGGAGACGAGCAGCCTCGGGGCGCCGGTGAAGCTGCCCGGCGGGTGCGGAAGGTCGCTGGCGGGCCTGCGGATCTCGCCGTCCTCGACGGTCGTGCCCCTGATCACCCCCGAGCGGATCCGGAAGGTCCCCGTGGTCAGGTCGGGCACTCCCTCGAATCGCATCCGCACCGGGCCGACGAAGGAGTAGCCCTGCTCTCTGGCATGCTCGCGGGCTAGCGTCGACAGCTCGATGCCGAGGCTGTCGGCATAGACCTTCAGCCGGTCGTGATCGGTGTCCGCCAGTTCTACGACGAAATCGTTCGGCACCAGCGTGCGGCCCTGCGCGACGATCGCTGCGCGGTCATCCATCTCGCGCTGCACCGCGCTGGCAACCTCCACGGGCTGCAGCTCGGATCTGAACGCCCGCGCGAAGGCACCCTCGACCATCCCCTCGAGCCTGTGCTCGAAGCGTTGCAGAACTCCCACCGGGGCACCTCCTTCCGTGCTTCCATCCGATCGTATCGGCGGCGTGGGGCAGTTTGAGGACGTGCTAACCTGACTGCCTCGCCCGGGGCGGGTGGCGGAACGGCAGACGCGCACGGTTCAGGTCCGTGTGTCCGAAAGGACGTGAGGGTTCAAATCCCTCCTCGCCCACGCTCGTTGCTTGCCTTCCCCCTCCTCGCCCGCATGGTGCGCTGGCCGCAGCCTAAGCGTCCGCAGGTTCCCTGTCAGTGGCTCCCGATCAATGGTCGGCGCATTCTACCTGCGGCTGGCTGGCCGGCGTGCCGGTGCGGGCGGCGGCATGCACGCAGCGACGCAGGGCAGAATTGACCTGTGCCGGAACTTCCAGAGGTAGAGGCGCTCGCGGCCGATCTGCGGGAGCGTGCGGTCGGCCGCGTCATCGAGCGCGCCGATGTCGCCGAGTTCGCCGTGCTGAAGACCTATGAGCCGGCGCTGACCGCGCTGCGCGGCCGGACGATCACGGCGACCGGGCGATACGGCAAGTTCCTCGACCTGCTCACGGAACCAGATCCAGGTGCGGGCCAGCCGCTGCATCTCATCACGCACCTGGCCAGGGCAGGCTGGCTGCGATGGCGGGAGAAGCTGCCGCCCGAGCCGCCCAGGCCGGGCAGGGGGCCGCTGGCTTTCCGGGTCACGTTCGCTGACGGCGCCGGATTCGATCTCACCGAGGCAGGGACCCGCAAGCGGCTGGCGGTCTACCTGGTTGCCGACCCGGCGGCCGTCCCCGGCATCGCCGCGCTGGGGCCCGACCCGCTCGACCCGGCTTTCACGGCTGGCGTCCTGGCCGGGATCCTGGCCGGGCGCCGGACCCAGATCAAGGGCGTGCTGCGGGACCAGAAGATCATCGCCGGCATCGGCAACGCCTACTCCGACGAGGTGCTGCACGCCGCGAAGATGTCGCCGTTCCGGCTGGCCGCCAGCCTGTCCGGCGAGGAAGTCGCCGAGTTGCACGCGGTGATCGTCGGCACCCTGCGCGACGCCATCGCGCGGTCGGCCGGCCTGGCCGCCGGGGACCTGAAGGCGGAGAAGAAGGCCGGCCTGCGAGTGCACGGCCGGGCTGGGCAGCCGTGCCCGGTTTGCGGGGACACCGTCCGGGAGGTCTCGTTCGCCGACTCGGCGCTGCAGTACTGCCCGACCTGCCAGACCGGCGGCAAGCCGCTGGCTGACCGCCGGATGTCCCGCCTGCTCAAGTAGCTGATCCCGCGGGCCGCGATGACCGGGCTGCGCAACTGACCCGCCCGGCCTGTCGATATGCACTTCGGTAGGCACCCGCGCCTACCGAAGTGCACATTCATCGGATCGCAGGGGCGGCGGCCGACGGCGGAGCCCCCCGGGCGGGGCGGCGGCCGGGCGGACGGCGCTTCCCGGCCGGGCCGGCGGGGACCCGGCCGGGGGCGCCCGCTAGTTGAAGACCTGACCGATCTTGGTCCAGCGCATGTTGCCGCAGCCGCGCTGGTTGAAGGTGCTGTCGACGTGCTGGCCGAACCAGTTGCCGGTGATGTGCGCGGTCTTGGTGCCGGCCACGATCATCGGGCACATCATGTGCGCCGGCAGCGGCGCGAACGGGTGCTTCGCGTGCAGCAGGGCGCGGCAGGCCGCCGCCGCGTTCGGGTGCGTGCCGCCGACCGGGTCGCAGCGCAGCGTCCATTGCTTTGCCTTGGCGCCCGGCCTGGCCTTCTCCTGGATGACGAGGGAGACCTTCGACGCGGGGCGGGCGCTTGCCGCCGTCCCGCTGGTTGCGTGCACGCTGCCGCACGCACTGAGAGCAGCCGCGCAGGTGGCGGCGATCAGGATGGACCGGGCGCTGGTCCCGGCCCGGAGCATGTGCGTCATCATGCCCCTTGGACGCGGGGCCAGGCCGCATGGTTCCGCGCGATCATGCCGCCTCGGCGCTGCGCCCCGGCCGCCGCCGCCCGTTTCGACCCGCATCGCGTGCCGCGGCGCCGCAGGCCGCGCGCTGCTCGCGGTCACTAGGCTTGGATCATGAGCGGCCTGCTGCGGGATCTTGCTCGCGCCGTCGGCGAGCCGCAGCTGCTGACCGAGCCCGCGCTGCTGGACGGCTACGTCACGGACTGGACCCGGCGCTACCACGGAACGGCCAGCTGCGTGGTCCGGCC
>Ga0137407_10002222_pt1 | contig 12795 bp, 17 predicted proteins | sample CZOMad2_2_16fung_FD_108410 | JGI IMG/M metagenome (GOLD analysis project Ga0137407, IMG submission 108410) | Vadose zone soil fungal communities from Angelo Coast Range Reserve, California, USA - CZOMad2_2_16fungal (Illumina Assembly) | ecosystem: Environmental > Terrestrial > Soil > Vadose...
AGAAACATATTTTAGATGAGAAAATCAAAATCAAAATTAAAAATAAAGTCAACATCAAAACTAAGCGATGGTGAGCGAAACATCAAGTGGATTGAGAAGCATTGTAGAATTCCAGAGGGAAAGGATGTTGGTAAGGAAGTTAAATTATTAGATTTTCAAAAAAGAATAATTTTGAAGATTTATGATAATCCGCATGGGACACGTCGAGCTATTATTTCTATGGGAAGAAAAAATGGTAAAACGGCTTTATCGTCTTTTTTTCTTTTGCTTCATTTATGTGGTCCGGAGGCAAGGCGTAATTCGCAATTATATTCAGCGGCGCAATCTCGGGATCTGGCGTCTTTAATTTTTAGTTTGGCGGCTAAGATTGTTCGTATGTCGCCAACATTGAATCCAGTTGTTGTTGTTAGAGATACAGCTAAGCAATTATTTTGTTCTGGCATGGGTACTCTTTATAGAGCTTTATCTGCTGATGCTACTACTGCTTATGGTTTGAGTCCTTCGTTGACAATTTTTGACGAGTTAGGGCAGGTTCGTGGTCCACGTTCTGAGCTTTACGAGGCATTGGAAACTGCTACTGGTGCGCAAGAAAATCCTTTGTCTATTATTATTAGTACGCAAGCATCGACAGACGCGGATTTATTATCGGTATTGATTGATGATGCTTTAGAAGGAAGTGATCCACGTGTTGTTATAGAATTTTTTACTGCACCTATTGATGATGATCCTTTTCTAGAGGATACAATTAAAAAAGCTAATCCAGCTTTTGGATATTTTTTAAATGTTAAAGAAGTTATGGCGATGGCCGAAGATGCTAAACGCATGTCGTCGCGAGAATCAGAGTTTAGAAATTTAATTTGTAATGAAAGAGTTGAAGCCTCCAACCCTTTTGTCTCACGCAGTGTTTGGCAAGCGTGTGGCGGCCCTGTTTTGGATCTGCACAGTGTGCCTATTTACGCAGGGTTGGATCTATCTTCTGTGAGTGATCTAACAGCATTCGTGATGGCCGGAAGAGTTGAAGGTAAGTGGCATATCAAGCCAACGTTTTGGTTACCGCAGGAAGGTTTGCGAGAGAAATCCAGGACTGATCGTGTGACTTATGATCTATGGCATGAGCAAGGTTTCTTGGAAGTGACACCAGGTCATGTGGTTTCTTACAAGTATGTCGCTGGTTTTTTGTGGAGTGTTTTTAACGAATATAATATTATGAAGCTTGGTTTTGATAGATGGAATATGAAGCATCTAAAACCTTGGTTATTGGAAGCTGGTTTCAGTGAACAGGTAATCAAGGACAAGTTCGTGGAATTTGGGCAGGGCACCCAAAGCATGTCACCAGCATTACGAGATTTGGAAGCGCTGATACTGGCGAAAGAAATTGCCCATGGAAATCATCCTGTCTTGAATATGTGCGCGGCTTGTGCCGTGGTCGAAGGGAAGGATGATGCTAACAGGAAATTGTCCAAGAATAAATCTACCGGTCGGATCGATGGTATGATATCTCTGACAATGTCGATCGGAGTTGCGCCAATCCAGACAAGAGTGTTTGATGTGGCCGCGTTAATTGGGTGACTATAATGACTGAAATTCGCTATCCGCAAATGGACTTGAATGTTTTGTTGGCGCAGATGGAAAAGCAGGAAGTGTTGCGACAGAAACAGGAAGCATCTCGAATTAAAGAGATGAAGAAAAAAGTCCAGAGGTATGAACGTGAGCAGCGTGATCTGGACCGCGATGATATGGCGTGTGATGGAATTTTTTCGCACCATGATCATATGAGCAATGTTGAGGCTTCCAATAAACTTCTGGAACGTTTGCAGTATTATCACGGTGATAACAGGTGACCATCAAGAATCAGAACGTCAAGATCAATCAGGGTGATACGATTACGTTGTTTGTGGCTTTGACACAGGCTGATGGTAGTGCATACGATCCTACTATCAATGCGGTGATCAAGTGGCGACTATTACGAAATGCGTATGACGATGTCTCGGAAGCTTTGGTGAAGAAGGATCTTGGTGCTGGAATTACGGTGGTCACAGCACCAATCAAGGGTGTCAACATCGCGTTGAATATAGCCGATACCAATTTGCCAGTGCGTTTTTATTATCATGAACTTAAGATCTGGGATGTTAATGACGTGACGACAGCGATGACTGGATTGATTATTATCCAGCATGCGGTGCAGATGGTGAAGGAAAATGTGGCTTTACCTGCGGCAAGACAATTCAGTTTGTCTGGTACAGCACCAACGAGAACGCCGTGATGTGGTTTTTGGTTGAAGATTGGTTTTGTCGTAAATGCGGTATTTATATATGTTGGAGTAATTGGGGTATTTGTCCCAAGTGCAAGGAAAGAACAAGATGACAGATACGTTTGATATTCTTGAACGTGTTGTCGAGGAAACCAAATGCAAGCCTGGTTGGTTTTTTAGTTTGGAAGATGAGGATGGTGCCAAGCGTCTAGTGATTACGATTGCTGGCGTTAATAATTATGATCATTTACAGAAATATACAGTGTCTCATTGGCATCCGGTACCGATTACGACTTTCAATGAGAAGAGTTGGCGGCGCTGGATTTTCGAGCAATGTCTTCGCACCATGAATCATGAAATAGGTGAGAGCCTTCGTTTTGGTCTTGATGAAGTTAGACCTTTTGTGCCATGTCACGGCCCTGGCGAAGATCCTTACACCGTACATGAATTCAGATCAGAGACAGATGCGTTGACGACACAAGATGGTTCGTTGCGAGCTGGTCCGTTGTGAGCACTTCAGTCAAGTCTGAGACATTAATTGAAGCTAAGCGTTTGGGTATTGATCCCAGTCGTCTTGTTTTTTCGCGTAAGTTGGAATGGACCGGAGTTGATGGCAAGTTAACTTTGCGTAAAGCATCCTTCGATCAGGTATCCCGCAAGATCACAATTTTTTCTGATGCGATATGCGCGAGAGATGAGAATATTTTTGATGTCCTCAGGGATGTCGTCAAGGCTATCCAAAACAGAACGTTGTATGCGTTTCGTCCACTCAAGAATGCTGATCAGGTTATTGCCTGGGCCAAGCAATATTTTGAAACAACTGTTGTGTCAGAAGAAATGCACACCACGATTGCTTACAGCAAGATTCCATTTGATTGGAGTGAATTAGATCCAGACTTGAATGATGTGCGTGTTGGTGCGGATACAAGACGAAGTGTTGTGTCGTTGGGTGAAGAAGGCGCGGTTGTTCTTAAATTTAAGTCAGATGAAATTACCAAGTGCTGGCAACGATTGATCGATGCTGGTGCGTCCTGGGATTATCCATCGTATCAGCCGCATGTGACGTTGACGTATAAAGTTCAAGGTGTCGATCTTGATAAGATCAAGCCTTATAGCGGTGAATTGATTTTTGGTTCTGAAGTGTTCAGGAAAATTACGCCTGTTGGTGAAATTGATGAGCGTAATTTTAGATATAAATATAATGAAGATGAACCACGTGATGAAGATGGTAAATGGACAGATGGCGGCGGTAGTAGTGGAGATAGTAGCGGTGATGGTGGGGACAGTGGCGGTGGTGATGCAAAAGTTTCCAGCGCGTCTGAATTATTTGCCAGGCATTATGATCCATCAATTACGGCTGATGATGTTGTTGCCAAGACCGAAGGTTGCTGCTGAGGCGATTGATGATGTAATGAAGAAGTTGGAGAATACTGTCCCAACCAGTGCGCCAGTAGACGAAGGTGGTTTTATCCAGAAGGATGGGACGTACACACCTGAACGCCAGGCATTGGCATCAGCAGATCCTGGAAAACATCTTTACGCCGGCTCAAGTCAAGGCAGCGACACCAGCACCAGGTGAGAAACCGTTGCTATCTGTGTGGGGCGGTCGCGGCGGATCTGGTAAGTCGTGGTTAACCAAGAACAAGGTCGCTGATCCCAGTAAGGCTGTTTATTTCCAAAGTTGGTGGCACAGAGTAGCAAGAAATGACAAAAACCAAGACTGGAAATTTACCTGATTCAGATTTTGAGTTCGATATTGATTTTGATGTCAAGAATGCGGACAAGAAATATTCCAAGGAGACTTTGGAGCAGATGCGCCAGTTTGAAGAATCATTGAAACAATATCAGAAGAAATGATGATGGACACGCCAAAATATGCCTGGATTGAGCGTCGCAAAATTCATCACAAGGCAAAAGTTATGCTTGGCTTGGTGAAACAGGATTTGGGTGATTACGATGACTTTATGGATGAGTGTATCGACAACTTGACGGCGGATGTCGAGACGATGGATGAGGATCAGGCGAGGGAAACGTGTCAGCTTATGTGGGATGAAGAAGGAAGTTATTAAATAAGCGAACCGCACCATTGTTGTAAGCAAAGGTACGGTTCTAACCAATCGAAACTGTATGAGAGGATCGACAGGCTATGAATACATTAGCACAAGGTAAGGGCAATTTAATAACACGTATGCCTAAGTTTTTTCCGACTGTTTCGATATTGCCGGATATTATTGTTCATGCTCAGAATATTTATCGGCTTATAAAGCCAGATAGGTTTGGACTGAGTCTTGTTGATTTTTGTTTTAGATTGGATGAGGGGCTTCGTAAGATATATTCTGTTAAAGAACTTTTTGATGTTTATAATTCTGATCTTAGAAATAATGGTGATGGTGTCTTAATTAAGATTGTGGTTCGTCCACATGAAACTTTATCTCATGTTTCAAGATTAATTTCGGAAACAACTTTTATTTCAAAATATCCTTTATGTACTAAACTGATGGTTCAAGTTGCTTATGAAGAGGTAGGTGGTGATTTTATTGTTGGTGATTTACTTGGTGATCATATCAATACATTTTTAAGGGAAGTTTCTTCAGTACCGTTAACGATGTGTTTATCTAGGGCTTCAAATATATCTAATACTTATACTGTTTATGCTCATACGTTTACCAATCTTGATAATTTTTTTGGTGCTAAGTCACCAGCAGAACCAAGTTATATTGGTGTAACAAATAGAGGTTGGGTGGTTCGTTGGTTAGAGCATGTTGCTGCAGCTAAAGTTGGATCTTCTTATAGATTTCATGAGGGGATTCGTAGATTTTATCAAGCAAATCCTGTTTTTCATGAAGTTATTGGGTGTGGCCTTGATCATGATAATGCAATGAAGGCAGAAGAATATATTGTTGATCATTTTTCTTTGTATCCAAAGGGCTTTAATATGATTCCTGGGGGTGAGGCTGGAATTAGATATCTTGGGAGTAAGGGGTTTCCTAAAACTGATTGGGAGCATCGTGAGAAGACTATTCAAGATCTTGTTTCATCCAATGCTAGAAAAGGAATTGCTAATCCGTTGATGATGGCGTATTGGCAAAATGATGATTATGCATCTTCAATAATTTGTTCGAACCCAAATAATTTTAATAAGAAACAGGTAGAGCAGATTAGGTTCATGGCTGAAATTGGGAAAACTGTGGAAGAGATCGCTGTAACATTTGGGTGTCCTGTAGCTAGAATACGAAAGCTTTTATGTGGTGACACTTATTCAAGGGTGACATGATGGACAGAAATATGAGTGGTATCATTCATAAGACGCACATTTCTGGAATGGACGGTAACGGCGAATGGATACTTAATAAGCAATCGCCAGATCGTTATGATGATATTATTGAATCTAAGGATGAAAATTCTTGGCTTTTAGATAATCATAACAAGAACCCGATAGCCTTGTTCAATCACAATCCAGATTCGCCCCTTGGAATTTGGGAAGGTGTGCGTGTTAAGGATGGGACATTGCGAGGATACCTACGCATGGCTCCAGAAGGTACTTCACCGCGCATAGATGAAATTAGAAAACTAATTTCTGCAAATGTGTTAAGAGCTGTATCTGTTGGATTTCGTCCTATTGAAAGTGAACCTAGACCGGAATCAAAAAAGGGAGGTGTTAGGTTTACTCGTAGTGAGTTGGTCGAGGCATCAATTGTTTCGGTCCCAGCCCACCCTGATGCTCTTGCGGTTGCAAAAGCGCTCAGGATTTCTGACGAAACGCGGGAGTTGGTTTTTGCCAAGCACGGCGATGAAACCATTTTCAGGCGTAATGGAGTTGTTTATGAGACGCGTAGTGTTTGGCGTGGGGAAGAAGTTGTTACTGAGTATCATCCCTACGTGAAGTGAAGGAAACGTTTGTCTTTTTGCCAAGCACGGCATTTGAAGTCTTCGTTTCAAAAAAGTGAAAGGTTTTTAAACGGCAAGCACGCCGAAATATCTCGTGTTGAAAGGACATATTATTATGTCCCCACTCTCAAAGCGCATCGAGAATGCGCAGAATGAACTTGTTAGACTGCGTGATCAGCTCAATGAGCATATCACGAAGATGGATGAAAATCCGGATGATGCGGCGACAGCTGTCACCGATGATTTGACAACCAAGATCGACTCGATGGAAAAGTCGCTTGCGGCTCTGCAGCGTGCTGAAGTTCAGCTGTCCAGGACGATTGAGTCTCGTGGCTCTAATCTTCCTGCGCTTCACAATGAAGATCGCAGTGTCGATAGAAATGATGATCGTGGTAGCGAACAGTTGGTGCCGTTGCGAACCAACAATCGTCCGTTTGCTGCACCTGGTCAGAAAATTCGTCCGGCAGATTATATCTTCCGTGCGATTGCGATGGATCTCAGGCATTTTGGTGAAGAGCGTCGCCGTCCTATTCTTGATATCATCAAGGAGGAATACGGCGATGGTGAACATGGCGAGTTGACACGTGTCATTGCATCTCGCTTTATCACCAAGGCGGCTGCGATTCCTGCAGATACCACGACATCCGGTTGGGCTTCCAATTTCGTCCAGACCGTGATTGGCGATTTTATCCAGTCGCTGATTCCGTATTCGGTTTATCCCATGCTTTCTTCCAAGGGTGGATCGTTTACTTATGGTCGCAATGGTGTGGTGTCATTGCCGGCACGTAATACGGCAACGACAGTCAGTGGTGCCTTTATCGCGCAAGGCGCACCGATTCCAGTGAAGCAAGGTGCGTTCACGTCGATCACACTGACTCCGAAGAAGATGGGAGTGATCACGACTCTCACTCGTGAAATCACGGAGCATTCCACGCCTTCGATCGAAGCGATCGTGCGTCAAGCGTTGCTGGAAGATACTGGCGTTGCGCTTGATGTGATTTTGTTGGATGCAACAGCTGCTGATACCACGCGTCCAGCTGGATTGAAGAATGGCGTAACCAAGGTCACAGCGAGCACAACAGCTTCGATTGTTGGTTTCGTTGCGGACCTCAAAGTTCTTACGGCTGCATTGATTACGAACACTAAGGGCAATTTGCGAGCGCCAGTGTGGATTATGAATCCAGGCGATGTTTTGGCGGCGCAACTCTTGCAGACTACAACGGGTGATACGCCGTTCCGTGATGAAGTTTCTCGTGGGACTCTATTGGGTTTCCCTATCATAGCTTCTACCACGGGTACCTTCCCTGCTTCAGTGAGGACGATGTTCCTGGTTGATGCTGCGGACTTCATTACGGCGACTGGAGACACGCCAAACTTCAGCGTGAGTGATCAGGCAGTCTTGCATATGGAGGATACATCTCCGGCTGCTATTACGACAGGTGGTTCAACACCTGCGTTCTCGTCTCCGGTCAGGTCTTTGTGGCAGACCGACACGATGGCCATTCGTATGATCATGGATGTCAACTGGGCCATGCGCCGCACTGGTGTCGTTCAATGGACGGACACTATGGTATGGTGATGTTATAAATATGAAAAAAATCGCATCGCTGTTTGCGCAACGGTGCGGTTTTCTTGAATACATATTTGAGAAAATGGAGAAGATAAAAAAATGGCTAAGGTATCATTATTATTAGATGCTGTTTCTGTGGCTGGGCCTGGGGATGCCAAGGTATTCGAAGGACTCAAATCAGAATTTTCAATGCAGGTAGTTCTAGATGGTACTGGTGGGTCTGCATCTGGTCATGCGCAGGTATGGTTAGAACAATCATTGGATGGTGTAAATTTTTCTCGTCTTACTGATAATGTGTTTCTTGCTGCTAGATGAATAAATTTTCTCCAGAAGTTTTAGGAGCTATTAAAGATCATCGTCTTGATTGTGGTCTTGCTCTAATGAAATGTAATCGTCATGCTCAGGCTATTTTGGAATTTGAAGCAGTAATGCAGTTAGAGCCTAGTCATGCTATGGCTCGATGGCATAGGTGTTTGGCATTGTTATCTATTGGTGATTATGCCAAAGGAATGAAAGAACATGATGCAGCGTGGGAATTGCACGACTGGCATTCACGAGTGTTGGGTGATGTTGAAAAGTTATTGGCGTTGCCATTGTGGCAAGGAAATAAATGTAATTTGATTGTTTATCATCAAGAGGGTTTTGGTGATGCAATTATGTGTATGAGGATTTTGCCGAAACTTATTGAACGTTGCGGTAGCGTGACAATAATTGTTCCTTTTGAACTTGTAAGTCTTATGAATGGATACGATGGTATAGATGTTGTTACAGCTATACCAGGTGACTGTTCAATATTTGATGCACGGGTAACTCTGTTCAATTCTATGTGGATGTTGGGATGTATCACGCAGAAAACAATTCCTAGTTCGCCCTATATTTCTGCGGAGTTTAAGTTAGGTAGTAGTGATAAAAAGAAGATGGGTATTTGTTGGTCTGGTAATGCTCAGAGAAATTTTACTTTGAATCGTTTTATTTCTTATTTGAATGTAGAAAATTATGAACTTTTTTCTTTGCAAAAAACTACAATTGAAACACATGGTGTTAATCCATTATTGTCTGTTGATTTTAAGGCCACGGTTAAATTGATGGAAATTCTTGATGTTATCGTCACTGTTGATACTTCTGCTGCGCATTTGGCTGGAGCAATTGGACATCCAAATTCTCATGTCATCATTCCGTATTGGCGTGATTGGCGTTGGTGGAATAAGGATTGGTGGTATCCAACTTTGAATATTTATCCTCAAGAAGATCCTGCTGATTGGGATATACCTTTTGGACGAATAAATGAAGTTCTTATGGGAAACTCATTGTGAGTTTTCTTTCAACTCTAAAATAGGAGTTAAAAAAAATGGCAGAAAAAATGACAGAAGAAGAAAAGGCGAAAGCAGAACAACACCAGCGCAATCTGGATCAGATGGCTGAGCAAGCCAAGACTTTACCAACGCCTTCGGTCGAAGAGATGAATAATGCGATGGAGCTGGTGAATATCGAGAAGCCGGCTGAAGCTCGTATGAAGAAGGTCGAGAAGGTTAGTGAGGCTGAAGCTTCATCGAAAGAGCATGGTAGTTACAAGACCAGAGACATGAAGTCTAAATAATCATGTCTGATCCAGTATTGACTGAAATCATGCTTGAGTTTTCAGAGAAGGAAGCTGCGGCTATTTATAAAGCCAAGAAGGATCAAGCTAATCTGGTTGCAGTTTATACGGCCAGAATAGCTAACTTGAGACCAACTCCAACGGTAGCTGAGATGAATTTGGTGGCGGCTGGTAATGCACCAGCATCAATAGCCGGTTCTTCTATATCAGCTGCGACTGTAGTTCGCCCATCTTCGGCACAGTTGACATTTCAACGTAAGGTGCCAAGGCAAAGTTAATGTTTCCACTTCCAATTGTTGAAATTGAATCGCGCTGGTCACAGCGTAGACTTGCTGATTGTCCAGTATGGTCTGTAGCTGGTAATGGAAGCAAGGAGATTGGTTTGCTGTTGACGATGCTTGATAGTATTAAACCTAAGCGAATGATCGAGTTTGGAGTCAATGAAGGAGGTACGGCACAGACCGTATTGCACGAAATAAATAGTATTGAGTATTATATGGGTGTTGATGTTCCATTTTATCACGTCATGCCGATTAAAGGACAGCAGCCAGAAGTACCAAAAGAACCTGCTCATTTGATTAAAGGCGATTCACGTTTTGAATTATTTATACGATTCAATGGCGAATCTGATGAACGTATTTTAGCCAACGCTCCATTTGATGCTGTTTTTATTGATGGTGATCACAGCTATCAAGGTGTGCTTCTTGATTACAATTTGGCTCGTAAGATTATTCTTCCTGGTGGAATTATCTTATTTCATGATTATGGAAATCCGACAGTTCAAGTTTCTGAGGCGTTAGAAAATTTGCAATTAAGTGAAGGTAGATGTTTGTTCAATATTAGTGGCACATGGTTAGTTTATGAGAAAATGTGAATGGCGTCTGTTGTTTTCAATATGGATCAGTTTGTAGCTGCTGATCATCTGGATCGTGGAATTGCTTTGTTTAAGCAAAATAGATTTGTTGAAGCGCTTGTTGAATATGAAAATGTTTTGCGGATCAATCCATCTGATCGATATGCGTTGTGGAATAAGTCTGTGGCGTTGCTATCGATTGGTGATTATGTTAATGGAATGCCAGATCATACTTGGACTTGGGTTTACGATTGGCACGCGTTGAGTTTGGGCGAAAAAAATCTTGATAAGTTTTTTACATTACCGGTGTGGCGCGGAGAACCATGTAGGTTGCTTGCTTATAATGAAACTGGTTTTGGCGATGCTATCATGTTGTTGCGTTTTTTACCGGAACTGGTTGAGAAAAACAAGAATGTGACGATGGTGGTTCGTCCTGAGCTGGCTAGTTTGATGCAGGGTTATGGCGCTGATGTTATTGATTACGTTCCTGGAGATATGGCTGGTTTTGATGCGCGGGTGACTTTTTATAGTTTGCTTTCTGTATTGGGACATACGTTGCAGACGATACCGAGCGCGCCTTATATTCATGCAGATTTTAAATTCAGTGGTGGCAAGGTTGGTATTGCGTGGTCGGGTAATTCGCGAAAGGAATTAGATCTAGTTGCGTTTTTATCTGGATTAGACATTGATGATAGCTATGAGATTTTTGCTTTGCAGAAGTCAGTGCTTGAAAAACGAGCGAGTCCAAAGGCAGGTTTAGTATATCCATTGCGTTGCAGGGATTTTAAAGAGACTGCTGAGTTGATAGAGACACTGGATCATATCATCACCGTCGATACCGCAGCCGCGCATCTGGCTGGTGCGATGGGTCATTCTTCCATACATCTTCTTTTGCCGTATGTTCGTGACTGGCGATGGTGGCATAGCGATGTTTGGTATCCAACGATTAAGGTTTATCCGCAGGATACGCCGGATGATTGGGATAAACCATTTGCGCGAGTGAACGCAGCATTGAGGAAGTAATGGTTCATATTGTAACTGCTCCACCGAAACAACGTATTCGTGTCAAGGCTGGTTCATCGGTCGTTAAAGGTGAAGGAGATTTTCGTCCCGGTCCTTGGTTCTTGCCGGTGACGGGTGGTTGGCTTTCCAATGATATGGCTAACAATTGGAATTGGTGGCAAAACGGTTATAGTGTAACCGGATTGTCACCATCTTCTGTGGTTGAGGCTTGTGTATCGGCTTATTCGCAAACTGTTGCGATGTGTCCTGGAGATCATTGGAAACTGAATAAATTAACTGGTGGACGTGATCGTGTAACGACATCGGCTTTGGCGCGTTTTCTAAAGAGTCCGAATTCCTATCAGACGATTAGTGATTTTCTGTTGAATGCTGTTCGTCACTTGTATGAAGATGGTAATGTCTTTGCGGTTGGAATACGCAATAGTCGGTATGAAATTTCTGAAATGCACTTGATGAATCCAAGGGCTTGCAATGCACATATTGCATATAATGGAGAAATTTTTTACGAGTTATCAGGCAATATGATCATTGACAGGATGATGGTCGACTATGTGATGGTTCCTGCTCGCGATGTCATGCACATCAGATTGAATACACCGAATTATAATCCATTGCGTGGTCAGAGTCCGATTGTTGCTGCGGCTCGTGACGTTGCTTCCAATGATGCTATGGCTATGCAGCAATTGGCGTTTTATTTGAATCAAGCCCGGCCAAGTTCAGTGCTTTCAACTGATATGACATTGGATAAGGATCAGGTGCAAGCTATTCGTGATCGGTGGAATGAACAATCACGTGGTCTTGGCGCTGGTGGTACGCCAATTTTGACATCTGGATTGAAGCCGTTACCGATGGGACAAAATGCTGTTGATTCTCAGCTTGTTCAGATTATGAAAATGAATGAACAGCATATTGCATTGGCGTTTCGAGTGCCTATGGCGATTCTTGGTATTAGTGGTGCATCTGGTGTTGGTACGACTGAAACATTGATGCAAAGTTGGTTGGCCGGAGCGTTGGGTTTTTGCTTGAATCATGTTGAAGAATCGTTTGGGAAAATGTTTGGTTTGGCTGGTCAACCAGACGAGTATCTTGAATTGAATACCAGTGTGTTATTGCGATCTGCATTCAAGGATCGAATGGAAGGTTTATCGAGGGGGACGTTGGGTGGAATTATTTCACCTGATGAAGCAAGAGAGACTGAAGGTTATCCTAAAGTGAAGGGTGGATTTGGCGAAGAGCCACGTGTTCAACAGCAAGTCGTGCCATTAAGTGCGGCTGCGGCCATTCCGGCAGCTCCGGCGTCTCCACCACAGCCTCCTGCTGCTGCGATACCAGGATCTAATAATGACGTAGCAGCGTCAAAGGGAATTTCGGATGGCGAAAGAGATGATTTCGCAGCATATGCCGAGTCTGCAATCAACTACGGGTAAGCTGTTTAAGATTCTTGCTGATCAAGTTGGTATTTTTACGAAACGTATTGAGCGTGAGCTTGATCTGAAGGTTACGGCTGCGATCGCAACTCTTGAAAGTGATAATGCTAAACGTGAAGCAGTATTTGTTTCAATGATGGTGAGTGTTGAACGTCGTGATGCAGAACGTGAATTGCGAGTTATGAA
>Ga0137407_10002223_pt1 | contig 12786 bp, 9 predicted proteins | sample CZOMad2_2_16fung_FD_108410 | JGI IMG/M metagenome (GOLD analysis project Ga0137407, IMG submission 108410) | Vadose zone soil fungal communities from Angelo Coast Range Reserve, California, USA - CZOMad2_2_16fungal (Illumina Assembly) | ecosystem: Environmental > Terrestrial > Soil > Vadose zone...
AAGTCCGGGTCAGGACTGTGTAGCCATTGCCGCACGCGATGGGGCCGCATCCCGCGAGAATCGAGCACGCGCTGGACCGTACTGCGGCTGACAGCGATTCCGCGCCGTACGAGCAGCGCGTCGGCCAGCGACTGCTGCGTCCAGACCTCGCGGAAGGCGACCCCTTTCTGGCGATCGCCCGCCATCTCCACCAACTCGCATTTGACCGCGACCGAGATGCGCGCTGGGCGCCCGGGCCTGTCCGCATCCTCCAGTCCCCGCACGTCGCGCGTGGCCAACCAGCGCGCCCGCCATTTGCTCACGCAACGATCGGACACGCCCATTGCTCGTGCGACCGTCGCCGGCCACTGCCCGCTCGCCAGGCGCAGGATCATCCGCGCCCGCTGCACCAAGGCATGTGCTGCGCTGGTCCGCGCAACGAGCTTGGCCAATTCCCTGCGTTGGCGTCTCGTCAGCCGTATGCGTGGGGTGGATGGCCAAGCCATCGGACCACGTTACCAACCACCCCTGACATTCCACCTGCGCTCCGGCCCCGGAACGAACTTCCGGGTCGAATGTACTAGTGCTCAGGGGGGCGCATCGTCCGAGGTGGCCACATGCCGCCGGTCCGAACCCGGCGGCGGTAGTCTCCGGGCCGGAAACCCGCATGGGCCAGGAACACGCGCGAGAGGTGTGAGGCATTCGAGAATCCGGCCTCGCCAGCGATCTGATCGATCGTCAGGCCCGTGGCGGTCAGGAGGTGTCGAGCGACTTCGAGTCGAAAACGCGTCAGATACTCCATGAGGGCAACGCCAAGCCGCTCGTGCGCGATGTGCCCGAGGTGGTGGACGGAATATCCGACAGCGTGGGCGAGGTCCTGAGCGCGAAGTGGCTGGCGATAGGACTTTGCTATGAAGTCCATCAGTCGGAGCAAGGGCGCTCCGAGACGCGACGAATGAACCGACAACTCCCTCAGACCGGGAGCGAGTGTCGCGATGTCCTGAAGGACATCCTGAAGCTGATACGGCTTGGCTACCACGGTAATATTCGGCTGGGCCAGTTGGCCAATGTCGGAATCGATCAGCACGAGGATCTTCGACCGGGAATAACGCTCGCGCAGGCGCTCGACGAAATTGGCGGCGGAGGGCGTGGCCCGGCCGGCGTCGTAGACCACCACCAACGGAGCGTGCCGGCCAGGATCGGGTAGCGTATCGAGTCGCGGGGCTGCCGTGGCGACGGTCATGTGCGGCTCGAGGATGACGGCGATCGACGCGATGACACCGGCGTCAGCGCTGATGAGAAGTAGCGTGACCACGTTTGCGCGGCGGCGGCTGACCGCTTCGGCGACCAGGCCGAGCAGATCCTCCATGGCGAAGGGCTTCACCAAGTACTCAAAGGCGCCGCTTTTCATTGCGGTCGCCACCGCCTGGGGGCGAACCACACCACTGGCCAGAATCACATCCAGGCCAGGATCGACCGCCTTGATCTGGGCCAGCACCTGCAGGCCGTCGATCCCTGGCATGAGCATGTCGAGCAGCACGCAGTCGACTCGCTGCGAACGAACGACATCGAGCGCGTTCGCACCGTTGGTTGTCGTCAATACCTCGTATTTTTGCAGGACCCTCCCGATCCAGTCCAGGATTGCCTCGTCGTCGTCGACGGCGAGCACGATCGGGCGGTTCGCAACCAGCATCGGCTGAGCAGTTCTGATCATCATGCAGCAGGCTCGACGCAGGTTAGACGCGGCACTCGTTATAGCGGTTCGTTGTAGAAGTGAGAGTCAGCCTTTCGGTGTATGCGGTTTCGTCGCCTCGAAAACGCGAAGCGGTGCCGCAGCGTCACGGGGCAGACCAGTACATTTATTTAGGCAGAGCGGGACATTGCATCCTCGCCCGTCGGACCCTCTACTCAGCAAGCTCTTACACCAGGCCGAGTTGGAGGATCCGCCATGAGCTTGCGACCGACCGCAGACACGCCTGCGGTAGGCAGGCCGCCCGCTGAAAGAAGACTACTCGCCGTCGGTCGTGACCCGGGCGTCACGGCCGTCATCGCCGTTGGCTTCCGACCCCGATTCGAGACTGAAGCAGGCATCACCGCAGCCGAAGGGCTGGCGCAGCTCGGAGGAGAGCCCTTGAGCCTGGTCATCGCCGACCTCGCGGATGGCGACCTCGATGCCACCTTTTCGATCCGCGCATTGGCAGCGCGCTCGCCAAACTGCCAGATCATCGTGATCGGCTCGACGGAACACGCCGGGATCGCCGATCACCTGGCGGGGCTCCACGTACATGGCTTCTTCACGCGCCCGGTCGACTTCGGAGCGCTGGTTGCCCGGGTCTCCTTGCTCTCGCAATCAGGCGAAGACAATTCTCCTGCCACGGGAGCCCTTGCACTCAGTCGGTGCAGCGCGAAGGTCCTCGCCTTCTTCAGCACGCACTACGCGGAGTCCTTCAACCTCGACGCGCTTGCTCGCGCCGTCGGCGTTTCTCCCGGTACCCTGGCACGCGCGTTCCTGCACGATACGAAGCGAAACCTGAGCTCGTTTCGCTGCGATGTCCGGATCGAAGTGGCGAAGCAGCTTCTCATGCATGAGGATCACAAGCTCGACCGCGTGGCCGAAATGACTGGATTCGTGGACGGCTCCCATCTCTCTCGGGTCTTTCGACTCCACACCGGACGCTCTCCCGGGCGATACAGGATCGAATCCGATCGCCTCGCCCAGAAGCACTCGACTGCCTCGATCCCGTGCACGGATAGTTGAGCGCTGCGCTGTCCCGCCGCAGCGTCGACGTCGAAAGGCGCATTCCCCACCGACTGAGCTCCGGCATCGACAGATACACGTCGCTTGCGGCAAGTGCCGATGGCGGGCGCCTCGTCGCCAGATCACTCGAGTGGCAGGGCGCCGCGGCCTAGGCGCCGGACGGACGATCGATTACAACCGCTGCACTCGACGGCGGCGTCGCATATCTCTTCAGCGTTCCGCTCGATGGTCGCCCGCCAGCACCCTTGCTGCGAGAGCAGTCTCTCGATCCAGTGTGGTCTCCAGACGGAGTCTTTCTCGTGTTCTCGGGACCTGACATCGGCACCACATTCCCGGTGAGAGCGATAACTCCCGACGCCAAAGCGTATCCCCTTCCGAATCTCATGCTGAGCCGAGGCGCCAGGCATCTGCGGCGAGCTACAGCCCTTTCAGGTTCGCCTCGATCGCGGCGAACACCTGGTGATCCGCGGGCAGCACTTTTGCGAAATGTTCACGCGCTTTCAGCAAGTCGGCGCGCGCCTGGGCTCGGCGTGCGTTCTGCGCATTCCAATGCCCTCGATGGTAGAGTAGATTACCGGTCGCCTCCTGATTGCTCTGCTGTTTTTTCAGCTGCCGGGCGAAGAACCCGTCCACGTCGCCAGGGCGATTCAGCTGGGCATAACCCTCCATGACGTCCTGTGCCAGACGCGGGTTCTTCGGGTCCAACTCGAATAGCCGATCGGCGAGATCCTCTGCTTTGGGCCACTCTCCCATCTCGCCATAGAGGCCGAAGAGATTCGTATAGATCGAGTAGTAGTTTTCCGATTTGTGCTTGTCCGCCTGCGACGCCATCTCCAAGGCCTTCTTCCTGTCCTTGAGTTCCCAGGCGATGATGGCCGCAAGCAGGGCCGCTTCAGAGGCTAGCCTCTGGTCCTTGTACAGATGGAAGGCCCTTTCTACATGCGGAAGAGCTTCCTTACGGCTCTTCTCCATGTAGAGCGCGTAGCCGAAGTTGTATTCGAACTGGGGATCGGCTGCGGAATCGGCGAGGATTGCCCTGAAGAGCGGGACCGCCTTCGCCGCATTCCGTTCCTCCAGATAGATGAGGGCGAGATTCCGGCGCAGCCGCCCCGATCCAGCTCCCAGCTGCTGCGCCCGTTCATAGAATGACTTCGCCTGCGCATCGGTTGCGTCGTTCGGTCCGCACTGATGGGCCCGGAAGTAGGCGAGGTGGCCGAGCCAGATGAGGAGCTCGGCGTGTTCTGGCGCCGACTTCTGCAACTCAGTCATGTTCAGCACGTGCGTCTTGTAGCTGCCGGCGGTTCCTCTCACTCTCTCGATGGTCTCTCCCGGTTCGAGGTCGCGCAGCGCAAAGATGTCGCCTTGGATGCACATGGCATAGCCGTCCAGCGCGACCTTGATCCGCTCGACCAGCACGGCCGGCTTCCGCTCGAGCTCGTCGAGCATTGCCATTGCCGATTCATACTTCTTTTCCCCGGCGAGCCGGCGAGCCTCGTCCAGCGAGGCCGTCGACAAGAGCAGCGCAGCGGCGAGCAGCAGACTCACGTGGCACCTCTCATGCAAGCATCGACGAGGAAAAGAGCTCGGTCCACCTTTCGAACGCGAGCTCACTTCACTGCATTCTCCAAGGTGAAGCCGGCGAAGCCTCGCTATAATCTCGCGGCAGCGGAGACGGCATGAAGCTCGACCATTTCGGCATCGAGGTCCTGGATCTCTTCACGGTGGAGCTCTTCTACCGGACCGCGCTCGGTTTCGCGCCGCGGTATCGCTACGTGAGCGCGAACTCTCCCGGCTTGCGCACCGTGTTCCTCGAGCGCGACGGAATACGCCTCGAGCTCCTCGAGCGTCCCCGCGACGCCGGTTTCCTCCAGCAGCGCGCCCTGGCACCGGATCACCTCTCGTTCGAGGTGGCAGACGTGGATGGCGAATTCGCGCGCCTCTCCGCGCTCGGTTTTACGGGCGTGAAGCTGAAGCCTCCTCGCGACACCGGCGACGGCTTCCGCGAGATGGAGATCCGCGATCCTGAGGGGAACGTCGTCGAGCTCTCGGCCCGGATCCGTCCCGAGCCGCGATACCCGATCCGCGCGGTGATCTTCGACCTCGACGGCACGCTTCTGGACACCGAGGAGAACTACTACGAGGCCGACCGGCGCGTGCTCGCGGCGCACGGGATCTCGTTCAGCAAGGAGGACAAGCGGCGCTACATCGGCGGCAGCACTCGCGACATGATGATCGATGTCCAGCGGCGATTCGATCTGCGGGCGACACCGGACGAGCTCATCGCGAGCAAGAACGCCCTCTACCTCGAAATCGCGCGCGAAGCGACGGTGTTGTACCCGGAAATGGCCCGCCTCCTCGAGTTGGTCAGAGCGCGCGGGCTCCCGGTGGCCATCGCCTCGGGCTCCTCGCCCGGCGTGCTCCGGACGGTGCTGGAGGCAGTCCGGCTCATCCCGGGCATGGAGGTGGTGGTCTCGGCCGAGGAGGTGCCGCGCGGCAAGCCCCACCCGGACGTCTTCGAGGAGGCGGCGCGCCGGCTGGGCATTCCCGCGCACGAGTGCCTTGCCGTCGAGGACTCGCGACAAGGCGTCGAGGCTGCGAAGCGCGCTTTCATGCGCTGCATCGCGGTGCCGTACCTCACCGATCGGCCCCTGTCTGACCGATTCGCGATGGCGGACCTCCTGTTCAAGGAGGGGATGAAGTCCTTCGACGCAGACGCCGCGTTTCGCTGGATCGAGAAGCGACTCGAAGGCCGAATTCCGGAGAACTAACCGTCGTCGTCGTGGTCCCCGCCTTCACTTCGGGCCTCGACCACACGCCCATTCTTCGTGTTCACGACGATCGGGCTGCGGTAGAGCGGCACGATCGCGCGCGTCGTCGGCATCGTGTCCCGGATCGCCATCAGCAGCGGCTCCGTGGCCATGTCGGGAGCCCATTCCGGAGCGGGATCAGGACGATCTCGTCGTGATGACAGGGGAGGTAGACGTCGGGCTGGAAGAGATACCGGGCAATGTGGCTTCGCGCACCAGCAACACTTCGCAGACGCCTTCCGTCGCAACTCAGGCGTGACCCCGACCGCCTATCGCGAGAGCCACATGCTCCGGATGCCCTGACGGGCAGTCGATCAGGCGCAAGGCGTGGCGACGTTGAAAGCGTCAACCGCCCGGCGGACGCTTGCTTGGGTGCACCCAAGTCCTACCTGCCTCGGTGAATACGCTGCGGCGCCTCTGTGTTTGGACCGCGGTCCATCGAGAGGAGTCTCCCGTGCATCGTCGCTCGCTCCGCCAGCCTCCTGTCCCGCGAACGCTACCGGCCATCCTCGCTGCAGCAGCTCTTGCCTGCGGCGGCAGAAGCCTGGGGACGCCCACGCCGCCGCCGGTCGATCCCGTTCCTCCGGCGTCTCCGTCCATACCGGCGCTGACCGGCCTGATGAACGGGGCGATGGTCTCCGGTTCCGTCGAGCTCTCCGCGTCGGCTCCTCCGGGCACCGCCAGCATGGAGTTCCGTCTGGACGGAGCGGTCGTGGCCAGCGACCTGGCCGCCCCCTTCGCCGTCACCTGGGACACCTTCTCAGCCGTCAATGGCGCTCACACCCTCGTGGTCAGCGCGATCGACGGCGCCGGCGCGGCCACCCCTTCCGAGGCGGTGCAAGTGACGGTGAGCAATCACATCAAGAACGTCTTCGTCATCGTCTTGGAGAACCACGACTGGTCCTCGATCAAGGGCAACTCGTCGGCGTCGTACATCAACAACACGCTCCTGGTCGAGGGAGCGCATGCGGACAACTATCAGACCGTCCCCGGGCTCCATCCGAGCCTGCCCAACTACATCTGGATGGAGGCGGGCGGCCACCTCGGCGTTCGCGACGACGCGGAGCCGTCCCAACATCTCTTGACGACCTCCCAGCACCTGGTCTCGCTCCTGCGCGCGGCGGGCATCACCTGGAAGGCGTACCAGGAGGACATCCCCGGGACCGACTGCCCCCTCACCTACGTGAACCAGTACGCTCCCAAGCACCTGCCGATGGTCTACTTCGCGGACGTCAACGGCGGGCTGGACCGGAACTCGAGCGAGTGCATCTCGCACATCCGTCCCTATACGGAGTTCGCGCGCGACCTGGAGACCAACACCGTGCCCGCGTACAGCTTCATCACGCCAAACTTGTGCAACGACATGCATGATTGCTCGGTCGGCACCGGAGACGCGTGGCTCTCGCGCGAGGTCCCGAAGGTCCTCGGCTCGCGTGCCTACAAGGAGGGCGGCGCACTGTTCATCACCTTCGACGAGAGCGCTGGCTCGGACGTGCCGATCGGCTTCATCGCGATGTCGCCTCTCGCCAAGCGGGGGTACTCGAACAAGATCGACTACACCCACAGCTCGATGCTGCGGAGCGTGCAGGAGATCTTCGGGGTGACACCGCTCCTCGGCGACGCGGCCAACGCCACGAACCTCGGCGATCTCTTCCGCAGCTTTCCTTGAGTCAGACGACGGTGTGGCCGCGCGCGGCGAGGTCGAACAGCTGCTCGAGGGTCTGTCGCTGCAACGCCAGGTCCGCATCCCAGCGCGGCTGTGAGCGCAGCCGGGAAAGCTCGAAGTCGAGCCAGTAGAGCCGGCCGCTGGAAGCCCCGCGAATGAAGTTGCCAAGCTTGATGTCGAGCGGCACCACGCCGCGCGCATTGATCTCGCGGGCCATCTCGGCGATCTCGCGCCGGAAGTCGCCGACGCCGGCCCGGTCGAGGAGCTCGACCTCGCGGCGTTCGAGATCACGCGCCGCCACGCCACAGAGGTGAGGGTCGTCCTTGATGTCGGCGTCGTGGACGGCGGCGCCACCGCGCGCGGCGAGGTTCCGCAGGTTTTCGCCCGGAACGTAATCGATGTAGAGCGCCTGGCCGGCGCGGTCGATGCCGCGCAGCCTGGGGACGAAGGGTAGATCGGAGAGGCGGAGCAGGGCCGCAGCCTCGTTGTACATGAACAGGCCGAGCGACACCCAGAAGCTGCGCTGCGCCCACTCGCGGGCGGGCACCGGCCGATCTCCCCAGCGCCGCGCTCCCATGCGGTAGCTGCGGATCCGCTTGCGGATGCAGACGCGGCCGCCGACCAGCGCGATATCGATGAGGTTCTGCTGCCGCGGCGCATGCTGCGCGCGCCGGTTGAAGAACGGCTCGTCCACCCGATCGATGGCGAAGGCGAATCCTTCCTGGTCGATTTCGGCGAGCACCCGGTCGTCGCGTCTTCCGGCCGCGACGGAGGGGATGCTCCCCGGTGGCAGCGCGTCGTCGAGCAGCGGGGCGGGAGGGACGACTCCCCCTCCGGCGCGAAGTGCCGCGCGCACCTCCGCCTTGGCCCGCACCAGGTTGACAGCGCCGTCTCCCGCGAGGCTACGGACGAGCGGCTCGAAGAAGCCAGTAGACCCGGGCTGGTTGAGGCTGGCGCCGGAGGTTCCCGGATCCGGATAAGCAACGGGCCTGAAAGCCATCGGGATCGATCTAGGCATCGAAGCGCGCGGGCGGAACGGATGTGGTGAACGGATCGTCGGACCATGGACAGCGCCGATTCGCGGCCGCGCCGCAGGTTCCGGTCGCGCAACTCGATCAGCGTCTCGTCTCCGCCCACCAGGAAGCGAACGAAGTCGATGCAAGTGCACGCGTGGCGTGAGCTCGAGCCACTGCCGGTCCCGCATCACCCGCACGTTGAAGCCTTGCGCCTTCAGATCGTCGAACACCCGCGACCGGCGCGCCGTCGTGGACGATGACGGTCGCGTTTCCGACAGTGTCAAAGCCGACGTCGAATGACATGGGTACCTCTCCGGTCAAGCGGAAAAGCCGTTCCACGGAGGCCAGGCGATACCGCCGGAAGGGAGCCCGGAGTTCAGGATATAACGGCGCCTTGCTCCTGACGCGGAAATGCCCCGTGCCCGATTACCGCCCCGTCCTGCTCGCCGCCGTCCTCGCCGCCTGCGCGTCGGCGCAACAGCCGCGCACCGGTGAACAGGCCGCCGCACCAGTCGCGCGCAAGGAACCGCACGTCACGCGGATCAATGGCGATACGCTGCGGGACGATTACTTCTGGCTTCGCAACAAGGGGACGCCGGAAGTCGAATCGTACCTGAACGCCGAGGCGGCGTACGCCGAGGCGATGATGAAGTCGACCGCGGAGCTGCAGAAGAAGCTCTACGGCGAGATGCTCTCGCGCATCCAGGAGGACGACTCGACCGCGCCGATGCGGATCGGATCGCACTGGTACTACCAGCGGACGGAGAAGGGGAAGCAGTACCCGATCCTGTGCCGCAAGCCGGCGCTCGACGCCGCGGAGCAGGTCATCCTCGACCTGAACGCGCTGGCCGCGGGCAAGAAGTTCCTCGGCCTGGGCGGTTGGGAGGTCAGCGACGACGGGACCCAGCTCGCCTACACGACGGACGAGACGGGCTTCCGCCAATACGACCTGCACGTCCGCGACTTGCGCAGCGGCTCCGATGGGCCGGAGAAGATCGCGCGGGTGGACTCGGTCGCATGGACCCGCGACGGCAAGGTCCTCTTCTATGTGGTGGAGGACGAGCAGGAGAAGCGGCCGTACCAGCTCTGGCGGCACGTGGTCGGTTCGAGCGCCAAGGACGACCTGGTCTACGAGGAGAAGGACCACGCCTTCAACCTCGAGGTCGACCGCTCGCGATCGAAGGACTTCATCTTCCTGACCTCCGGGAGCCTGACGAGCAGCGAGGTGCGCTTCTTCGGCGCCAGCGACCCGCACGCGCCCCTGCTGTTGGTGCAGCCCCGCGAGCCCGGGCACGAGTACTACGCCGACGCGCGCGGCGACACCCTCTACATCCGCACCAATTCAGGGGGCCGGAACTTCCGCCTGGTCACCGCGCCCGTCTCGGCACCGCGCAAGGAGAACTGGACGGAGGTGGTGCCGCACCGCGAGGACGTCATGCTGCAGGAGGTGGACGTCTTCCGCGATTTCGTCGCGCTGCACGAGCGCGAGGGCGGGCTGCCGCAGATCGCCTTCTTCGATCCGGCCACCTTCGCGCGGCGGCGCGTGCAATTCCCCGAGGCGGACTACGAAGTCTCTCCCGACAGGAACCCGGAGTACGAGCAGAAGGAGCTCCGCGTGGTCTACCAGAGCCCCGTGACTCCGCAGAGCTGGCTCGACGTGGACGCGGCTTCCCTCGGCCAGAAAGCCGTCAAGCGGCAGCCGGTGCCGAACTACGACCCTTCACGCTATCAGGTGGAGCGCATCTGGGCGCCTGCCGCCGACGGCGTGAAGGTGCCCGTGGCGGTGCTCCACAAGAAGGGCGCGGCGCGCGACGGCAAGAGCCCGCTGCTCCTCTACGGCTACGGCTCCTATGGCATCGACGTCGCCGACCGGTTCAACTCCAACGTGTTTTCGCTGGTCGATCGGGGCGTCAGCTATGCGATCGCCCACATCCGCGGCGGCGGCGAGCTGGGCAAGAAATGGCACGACCAGGGCCGCATGATGAACAAGATGAATACCTTCACGGACTTCATCTCCTCCGCCGAGCACCTGGTCTCGCTGGGCTACACTTCGAAGGATCGCCTGGCGATCATGGGCGGCAGCGCCGGCGGGCTGTTGATGGGGGCGGTCACCAACCTGCGGCCCGACCTGTTCCGCGCGGTCATCACCTACGTCCCCTTCGTCGACGTGATCAACACCATGTTGGATGAATCCCTCCCTCTCACGGTCATCGAGTTCGAGGAGTGGGGCAACCCGAAGAAGCCGGACGAGTACCGGTACATGAAGCAGTACAGCCCCTACGACAACGTGACCGCGCGAGCTTACCCGACCATGCTGGTCCGCTCTTCGTACAACGATTCCCAGGTCATGTATTGGGAACCGGCAAAGTACGTGGCGAAGCTCCGCTCGCTGAAGACCGATTCGAACCCGCTGCTGTTCAAGATCAACATGGATCCGGCCGGCCACGGCGGCGCCTCCGGCCGGTACGACCGCCTCAAGGACGCAGCCTACGACTACGCGTTCGTGATTCAAGCGCTCTCGGCCGGGTGATTCGATCGGTTGCATCTCGCGGCAACATTCCGCTGCGCACCACCTGACATAAGGGCCGGCCGCGCGGGCCGCATCGCGAAAGACGCCCGTCCTGCAGTGAGCAATCGCGTGGCGGGGTGGCTGGAACCGGCGGCCTGGGGCCACACTTTCCGCCGCGATGAAGTCTGTTCCAGCACTGGTGGCCGCGGCCCTCGCCATCTCCGGTTGCGGCGCTCCGATCTCGCCCGACGCGCTCGCAGCGCGGGCGGGGCGCGCCGATGGGAGCTCGCCGCCCCTGACCGACGGAGGCACGGGCGCGACAGATGCGGGCACGAGCTTCCAGGGTGAGATCACTTACACGGAGACCGGCTATGATCTACTGGCCGTGGACTCCACGGGGACCGCCTACGGGGTGAACCTGAGCGGTTCGGGCGCGGAGATCTGGTCGGGCAGCGACGGGCGCGCCTGGCAAAAGAGCGGCTCGATTGCGAACGGGGCCTCGTTCTGGAATCTCGCTCCCCTGGCGGACGGGACGCTCCTTGCCGACGTGGTCAGCGGCGCCGGGCACGCCGTCGCACGATCGACGGACCGCGGCCTCACCTGGACAGAGGTGCTCGCGACCGGCGCCTATCGCTCGCTCAGCCCGCACAGCTTCGCGGAGCTGGACGGGGCGGTCTACTTCCTGGAGTACCAGGTCTTCACCGGGGCCAGCACGCCCATCCGGCTCTGGAAGTCCTCGGACCGCGGCGCCTCCTGGGCCGTGCAGCATACATTCGGGGGGCACCGCCACGGGCACGGGATGACTCCCGATCCGGCGCGGCATGCGCTCTGGGCGTTCTTCGGCGACACCGACCTTCAGTCGGGGACCTATCGCTCCACCGACGGGGGCGCCTCCTGGACGGCGGTCGTCGCGGGCTCCCAGGACGGCGATCTCGTCGACGCTGCGCTGCTTCCGGACGGATCCCTCCTCTGCGGCCAGGACGTCAGCTACCGCGGCTCTACGCCGGACAAGCCGCAGATCGCCCGCATCGCACTCGACGGGACGGTGACGCATCTGTTGACGCTTCCCTCCGCGAGCTACTCCACGCACGCGGTCAGATCGGGCGGCTACGTGGTCGGCACGACATACGAGCTGTACAATGACGTCTCGCCCGCCGGCTGGACGCGAGGATCGCTCTGGGGAAGCGTCGAGGGATGGTCCTGGGAGAAGCTGCTGGAAGTTCCACAGCTCGATTCCAAGGAAGATGTGCGCACCGACGTGTACTGGGAGCTCGCCTCTGGCGAACAGGTCGTGAACGTCCGCAACGCGGCCGGGTTCGGTCCGGGTGGACGCGGTTACATGCTGCTGCGCCTGACCCGCCGCTGAGGGGGGACGCCACCGCCTGGTTACCGCGGCCCCGGCGACCCCGGTCCGCGAGCGCATGCGGCGGCGCGTTCGAGCAGCAACTGGCGCTCACGCGTGTTCCGCGTGAGCGAAGCCGCGCGCTCGAACTCCACACGCGCCTCGTCGAGGCGGTCGAGCTTTGCAAGCAGGTCGGCGCGCACGCTCGGCAAGAGGTGGTAGCGCCTGAGTGACGGCTCCGAGGTCAGAGCGTCGGCGAGCTCGAGACCGGCTGCCGGGCCGAACGCCATGCCGACCGCGACCGCCCGATTCAGCTCCACCACCGGCGATGGCGAGACCTGGACCAGCGCCTGGTAGAGAGCCGCGATGCGCGCCCAGTCTGTTTCCGCCGCGGTGCGGACCCGGGCATGACAGGCGGCGATCGCGGCCTGCAGCGCGTACGGGCCGCGCGCGCCACCGAGGGATTCCGCACGCTCGAGGGCCGCCAGGCCACGGCGGATGAGGACCTGATCCCAGCGCGCGCGGTTCTGATCGAGGAGCAGGATGGGCTCTCCCGCCGGACCCAGCCGCGCTCCCGAGCGCGAAGCCTGGACCTCCATCAGCGCGACGAGCCCGTGAACCTCCGGCTCCAAGGGCACGAGCTCGGCCAGGATGCGGCCCAGACGGAGCGCGTCCTCGCAGAGCGCAGGCCGCATCCAGTCGTCACCCG
>Ga0137407_10002225_pt1 | contig 12784 bp, 13 predicted proteins | sample CZOMad2_2_16fung_FD_108410 | JGI IMG/M metagenome (GOLD analysis project Ga0137407, IMG submission 108410) | Vadose zone soil fungal communities from Angelo Coast Range Reserve, California, USA - CZOMad2_2_16fungal (Illumina Assembly) | ecosystem: Environmental > Terrestrial > Soil > Vadose...
ACGCGGCGGCCATCTCTCTGTGCATGGACAACAAGCTGCCGATCATCGTCTTCGATCTGACCCGGCCCGGAAACATCAAGCGAATTGTTCTCGGCGAGCCCGTAGGCTCGGTCGTCTCGTCGGGAGGGTGACCATGGCGGACATGCAGCCGGTGTACAAGGACATCGAAGCGAAGATGACGGGCGCCCTTGACTCGCTCGGCCGTGAGTTTGCGGCGGTCCGCACCGGCCGCGCCTCCGCCAACCTGCTCGACGGGATCCGCGTCGATTACTACGGCACGCCGACCCCGGTGGCCCAGATGGCGTCAATCTCGGTGCCGGACGCGCGAAGCCTCGTGATCCAGCCGTGGGAGGCGTCCCAGCTCAAGGCCATCGAGAAGGCGATCATCGCCTCCGACCTCGGCCTGACGCCGGTCAATGACGGCAAGATCGTCCGGCTGGCGATGCCGTCGCCGACCGAGGAGCGCCGCAAGCAGCTGGCGAAGACCGTGCACAAGGTCGCGGAGGACGTCCGCGTCGTGGTTCGCAACGTCCGTCGGGAGGCGAACGACCGCCTCAAGGCGATGGCCAAGGACAAGAAGATCTCCGAGGACGAGGAGCGCCGGGGCCACGATCAGATCCAGAAGACCACCGACCGGTTCATCGCGAAGGTCGACGAGCTCCTCAAGAAGAAGGAGCAGGAGATTTTGTCATTCTAGCGTTTCGTGAGATGACCGTCGCATGACCGCGAGCGACCGCGAGGCGACGCTGCTCGCAGCCGTCCGCGCCCAGCCCGTTCCCGAGCACGTCGCCATCATCATGGACGGCAACGGACGATGGGCGACCGGCCGCGGCCTGCCGCGGATCGCCGGTCACCGCGAGGGCGTCAAGGCGGCGCGCGGCATCGTGCGCGCGGCCGACGCGCTCGGGCTCCGGTTCCTCACGCTCTACGCCTTCTCGACGGAGAACTGGAGCCGGCCGCTGGACGAGGTCTCGATGCTGATGAACCTGCTCGAGCGCTCGGTCCACGCCGAGCTTCCCGAGTTCATGGCCCGCAACGCCCGGCTGCGCGTCCTCGGCCAGACGCGCCGGGTCCCCCTGGGTGTTCGCCGCGGCATCGACCACGTGGTGCACGAGACCCGGAACAACACGGGGCTGACCGTGCTGATGGCCTTCAACTACGGCGGCCGGGACGAGCTGCTGGACGCGTTCCGCGCGCTGGCGCGTCAGGTCCAGGCCGGCGACCTGAAGCCCGAGGACATCACCGAGAAGGACGTGAGCGGCGCCCTCTACACCGCGGACGTCCCCGACCCCGATCTCTTGATCCGCACCAGCGGCGAGATGCGGATCTCGAACTTCCTCCTGTGGCAGATCGCGTACACGGAGCTTCTGGTCACGCCCGTGCTCTGGCCGGACTTCGGCGCGAGCGACCTCTACCAGGCCGTGGCCGAGTTCCAGAAACGGACGCGGCGCTTTGGCCGGGTGTGACGTGGGCAAGGTCGACGTGGCCGATGGGACGATACGCGACGGCGCGGGCGGGGTGCCGGTGATCTGGCGGCGCGCGGCCAGCGCCGTGGTCCTGGTGCCGGCGTTCGTCTGGCTGACGGTGAGCGCTCCCGCGTGGATGTTCCAGGCGCTCGTCATCGTCGCGGCCCTTCTCGCCTGCACGGAGCTGACCCGGATGCTGGAGCGGACCGGACGACCGATCCACACGCGGCTGGCGCTCGGCGTCGGCGCGGCGCTCACGGCGAGCTTCGCGACGAGCCTCCACGCGATCGCGAGTGTCGACGGCCGGACCGTGCGCTGGATGCCGACCCCCGAGCTCGTGCTCGTGCTCGGCGTGGGCCTGATTCTCAGCGCACCACTCTGGACTGCCGCGCGTCCGTCGGTCGAGGCCACCGCGAACACGCTGTTCATCGCCATCTACGTCGGCTGGCTCCTCGGGTATGCGATCTGGCTCCAGGGCCGCGCCGACGGCCCGCTCCTCGTGATCTTCCTGGTGGGCGTGACGTGGATCGGTGAGACCGCCGCCTATCTCGTCGGATCGTCGATCGGCCGCCACCTGCTCGCGCCGGTTCTGAGCCCGCGCAAGACGCTGGAGGGCGCCGCGGCGCAAGTGATCGCGTCGATCGCGGCCGGTCTCGGGCTCGGGGCGTGGCTCGTCCCCGCCTGCAGCCCCGCGGGCGCCGCCGGCGCCGGGGCGCTGCTCGGCATGATCGGGCAGGTGGGCGATCTCGCCGAATCCGCGATCAAGCGGAGCATCGGAACCAAGGACGCGGGCGAGCTCATCCCCGGCCACGGCGGCATGCTCGATCGGATCGACGGATTGCTCTTCAACGCTCCCGCGCTCTACTTTTACTCGTTGTACGCATGGTGCCGACCATGAAGCAGATCACGCTGCTCGGTGCGACCGGATCCATCGGCCTGCGCACGCTCGACCTCGTGTCGAGCTTTCCCGAGGAGTTCTCGGTGGCGGGCCTGGCGGCGCGCGGGTCGAACGTCGAGCGGATCGCCGACCTGTGCAAGAAGTACGCGCCGCGTGTCGTTGCGCTGCTCGAGCCGGAGGCTCGCGACCGGCTTGCCCAGCTTCTCCCGGCGCCGCGGCCCGAGCTCCTGGCCGGCCCCGAGGGGCTCGTCGCCCTGTCGCGGGACGTGAAGGCCGACATCGTCGTCTCGGCGCTCGTCGGGGGCGCGGGGCTGCTCCCGACCATGGCGGCGATCCAGGCCGGGCGGACCGTCGCCCTCGCCAACAAGGAGACGCTGGTCATGGCCGGCCGACTCATGACCGCCGCGGCGCGAGCGCGCGGCGTGAAGCTTCTACCGGTCGACTCCGAGCACAGCGCCGTCTTCCAGTGCCTGGCGGGCCACGGCCGTGGCGACGTGCACCGAATCTTGTTAACCGCGTCCGGCGGGCCGTTCCGCGAGACGCCGAAGGCGCGGCTCGCCACCGTCACGGTCGAGGACGCGCTCCAGCATCCGACGTGGAAGATGGGGGCCAAGATCACGATCGACTCGGCGACCTTGATGAACAAGGGGCTGGAGATTATCGAGGCGCGCTGGCTGTTCGACGTGGCTCCGGATCAGGTGCAGGTCGTCGTGCACCCGCAATCGATCATTCACTCCATGGTGGAGTACATCGACGGGTCGGTGATCGCGCAGCTGGGCGTGGCCGACATGGGCGTGCCCATTCTCTACGCGCTCACGTATCCCGAGCGGCGGCCGACGCCGGCGGCCCGGCTCGATCTCACGCGCGTCGCCCAGCTGACGTTCTTCGAGCCCGACCCGGACAAGTTCCCGTGCCTCAGGCTGGCGCGGGCCGCGCTCGAGAGCGGCGGGAGCGCGTCGGTCGTCCTGAACGCGGCGAACGAGGTGGCGGTAGCCGCGTTCCTCGACCGGCGGATCGGATTCACCGACATCGCGGAGCTCATCGAGCAGGCGCTCGACAACGCGCCGGCTGGCGAGCTCGGCTCGATCGAGGCGTGCGTCGACGTCGACGCGGAGACCCGCCGCGTCGTCCAGCAACGGATCGATTCCCGCCGCGGAGGCACTGCCGCGTGACCACTGTCCTGTCCTTCGTCATCGTCATCGGCATCCTGATCCTCGTCCACGAGCTCGGTCACTTCTTCGTGGCCCGCTGGACCGGCGTCGGAGTCGAGCGGTTCTCCATCGGCTTCGGCCCGGTGCTCTTGCGCTGGCGCAGCAAGGAGACCGAGTACTGTCTGTCGGCAATTCCGATGGGCGGTTACGTGAAGATGGTGGGCGAGGAGAACCCGCTGGAGGGCGGCGGCTCGGCCACCTTCGATCCCGACAAGGCCTTCGCGCTCAAGGCGCTCTGGGCCCGATTCCTGATCGTGTTCGCCGGTCCCGGGATGAACTTCGTCCTGGCCGCGATCATCTTCAGCGTCATCCTGGCGAGCGTGGGACGCCCGGTGTGGCCGGCCGTCGTTGGACGCGTCGCCGCCGACGGTTCCGCGGCCGCCGACCTGCGCGCGGGCGACGTCGTGGGCGCGGTCGACGGACGTCCGATCGCCTTCTGGGAGGATCTCGATCGTGCGGTCGCGGCCTCGCAGGGCCGCCCGCTCCGGCTGACGGTCGTGCGGGGGGCGGAGCGGCGGGAGGTCCAGATCACGCCGCGACGCACCGTGGTCCGGGACCCGATCTTCAAGGAACAGCGCGAGGTGTGGGATCTCGGCGCGGGTCCGCAGCTCACACCGCAGATCGGCGCCGTGAACTCGGACTCGCCGGCCGAGCGGGCGGGACTCCGGACCGGCGACACGGTCGACACGGTGGCCGGTCAGCCGGTGTTCACGCCCGAGGAGCTCATGCAGGCGATCCAGAAGCGCGGCGGCCAGACGTTCGAGGTCGGCGTCCAGCGCGAAGGCCAGCCGGTGACGGTGCGGGTGACGGCCACCACCGTGAAGGAGAAAAGCCCCGCCGGCGAGGACCTCGAGATCGGCCGCATCGGTGTGGGTATCGTCACCAAGGTGGTCCGCTACGAGACGTACAACCCGGTGATGGCCGCCGGTTACGGAATCGTGAAGACGTGGGACATGACCGTCCTCACGGCCAAGGGGCTCTGGAAGCTCGTCACGCTCGAGCTGCCCCTGTCGAACCTGGGCGGGCCGATCCAGATCGCGTCCGAAGGGGAGCGTCAGCGTCGCGAGGGGCTCGGCTCCCTCGCCCTCTTCACCGCGGTCATCAGCGTGAACCTCGCCGTCCTCAACCTCTTGCCGGTGCCCATGCTGGACGGCGGCCATCTGCTGTTCTTCGTCATCGAGGGGGTCCTGGGCCGGCCCGTGTCGCTCCGGAAGCGCGAGGCGGCCCAGCAGCTCGGGCTGGTTCTTCTGCTGCTCTTGATGGTCTTCGCGATTTACAATGACCTCGTCCGGATCGATGCGTTCAAGATCTTCAGATAGGACGGCACAATGATCGCACGGCGAAAGACGCGACAGATCGAGATGGGCGGGATCAAGGTTGGCGGAGACGCGCCGATCACCGTGCAGTCCATGACCAAGACCGACACACGCGACGTGCACGCGACGCTGCTCGAGATCTGGGCGCTCGAGGCCGCGGGCTGCGACATCGTGCGCTGCGCGGTTCCCGTCCGCGAGGCCGCCGAGAAGCTCGGCGAGATCAAGCGGCAGATCAGGATCCCGCTGGTCGCCGACATCCACTTCAACTACAAGCTGGCCCTCATCGCGCTCGAGCAGGGCGTGGACGGCCTGCGTTTGAATCCCGGGAACATCGGCGGCAAGGGATTCGTCCAGGAGGTCGTCAACGTCGCCAAGGACAAGCGGATCCCCATCCGGATCGGCGTCAACGGCGGCTCGCTCGAGAAGGACCTCCTGGCCCGGTACAACGGGCCCACCCCCGAGGGCATGGTCGAGTCCGCGCTCCGTCACATCCGGATCCTGGAGGACCTGAATTATCCGGAGATGAAGATCTCGCTGAAGGCCTCCGATCCCCTGATGATGATCGAGGCCTACCGCATGCTTGCCGACAAGGTCGACTACCCGTTCCACCTCGGCGTGACCGAGGCCGGGACGCCGGGCGTCGGCACGATCAAGTCGGCGATCGGGCTCGGCGCCTTGCTCTCCCAAGGAATCGGCGACACGATCCGCGTGTCGCTCTCCGCGGATCCGACCGAAGAAGTGCGCGTCGGGATCGACATCCTGAAGTCGCTCGGCCTCCGAAAGGGCGGCCTGACCTTCGTCTCGTGTCCCTCCTGCGGCCGGGCCGACGTCGACCTGGTCAAGCTCGCGAAGGAGGTCGAGGACGAGTTCAAGGGACTGAACGAGGAGATCCACATCGCCGTCATGGGATGTGAAGTCAACGGGCCCGGCGAGGCGCGCGCGGCGGACATCGGTGTTGCCGGAGGTCGCGGGATCGGCCTCATCTTCAAGAACGGCGACGTGATCAGGAAGGTACCCGAGAAGGAGATCGTGCAGGCGATGCGCGAGGAAGTCGACAAGTTCATCGCCGAGCGTAAGGCCGCGAAGACAGCGGCCGTGGAGGCCGAGTGAAATGGGACAGTACGAAACGCATGTCTTCGTGTGCACCTCCGGCGACTCGTGCCCGACCCAGGGCAACGTCGAGCAGTTCGTGAAATATCTGCGAGACGAGTCCGTCAAGGCTGGCCGCAAGACGGAAGTCCGGGTCAACAAGGCCGGCTGCTTCTCCCAGTGCGGCCACGGCCCGATGATGGTCGTCTACCCCGACAACGTCTGGTACGGGGGCGTCCAGGAGTCGGACTTGAAGGAGATCTTCGAGTCCCACATCCGCGACGGCAAGCCGGTCACCCGCCTGATCTACGATCCCGGAGTCAAGGGCGCCAACAAGAAGCCGGGCTACAAGTAGCCCCGGCTCCGGCGCGGGTGCGGTCGTTCTGCTACGGGACGAGTGCGCCTTCGCCTTGCCTCCGCTCCAGACCCGTGCTAAATTCCTGAAAAAGTGGGCGTTGCCCGCTTTTTTTAGTTTTGTGGTCCGATCGCAATGGTGAGGGATGGACGAGGCTGGGAGGACGGGACTGATCGAGGAGGCGATAACGCCGGTGGTGGCCGATCACGGGCTCCAGCTGGTGGACGTCGAGTGGCGCGAGATCCGGCCACGTGGGCTCTTGAGGCTCTACGTCGACAAGCCGGGGGGCGTGGGGATCGGCGACTGCGAGCGCCTGAGCCGGGAGATCGGCGACGTGCTCGACGCCGCGGCAGTGATCGAAGGCGGCTACGACCTCGAAGTGTCCTCGCCCGGACTCGATCGACAGTTGCGCAAGGAACGGGAGTATCGTTGGGCCGTCGGCCGGCAGATCCGGTGCTGGCTGGCGGGGGGCGCCGAGGTCTGTGGCCGGCTCACGGCGGTCACGGCGGATCGGCTGGTGCTGGACCGCGGGGGCGAGCAGGTAGAGCTTGGCCGCGCCGACGTGACGAAGGCGCGGCTGGAGGCGGAGGTCCCCTGGCCCCGCAAGGCGTAGAATCTCAGGCGGGTTGTGGGTCTCATGAACCGAGAGTTGATCAGCGTTATCGACCAGATCGGACGGGAGAAGGGGATCGACAAGGAGATCCTCTTTGAAGCGGTGGAGTCTGCCCTGCAGTCCGCCTGCCGGAAGTCGCACGCCGGCCCCGATAACGTCCGGATCGAGATCGACCGAAAGACGGGCGAGTTCTCGGCGTTCCTCCGCAAGCGGGTCGTCGAGGAGGTCGCCGACACGGAGACCGAGATCAGCCTCGCGGAGGCGAAGAAGCTGAACGCCGAGGCCGATCTGGACGTCGAGCTCGAGATCAAGCAGGAGCGCCCGCCCCAGGATCTGGGTCGGATCGCGGCGCAGACGGCCAAGCAGGTCATCCTCCAGAAGGTCAGGGACGCCGAGCGCGAGGGGATCTATTCGGAGTTCGCCGGCAAGGAAGGGCAGATCCTCCGCGGCATCGTCCACCGGATCGAGAAGCGCAACGTCATTCTCGAGATTGGCAAGGCCGAGGCGATCCTGCCCGAGCGCGAGCAGATTCCCGGCGAGCGCTACAACCCCGGCGACCGGATCCGCGCGTACGTCCTCGAGGTGCGGCGGACGGCGAAGGGGCCGCAGATCTCGCTCTCGCGGACGCATCCGGGCTATCTGACGCGGCTCTTCCAGACGGAGATCCCCGAGATCCAGGAGGGTATCGTCCTCGTCAAGGCGACGGCGCGGGAAGCCGGAGAGCGCGCGAAGGTCGCGGTCGCGTCGACGAAGCGCGACGTCGATCCGATCGGCGCGTGCGTCGGCCTGCGCGGTACCCGGATCCAGGTGATCAGCCGCGAGCTGCGCGGCGAGAAGATCGACATCATCGAGTGGTCGCACGATCCCGCCACGTTCGTGGCGCGCGCGCTGTCGCCGGCCAAGGTGTCGTCGGTGGCGATCAACGAGAGCGCCGAGGCTGAGAGCCAGCCGTCGGCCGTCGTGATCGTGCCGGACAATCAACTGTCGCTGGCCATTGGTAAGAAGGGCCAGAACGCGCGGCTGGCCGCGAAGCTGACCGGCATGCGCATCGACATCAAGAGCGAGTCCGAGGTCGAGACGGAGCGCACGCCGGCCGAGGCGCCGCCACTCGAGGACCGAGGCGCCCTGGCGGCGCTGGGTGCCGGTCCCGAGCTGGTCGATGCCCTGGTGGCCGCGGGCCTCGGCTCTCCGGCGGCGATCGTCAAGGCCGGTCGCGACAAGCTCGCGCTCGTGGCCGAGGTCGGTGATCGTGCGGACGCGCTGTACGCGGGCGCCGAGAAGCAGGTGGTGGCCCAGCAGGCGTCGCGCGCCGCGCAAGCCGGCGACGATCTCGGCCGGCCCGAGGCGCCGAAGGAGCCCGCGCAAACCGCATGAAGTCCGAGCCCAGCCGCACGTGCCTCGGATGCCGGGAGGCCCGACCGAAGGGCCGACTGGTTCGGCTGGTCCGTCTGCGGAGCGGCACCGTCGTCGTCGACGCGAGCGCGCAGGCCGCCGGCCGCGGCGCCTACGTGTGTCCCGACGCCCAGTGCGTCGAGCGAGCGCTGATCCGCGGCCGGCTCGCGCACGCGTTTCGAACGCCGTGCGTCGCGAGCCCCGACCTCGACACAGCCGTCGCGGCCGCGGGCCGTGGCGGGTTGGCGATCCGCCGGCGCGAGGCCGACATGCGCGAGGCCGATGCGATGGCAACGAGAGTGTGAGGGAGGTGAGGGGACTGTGCCAGCGGCCAAGATAAAGGTCATCGAGCTAGCCAAGGAACTCGGCGTGACGAGCAAAGATCTGATGGTCGCGGCCGAGGAGATGGGGCACAAGGGCGTTCGAGCCATGAGTCCCCTCGACAGCGTCCTCGCGAACGCGCTGCGTGTGAAGCTCGGCAAGGGCCGCGACCTGCCCGAGGAGCCGAAGCCCAAGCGCGTCGCGAAAGCGAAGGAGCCCAAGGAAGGCGGCGACGCCGCGGCGGCGCTCGACGAGGCGGTGGCAAAGAAGCCGGCGCGGGCGAAGAAGGCCAAGACCGACGAGGAAGTGCCGGCGGACATCAAGCCCGCGGCAACGATCGTGAAGCCCAGGCCCGTCGCCCCGGACGTCGTTCCCGAGCCCGCGCCACCCGCGCCGATTCCCGAGCCCGAGATCGTACCCGAGCCGGTCGTGGTCGCTTCGTCACTCCTCGAGGTGCCAGCACTCAAGCCCGCGGCGACGGTGACGCCGCCGGGCGTGGCTCCCGCTCCCGCCCCGGCGGGACCGAAGAAGCCGGAGCCGAAGATCGTCCCGTTCCGTCCGATCGAGCGGCCGGGGCCCGCGCCGCGACCGGCGCGCCAGCCGGCCGGCCCGTTCGCGCCCCCGCGCGTAACCGTGGGGCCGCCGCGACCGGCGGTGGCGGCCCCGCCGCCACGCCCCGCTCAGCCGCCGGGCGTGCCGGCGCGCATCGTGGCGCCGGCGGCGGTTGCGCCGGCCGTCTCCCCGGTGCTCGTCCCTCCCGCCTCGGCGGTGGTCACCGCTTCGGTGGCCGTCGCCGTCGAAGAGCCGCCGGCGCCAGCGGAGGTCAGGCGCGAGCTCATCCGCGTCCCCGAGTCGGTCACGGTCGGCGAGCTGGCCGAGAAGATGCGGCGCAAGTCGGGTGAGGTGATCAAGGCGCTCGTCGAGCTCGGCGTGATGGCGACGGTCAACGAACTGCTCGATCCCACGGCCGCCAAGCTGGTCGCCGACAAGTTCAACTTCGACGTCGAGATTCGATCCGTGGAGGGCGACGTCGTCGACGAGGAAGACGTCGACCCGAGTCAGCTCGCGCTGCGCCCGCCGGTGGTCACGGTGATGGGCCACGTCGACCACGGCAAGACGTCCCTCCTGGACGCGATCCGGAAGTCCAAGGTCGCCGAGAAAGAATTCGGCGGTATCACGCAGCACATCGGCGCCTATCAGGTGACGACCTCGCATGGGAAGGTGACCTTCCTGGACACGCCCGGCCACGAGGCCTTTACGGCCATGCGGGCGCGCGGCGCCCAGGCGACCGACATCGTCATCCTGGTCGTCGCCGCCGACGACGGCGTGATGCCCCAGACGCAGGAGGCGATCAACCACGCGCGCGCCGCGAACGTTCCGATCATCGTCGCGGTGAACAAGATCGACAAGCCCGAGGCCGACGCCGAGCGCGTGAAGCGCGAGCTGTCGAACCTGAACCTGGTCCCGGAAGAGTGGGGCGGGCAGACGATCTTCGTGTCGACCTCGGCCAAGCGCGGCACCGGCATCGACCAGCTCCTGGAGATGACGGCGCTCCAGTCGGAGATCCTCGAGCTGAAGGCCAACGCGTCTCGCGCGGCCAGGGGTGTCATCATCGAGGGTCGACTCGATCGGGGCCGCGGACCGGTGGCCACCGCGCTGATCCAGAACGGCACCCTGAAGGAAGGCGACGCGGTGGTGGTCGGCTCGTATTCCGGTCGCGTGCGCTCGCTGCTCGACCCGTCCGGCAAGAAGGTCAAGACCGCGGGGCCGTCCGACCCCGTGGAGGTCCAGGGGCTCTCCGGAGTGCCGGCCGCCGGCGACGTGCTGGTGGCGGTCTCGGACGAGCGCAAGGCGCGCCAGATCGCGACCATGCGGCTGGAGCGCGAAAAGGCGAAGGGCAAGGCGACGACGCGGATCACGCTCGAGGGTCTGCAGAAGCAGATCCAGACCGGCGAGGTGAAGGAGCTCCGGCTCATTCTCAAGGCCGACGTGCAGGGCTCGGTCGAGGCGCTCGCGGAGTCGCTCGAACGGCTGTCGACCGACGAGGTCAAGCTGAAGGTCATCCACAGCTCGGTGGGCATGATCACCGAGAGCGACGTCATGCTCGCCTCGGCGTCCAACGCGCTCGTGCTCGGATTCAACGTGAAGGCCGAGCCCAAGGCGGCCGCGCAGGCGCACGCGAACGGCGTCGACATCAGAAACTACAACGTCATCTACGAGGCGATCAACGACCTCAAGGCCGCGCTCGCCGGCATGCTGGCGCCGGAGATCCGCGAGACGTCGCTGGGCAAAGCGCAGGTTCGTCAGATCTTCGTCATCTCGAAGCTCGGCCCCATCTGCGGCTCCTACGTCGCGGAGGGCAAGATCGTGCGCAACGCGAAGGCGCGCGTCCGCCGCGGCGACGAGGTGGTCGGCCAGGGCACGGTCGGCTCCCTGAAGCGCTTCAAGGACGAGGTCCGTGAGGTGCTCGCCGGGCTCGAGTGCGGCATCGGCGTCGACGGCGTCAGCGGGATCCAGCCCGGAGACATCCTCGAGGTCTACACGAGCGAGGAAGTGGCGCGCACGCTCTAGGGCATCGACGCCGGAGGGGGCTGTGTCGGCAGCGCGCGTGGCCCTGGGACTGATCGAGCTGCACCTGCCGGATGTGGGCTCGCTGAAGGGGAAGCGTCACGTCCTGAAGGGCCTCAAGGAAAAGGTTCGAGCCCGCTTCCAGGTCGCGGTGGCCGAGGTGGATCACCAGGACGTCTGGCAACGCGCGACGCTCGCCGTGGCCTACGTCTCCGCCGACGCGCGGCACGCCAACACGGTCGTTTCGAAGGCGATGGATTTCATCGAAGACAACGTCGAGGGCCAGGTGCTCGAGACGTTCGTGGAGATACTCTGATGCAGGGCAAGCGGCTCGATCGCGTCAACCAGCTCGTGAAGGAGGAGATCTCGACCCTCCTGCAGCGCGAGCTGAAAGACCCGCGACTCGGGTTCGTGTCGGTGACCGAGGTCGAGACGTCGCGCGATCTCCGGAGCGCGAAGGTCTTCGTGTCGGTCCTGGGCGACGAGGCGCAGTGGACGGGATCGCTGGCGGCCCTGGCCAGCGCCCGCGGCTTCATCCGCAACTGGCTCCGCCAGCACCTCGACCTTCGCGTCACGCCCGACCTGGACTTCCGGCCCGACCGGTCGATGGAGCACGCGGCGCACATCCAGGCGCTGCTCCGGAAGATAGACGGCGAAGCCGCACGGTGAGCCCGAGCGTCGAGCACACGAGTCCCCTCCCGTCTCCGGCGGTCCTCAACCCGTTCGGGGGCCGGGGCCACGCGCTCATGCTGGGGCACGTTCATCCGGACGCCGATGTGCTCGGCACGCTTCTGGCCCTCGGTCTGGCGCTGGAGGCGCGAGGCTGGCGGGTCACGTACGGCGGACCGCATCTCGCTCCCGCGCTCCTCGCTTTCTTGCCGGGGATCGACCGGTACCGCCAGCTCACCAGCCTCGACGACCCGCTCGACGTCGTGGTGCTGACCGACTGCCCGAACCCTCAGCGCACCGAGGGGCTGATCGATCGGGCGCGCCGGGCGGCGAAGGTCGTCGTCAACATCGACCACCATCCGGACAACCGCCGGTACGGCGACGTCAACTGGATCGACACGTCGGCCGCTGCGACCGGTGAGATGGTCTACGAGCTTCTGACTGCGCTGGGCGCGCCGCTCACGCCGGCGATCGCGACGAATCTCTTCACGGCGATCCACACCGACACGGGCTCGTTCCGCTACTCGAACGTGACGACGCGGACCTTCACGATCGCCGCGGCGCTGGTGGCCGCGGGCGCCCGGCCGGAGGTCGTCTCCGAATCGCTCTACGAAAAGCGGGCGCCCGACGCGCTGCGCTGGCTCGGCGAAGCCCTGACCCGCGTCGAGGTGAGCCAGGACGGCCGGCTCGGGTGGCTCGCACTGCCGGCCGGGCTGGTCCCGGAGCGAATCGTCGAGTCCGAGGAGCTCGTCAACTATCCGCGCTCGGTCGCCTCGGTGCGCGTCGCCTGTCTTCTCCGGGAGCGCGACGGCCAGGTCAAGGTGAGCCTGCGGGGCAAGGGGGACGTGGACGTCCAGAAGATCGCGGCGCAGTTCGGCGGCGGCGG